>Ga0105238_10003591_pt1 | contig 15461 bp, 11 predicted proteins | sample KBSC34metaG_FD_81526 | JGI IMG/M metagenome (GOLD analysis project Ga0105238, IMG submission 81526) | Corn rhizosphere microbial communities from Kellogg Biological Station, Michigan, USA - KBS C3-4 metaG | ecosystem: Host-associated > Plants > Roots > Rhizosphere > Soil | place: Michigan, USA... | reverse complement strand
TAGTCGCCGAACGCGTCCCCGCCTTTGGCGTTGATGGTGTCGATCCGTGCAGCCGTCACCGGGTCGCCAGGCGACGCGAATGGCAGCTTGTCGACGATGACGCAGCTCAGAGCCTCGCCCACCACGTCCACGCCCTGCCAGAAACTCGACGTGGCCAGCAGCACGGCGTTGGGAGTGGTGCGGAACATCTGCAGCAGCGCCGAGCGCGGCGCCTGCCCCTGCACCAGGATCGGATAGGGCACCGCCACCTCGATCTCGTGCTGCACCGCGCGCATCACCGCGTAACTCGTAAACAGCACGAACGCGCGGCCGCGCGTACGGCGCAGGATGTCGATCGCTTCCACGGCGACGGCCGAAGCGAATCCTGGCGACTTCGGCGGCGGCATCCGTCGGGGCAGGTAGAGCAGCGCCTGCCGTGTGTAGTCGAACTCACCCGGCACCATGACCTCGTCGGCCTCGCGCACGCCGAGCCGCCCCTTCACGTAGGCGAACGAGTGGTCGACGGCCAGCGTCGCCGAGGTGAGGATGACCGAGCGGTAGCGATCGAACACCGCCTCGCGGACGAGGCGCGACACGTCCACCGGGGCCGCCCGCAGAAAGACGCCGCGCCCGCGCGTCTCGAGGAAGTAGACGAGATCAGGGTCGTCGCCACGCATGAGCAGCCGCAGATCGCGATGCAGTTCGCCAGCCCGGCGCTGCAGCGTCTGCAGCGCTTCCGTCGAGCCGTCCGCGGGAGCCACCGGCGTGGACGCGAGCCCCTGCAGCATCAGTGAGATCGTGGCCTCGAACGCTTCGATGGCGCCGGCCAGGGCAGAGCCGTCTTCGAGATAGTCCGCGATCGAGTCGGAGGTGTAGCGAATCCGCGACTCCTGGTTCGGCAGGCCGCCGGCGCGCGCTTCCGCCAATCGCTGAAAGAACTGACGGCCGTGATCGCTCACCCGCGTCAGACTCCGTACCGCACGTTCGATGTGGCGTGCGTCCCAGGCCGAGTCCACGGCTTCGTGCGAATTGCTGGAGGCGCGGGCCTCCGACAGTCCGCGCTCGGCGTCCTTCACGAAGTCGTCGAAGCGGTAGGTGCTGAACGCCAGGCCGAAGTACTGCGTGGCGACGTCTTCGAGCTGGTGCGCCTCGTCCACGACGAGCGACGTGCAGCCGGGAATGACTTCGCCGAAATTGCCCTTGCGCACCGACGCGTCGGCGCACAGCAGATGGTGGTTGACGATCACCACGTCCGACTCCGCGGCGCGCTGCCGCATCTTCGTGACGAAGCACTCGGCGTACTGCGGACAGTCGCTGCCGAGGCACGTTTCGGCGGTGGCCGAAATGTGGTTCCACAGCGCAAGCTCTTCGGGCAGGTCGTTCAGTTCAGCGCGATCGCCGCTGTCCGTCCGCTTGACCCAGTCGCGGATCACCGGCAGGAAGATCGACTTCTCGGACTCCGACGCGCCTTCGTGGCTGCCAGCGCCGTCGTAGCTGCGGGACTTCAGGCCCGCATCATCGTTCCAGTCGTCCGAGTCGAACATGCCGGTCGACTCGTAGGTGCCCTCCATCGTGTGGAAGCGCTGCAGGCACAGATAGTTCGATCGCCCTTTCATCAACGTGGCCGTGAACGTCACGCCGAGCGACCGTTCGAGCGACGGAATGTCCTTGAAGAAGATCTGCTCTTGCAGGTTCTTCGTGCCGGTCGACACCAGCACGCGCTGGCCGCTCAGGATCGCGGGAACGAGATACGCGAGCGTCTTGCCGGTGCCGGTGCCCGCTTCGGCAAGCAGCGTGCCGCCCGTGTCGAGCACCGACGCGACAGCCTCCGCCATCTGCCGCTGTCCGTGGCGCGGCTCGAATCCCGGCAGCGTGTCGGCGAGTGTGCCGCCGTCGGAGAAAACCGATGCGACGGTGTCTATGAGATTGGCGGGCATCTCCGTCGTGGGCCGCCTTCAGGAATCAGTAAAGCGGAAACTGTTCGCAGAGTTTCCCGACTTCGCGCTTGATCGTCCCCAACGCTGCGTCATCCTCCGTCGATGCGAGCGCGCGTGCGATGAGGCCGGCGATCAGATCCATCTCCGGCTCGCGCATGCCGCGTGTGGTGGCCGCGGGCGTGCCGATGCGAATCCCGCTCGCCACCATCGGTGGGTTCTTGTCGAACGGGATCGCGTTCTTGTTGACGGTGATGCCGGCCTTGCCGAGCGCTGCCTCGGCCGCCTTGCCGGTGACGCCCTTCGAGAACGTGTCGACGAGCATCAGATGGTTGTCGGTACCGCCGCTCACCAGCCGGAAGCCGTGCGACGTCAACGCGGTCGCCAGCCGTGTCGCGTTGGCGATGATCTGCTTCTGATAGTCGATGAACCCCGGCTCCTGCGCTTCCTTGAAGCACACCGCCTTGGCTGCGATGATGTGCATCAGCGGTCCGCCCTGCACGCCAGGGAAGAGCGCCTTGTCGAGATCCTTCGCGTATTTCTCGCGGCACAGAATCAGCCCGCCGCGCGGGCCGCGCAGCGTCTTGTGCGTCGTGGACGTGACGAAGTCCGCATGCGGGATCGGGCTCGGGTGCAGGCCGACGGCGACGAGTCCCGCGATGTGGGCCATGTCGACCATGACGATGCTGCCCACCGCGTTGGCTACGCCGGCGATGCGCTCGAAGTCGATGATGCGTGGGTAGGCGCTCGCGCCCACGACGATCATTTTGGGCTTGTGCTCGTGCGCCAACTGCGCGAGCACGTCGTAATCGATCTGCTCGGTGTCGGGCCGCACCCCGTACGGCACGATCTTGTATAGCTGCCCCGAAAAGTTGAGCGGATGGCCATGGGTCAGGTGGCCGCCGTGCGCGAGGTTCATGCCAAGCACGGTGTCGCCCGGCTTCACTGCCGCGAAGTACACCGACATGTTGGCCTGCGCGCCTGAGTGTGCCTGCACGTTGGCGTGGTCCGCGCCGAACAGTGCCTTCGCACGCGAGATCGCCAGCGACTCCGCCACGTCCACGAACTCGCAGCCGCCGTAATAACGCCGCCCCGGGTAGCCCTCGGCGTACTTGTTGGTCAGCACTGAGCCCGCGGTTTCGAGAATCGCCTGGCTGACGAAGTTCTCCGAGGCGATCAGCTCGAGCCCTTCCGACTGACGCTTCTTCTCATTGGCAACGACGGTGGCGATTTCAGGATCGGTTTCGGCGAGCGTGCGGAGCAGTAGGGACTGTGCGGCGTTCGGCATGAAGGCGATTGTACCCAGCTGTGTCTGGCTGAGAAGTCTGATCCCAGCAAGACGATCGCGCGCGAGTCTGGCGCGCGCAAGAAAGATTGTTGGACGCCGCCCTCAAGTCGTCTGTGTTGCATGCCGATTCATGGCGTTGACTCTTGCATCGCAAGCCGGGGATGACGCACTCGCAGGCGGCCGATCGGGCGGAAAAATTGGTGCTGGTGGGGCTGTTTGTCTGGCTGGCGAGCCGGCTCCTGCCGCATCTGACCCGCCAACCGATCAGTCTCGTCTATCTCCTGTCGGAGGCTGCGGTCATCCTCATGGTCGTCTTCCGACGATCGACACATGACATCAGCCGCCGGTCCACCGACTGGGGGGCCGGCTTCGCTGGCACCTTCCTTCCGTTGATGGTCGTCAACAGCGAGGCCCCCGCGGTAGCGCACGGAAGTGTGTTGTTGGTCGCTGGTTTCGTGCTCTCTCTCGGTGCCCAGCTGTCGCTGCGCCGCAGCTTCGGCGTGGTGGCCGCCAACCGCGGTGTCAGAACCGGCGGCGTGTACGGCCTCGTCAGGCACCCGATGTACCTCGGCTACTTCCTGACGCATCTCGGTTTTCTGCTCATCAACCCGGCGCCGTGGAATCTGATGGTTTACACCGGGTGGACGGTGTGTCAGCTCTATCGGGTCCACGCTGAAGAACGCGTGCTGTCGACCGACGCGGCCTATGCGGCATTTGCGCGCCGCGTGCGGTACCGGCTCGTACCGTTCGTCTACTAATCAGACTCGTGACCATCTCCGAGCTGCAGTTCGTCGCCGCGGCGGCCCAGATCCTGGTTCCCCTCGAGAGGCTGGCTCCGTTTCATCACGAGCAACGCACGCTGCGCCCCGGTCTGCGCGTCGACGCGCTCCATCTCCTGGTCTCCGGGATATTGATCCGCGTTGGCGCGGCGGCGACAGTCGCCGTCTTGACTTACGCCTCGGCGCTGGCAGTTCCAGAAGCCGTGCATGTCGTCATTCGCGGCCAGCCAGGCTGGATGCAGTTCGTGCAGCTCTTCGTTCTCGCCGATTTCTTCTTCTACCTAGCGCATCGTCTGGTTCACCGGGTGCCGTGGCTATGGCGGTTTCACGCCGTGCACCACAGCAGCGAGCACATGGATTGGCTCGCGACGTTTCGCGTCCACCCGGTTGACCAGATCCTGAACAGCACCATCATTGCGGTGCCTGCCGCGGCGCTGGGCTTTTCCTCCGGACCGCTGCTCGTATACGCCCTGGTCTATCGCGTTCACGCGTTGCTCTTGCACTCCAACGTGAACGCGCCTCTCGGACCGCTCGAACGCGTGTTTGCCTCACCGCGTTACCACCACTGGCATCACGCCGACGAACGGCACGCGTACGATCGCAACTTCGGCGGCCAATTGGTGATTTGGGACCATATGTTCGATACGTGGCACGAGCCGCATGGTCGCCCCGCCAAGTACGGTGTGGGTGGCACCATGCCGGCCGGCTACATCCAGCAGTTGCTCGCGCCGTTTCGTCCCAAGCCGCGGCGGCGCCGCCAATCCGTCGTGCTTTCGAATCGCCCCGTCGACTCCTCGACGTCGGTCTCGGTCTAGTCGTCGCCCGCTACCTTCGTGCGGCCGGCTTGCCCGCGAAGATCGTCGTGCGCGGGAAGAGCCGCTGCGTGCCGCTGCGCTTCGTGTTGACGTTGTCGACGAACTCGAACGACCCCTGGCGCAGTTCCAGGATCGACACGTCGGCGGGTGTGCCAGGGCGCAGCGTGCCAAGCCCCTTGAAGGCGGGGAAGGTTGCGGCGGCATTCGACGTGCCCATCGCGATCACCTGCATCAGCGGCACGCCCAGCATCAGCAGCTTCGACATCACGTTGGGGAAGTCCACGACATGCTCGGTGCGCCCCGCGTCGGTCCAGTCGGACGACGTCGTGTCGGGCAGGAAGCCCGCCTTGATGCCGTCGGCCATCGTGTCCCACGTGAAGTGCCCCGTGCGTCCGTTGCCGATGTCGAAGCGGATACCTCGCTTGCGCGCCGCGATGACTTCCGGCAGCACGCCGCCCTTGCCGTCGAAGATCGGGTTCGGGGGGAAAGCGTACATGTGCGTGACGATGTCCCCCGGCTTCAGCACCGCGAGCAACTGCGGCACGCTCGAGAACGACTGCCCGATGTGAATCATCACCGGAAGGCCGAGCGGCCGCGCCACTTCCTGCGCGCGCCGCAGCGCTTCCAGATCGTGATCCCCGGCGACGTTGCGCGACAGGCGCGCCTTGATGCCGATGACCGTGTCGCGATGGCGCATGATCGCCTCTCGCGCCGCCGCCACGTCGGCGTTCGCCAGGTCCATCAGGTCGCCCTCGTCGATGATCCCTTTTCGCCCGAGGTTGATCAGGACCCGCACGCGGTTCGGCGCGCGCTTCGCGTTCGCGACCACCTCGTCGATCTGGTCGGCGCCGCGTGAGCCGGCATCGACGAGCGACGTGACGCCCTGCGAGAGGCAGATCCCCGGCATCTCCGCCGCGCGAACGTGTGTGTGGATGTCAATGAGGCCCGGCGTGACGAGCGCCCCGGCGGCGTCCACTACTTCGCCGGCCGCCGCCGCGGGGATCGACGCCTCCACGGCCGCGATGCGCCCTTTGGCGATAGCGACATCGGCCATCGCGTCGAAGCGCCGCGACGGGTCGATGACGCGGCCGCCTTTCACGACCAGGTCGTACTGAGCGCCGCTCGTGGAACGGGCGGCGGCGAGCACGGCGGCCCCGCCGGCGGCGGTGGCCAGGAAGGCGCGGCGGGTCAGCATGCGCGCATCATAATGGACGGAACGTGCCTTCGGTCACCATCTCGTCGCGCGGGGAACAGCGCATTCGCGGCGGTCACCCTTGGATTTACCGCGCCGACGTCACCGGCGTAGACGCCGCTGGCGGCGACGTGGTGGATGTGATCGGGCCGCGGGCGCGGCCGATCGGCACCGCGCTCTTCAGCGACCAGTCCCAGATCACCATCCGCATGCTGACCGTGGGCGATGCGCAGGACGTGAGAGCGCTGGTTCGTGCCCGGCTCGCACGAGCGATCGCCTTCCGAGCGTCACTGGCCCTCGACGCGACCGCCTACCGGCTCGTGCACGGCGAAGCGGATCTGCTGCCCTCGCTCGTGGTCGATCGCTACGCCGAGTACGTGGTGCTGCAGACGCTGTCGCAAGGGATGGACCGGCTCGCGCCCGTGGTGGTCGAGGCGCTGACGGAGCTGTTGCACCCCACCGGGATCCTCGCGCGCAACGACCCCAAGGTTCGCGCGCTGGAAGGGCTGCCGCAGCGCATCGACGTGCTCGCGGGCGAGATTCCCGACAGCCTGGTCGTGCGCGAAGGGCCCGTCGATTACGCCGTGGATTTGCGGCACGGTCAGAAGACCGGCCTCTTTCTCGATCAGCGCGAGAATCGGGAAGCTGCCGCTCGTTACGCGCGCGGACGCCTGCTGGATTGTTTCAGCTATCACGGGGGCTTTGGCCTGCGGCTCGCGCCCTTCTGCCAATCCGTCGAGGCGGTCGACATCTCGGCGGAGGCGGTGGCGCGTATCGCCGCAAACGCGGCGCGCAACGGACTGACGACGCTGCACGCGCGCGAGGCCAACGTGTTCGACGAGCTGCGCCGGCTGGAACGCGCCGGCGAGCGCTACGACACGATCGTGCTCGACCCGCCGGCCTTTGCGAAGAACAAGGCGTCCATTCCCAATGCGGCCGCCGGCTACAAGGACATCAACCTGCACGCCATGCGTCTGCTCGCGCCCGGCGGGACGCTGGTCACGTGCAGCTGCTCGTACAACATCAGCGAGGCGATGTTCGGCGACATCCTGCACGAGGCGTCGGTCGACAGCCGCGTGCCGGTGACCGTGCTCGAGAAGCGCATGCAGGGGCGCGATCACCCCGTGCTGATGGGCGTCCCGGAAACCTACTATCTGAAATGCTTCATCCTGCGACGCGTCGAGTGACTCATGCAGACATTTGCCGACTACCGTGACCACGTGGGTGCGTTGCCCGACAAGCAGTTCAAGTCGACGCTCTTTCGCAGCGACCGGCTGATGCTCGGCCTCAACTGCCTGTCGCCGGGGCAGGAACAGCACCTGCACGAGCACGGCGGCCAGGACAAGTTCTACTTCGTGCTCGAAGGTGAAGGCCGCTTCGTGGTCGGCGCCGAAACTCGAACCGCGGGCGAAGGTCACGCTGTCTGGGCGCCGGCGGGTATCCCACACGGCGTCCGGAACGAGACGAGCGGTCGACTCGTGCTCCTGGTCGGCATTGCTCCGTTCCCCGGATGAACGGATGGAGCAAGCCCGGATAGCCGAATTGGGCCATGGGTTGACGCCCCCTCCACCGTTCAGCTAAAAGTCGCCCCACGCCCCGGCCGGGATTTTCGCGGGGAGATCTCGGGGGCCGTCCATGGCGTCTCGGCAAAACCCTTCGGACGAACGGCTGTCCGCGCTCGTGCCCTCGCCGACGATGGGCCTGTTCGACCACGACACGCGGTCGGACGTCGTTTACTGTTCACCCGAGATTCACCAGATTTTCGGTTTTCCTGTGGATCTCGTCGTCACCATCGCCATGTTCAGCGAACAGGCGCATCCCGGCGATCGCGCGGCGCGCGACGTCGCGGTCGCCCGCGCGCACGATCCGTCTGGCGACGGCCGCTACAACTTCCAATACAGGATCATCCGCCGCGACGGCGTGACGCGGTGGGTGCACACCCGCTCGCAGACGTTCTTTACCGACACCCCAGGCGGGCGCGTGCCGGCGCGGGTGATCGGCGCAATCACCGACGTGACCGACGCCCGTGCAGCCGTCGTGCTCCTGCGTGACAGGGAAGATCGCCTGCGGCGTGCCGAAACGCTGGCGCGCATGGGCCACTTCTCGTTGGACCCCGATGGCGGCAACGCTGTCTGGTCCACCGGCAACAAGCTGATTTACGGATTCGCGGCCGACTCGAATCCGTCGTTCCCCGACTTCGTCTCTCGCCTCCACCCGGTCGATCGGCCGCGCCTCGCAGCGGCGTTCGCCCGCGCGGCCCAGGACCGCAAGAACTTCGAGCTCGAGTTCCGCGTGATCCGGCCGGACGGCGAGGCGCATGTCCGCACGCTGGTCGAGTACACGACCGACGGCGAGCGCGTGCGGTTCTTCGGCACCAACATCGACATCACCGCTCAGAAGCAGGCCGAAGCCGCCCTGCTCGCGAATCAGGAGCGGCTCGCGCAGGCGGTACGCCTCGGGGGGCTTGGCATCTTCGATCACGACCACGCGCTCGATGAGATGTATCTGTCGCCCGAGCAGCGCGCTCTGTGGGGTATCTCGCCCGACCAGAAGGTGCGTGCCGCGGACAGCCTGCTGTACGTCCATCCCGATGACCGGGAACGGCTTGGCGCGGCTATCGCCCGCGCGCACCACCCATCGGGGGACGGTATCTTCGATATCGAACACCGGATCGTCACGACCGACGGCAGCATCCGCTGGGTGCATGCGCGGGCGCAGACCTACTTCGAGGGCGACGGCGACAGCCGCAAGCCGGTGCGCACCGTCGGCGCGGCGACCGACATCACCGGGCTGAAGCAGGTCGAGATCGACCTGCGCATCAAGGACAACGCGCTGACGTCCTGGCTACGGGGCGTGCTCATCATCGGGCTGACCGGCAGGATCTCGTACGCGAATCCCGCCTGGCTGCACATGCACGGGTTCGCGCGTGCGGACGAAGTCGTGGGGACCGATCCATTCGACTACGTCGTCGACCCGGCGATGCACGCGCGCATGCGGGAGGCGCTGTTCAGCGTCGGTTCCTGGACGGGCGAAGTGCTGGCGCGGAGGAAGGACGGCAGCACCTTCGACGCGGCCCTCACGTCCAACTCCGTGACCACCGCCGACGGCCGGCACGTGGCGTTTCTCGGGTCGATCGAGGACGTGACGGAGCGGAAGCAGGCCGAGGCGCAGGTCCGCCGCAGCGAAGCGATGCTCCGGTCGGTCTTCGAAGCCTCGAAGGACGCCATCGTCGTGACGAAAGCCGGCCGCATCGTGCTCGCCAACCGGGCGGCCTCCACGATGTACGGCTACCTCGAGCCGAGCGACATGTCGGGGCGGCAGGTGATGGATTACGTGCCGGAATCGGAGCGGCCCCGTGTAATCGCCATCAATCGGGCGCGCGAGCTGGGTCTTCCGGCACCCACTTCGTACGAGACCAAGGGATTGCGCAGCGACGGGACGTCGTTCGACGCGGATATTTCGGCCTCGACCTACACCATCGAAGGCGCCGTGTACCCGCTCGTCGTGATTCGCGACGTGAGCGCCCGCAAGGCCGCGGAGCGCGCCGTTCGCGAGACGGCGGAACGGTTTTCGAAGGTGTTCAACAGCACCTCCGACGCCCAGATCCTGCACAGCGTCGAGCCGGACGGCCGTCTGAAAGTCGTGTCGGCGAACGACGCGTATCGTGCCGCGCGGGCGGCCTCGTTCCCGGGTATTACGACCGAGCTCGAAGGGCGCTATCGCGAAGACACACTGGCCGAACAGGGGATGACGCCGGCCCAGATCGAGATGGAGATGCCGGCGTACCGGCGGGTCATCGCCACGCGGCAGCCGTCGTCGCACGAGCTCGAGATTCCGTTGCCGAACGGCGACGTGGCCATCGTCGACGCGCACATCGAACCGGTACTCGACAGCGAAGGCCGGTGCACCCACGTGCTGTGGGTGGGCCGCAACATCACCGACCGCAAGCGCGCGGAGGCCGAGCGCGAGCAGCTCGAACGGCAGCTCGAGCAGGTGCGCAAGATGGAGTCGATCGGTCAGCTCGCCGGCGGCATCGCCCACGACTTCAACAACATGCTCACCGTGGTGCTCGGCAATGTCGACCTGATGCGGATGCAGATGGCCCAGGACCATCCGCTCGCGGAGGAGATTGCCGCAGTGGAGCAGGCGGCGCAGCGCTCGAAGGAGATGGCGCGCCAGCTGCTCGCATTCTCGCGGCAGCAGATCATCCAGCCGATGGTGCTGGACCTGAACGAGCAGGTGGCCGCCACGCGTTCCCTGTTCGTCACCTTGATCGGCGAACAGGTCACCGTGGCGTACCGGCCGGCTCCCACGTTGTGGCCGGTGCTCTGCGACCCGTCGCAGATCGATCAGGTGCTGCTGAATCTGGTGGTGAACGCGCGCGACGCCATGCCGCGTGGCGGCACCATCACCGTCGAGACCGACAACATCACGCTCGACCACTCGTCCCGGCTCGACGTGCCGGGGGCGTTGCCGGGGCAGTACGTGAGCCTCGAGGTGCGCGACGAGGGCATCGGCATCGACCCCAAAGTGCTGCCGCGCATCTTCGAGCCGTTCTTCACGACCAAACGGGTGAACAAGGGCACCGGCCTCGGACTGGCCACCGTGTACGGGATCGTCAAGCAGAACGGCTGGTACATCCGCGTGGACAGCGAGCCGGAGCAGGGAACGTCGTTCCGGTTGTATATGCCGCGCGCCGCCGCGTCCGGCGCGCCGGCGCCAGCGCCCGCCGTCCGCGCCGCACCGCTGCCGGTGGCCGATGCCTTCACCGGTGAGCGCCGCAGCGCGACGATCCTCCTGGTCGAGGACGACGAGATGGTGCGCAACCTGACGAGCAGTCTGCTCGCGTCGTTGGGCTACAGGGTCTTCGTGTGCGACTCGCCGTCGGCCGCCATCGCGCGGCTCAAGACCGAGCGCCTCGAGCCGGATCTGCTCCTCACCGACGTCGTGATGCCGGCGATGACCGGACCGGAGCTGCGCGATCGCCTGATCGAGACGATGCCGCGTCTGAAGACGGTGCTGATGTCGGGCTATACGAGCCACAGCGCCATCCGGCGGGCGCTGGCGGACACGGCGGTTCGCTTCATCCAGAAGCCGTTCACGAAGCAGGAGCTCGAACAAGCCATTCGGGAGCTCCTGGAAGCTTGAGAGCTCGCTCATGCCTCAAGGCTTAGGACTTAAGGCTTAGGCCATGGTGGCCTAAGGGCCAGGTGACTCAAGGCGTTGGCGGTCGCATCGAGCGGTCGGCCGCCGCAAACATCGTCGAAGGATCTGCGCGCCGCCTTAAGCCCTAAGCCTTAAGCCCTAAGTCAGTCGAGCGCCGGCGGACGTCGCCGTTTCGTTGCCTGCTCGAAGGCGTACGCGAGCGCGATGAGCCGCGGCTCGCTGCAGGCCGACGCGGTGAAGCTGACGCCGAACGGCGTGGGACGCGCGTCGACGTCCGCCGGGGCCAGCGCGTTCGGTACCGTTGCAAAGGGGACGATCACGGTTGGGTACCCAGGCTTGGCTGCGGCAGCGGCGCCGATGTTACCCGGGAAAAGCAGCGCGTCGAGCTGGTGTGCCCGAAGCGCCGCATCAATCCCCTCGCTGCCGCCCAACCGCACGTCTCGCGCGCGATCGCGTTCGTAGCGCTCGCGATCGGCAACCACGTCCATTTCGTCGGAGATGTCCAGCAGCGTCTGCCCGTACTTCAGCGTGCCTTCGCGCGCGTGAGCCTGATTCCATGCACGCAGTTCCGTCAGCGATTTCACCGGGGCGCGGCGGCGGAGCGCGGTCAGCCACGCGTTGAAGTCGCGCTTCATGCCGTACTTGAAGACGACGGAGCAGTGGTCGTCGTGCCCTTTGGCGCCTTCGGGCCCGCTGCACACCGGCCAGCCTTGCAGGGTGTCGCCCCCCGGCGCGAGCACTGACGGCAGATCGGCCGGATCGACGATGGTCGCGCCCGCGGTCCGCAACGCGTCGATCGCCTCAGTCATCGCCTGCTGCTCTTCGGCGCTCAGGACGGCGTAGAAGAACGCGCGCGGCACGCCGATGCGCGCGCCTCTCAGTGCGTCCGCCTGCAGGAACGCGGTGTAGTCGTTTTTCGGCGGTGGCATGCACGCGCGAGTGGCCGGATCGTGCCTGTCTGGTTTGCTGCCTTCGAGCACACCGAGCAGCGTGACCGCGTCCGCGACGCTGCGCGCCATCGGCCCTGGCGTGTCCTGATCCGCGGTGATGGGGATCACACCGTAGCGGCTGATGCGTCCCACGGTCGGCTTGATGCCGACGAGCATCGTGCGGTTGGCCGGACTGAGAATCGACCCCGACGTCTCGGTGCCGACATTGGCGGCCCAGAAGCTCGCGGCTGTTCCAATTCCGGAGCTCGATCCGCCGGTGGGCAGAATCGGCCTGCCGTCGGATCCCGGGCGCGGGTCGGGGCGCGGATCGTACGGGTTGAAGCCGAAACCGGCGAGCGAGCTGTAGTTGGCGGGCATGTCGGTCGCTACCCAGTTGGCCAGCTCGGTCATCACGGTCTTGGCGATGATGATGGCGCCCGCCGCTCTCAGACGCCTCGTGATCGTCGCCTCGTACGGCGGCACGAGGTGCGCGAACGCCAGCGCGCCGCCGGTGGTCGGCATACCCTTCGTCTGAATGTTGTCTTTGAGCGCGATCGGGATGCCGTGCAGCGGCCCGCGCGCCTTGCCCGCCCGCCGTTCACGGTCGCGCGCGTCCGCGTCCGCGAGCGCACGGGGGTTGATGGTGATCGCCGCGTTGAGACGCGCCTCATACCGGGCGATGCGATCGAGCGACTGCCGCACCAGTTCGTGCGAGGTGACCCGCCTCTCGTTGAGCGCGGCGCGCATCTCGCTGATGCTCGCTTCCACCACCGAGAAGGGCTCTCCCGCCGGACGCGGCTTGGCGGCGCCGACGGCCAGCGCTGCGGCCACCGCGCCGCACACCACCAGACGGCTCATGCCCGGAAGCTATCATGAAGCCGTGAGTGCTCGACGCCTGGCCTTGGTCACCGGCGCTTCCTCCGGCATCGGCGCCGCATTCGCCGACGTGTTTGCCGCGCACGGATTCGATGTGGCGATCACCGCGAGGCGCGAAGCCAAGTTGGAGACAGTGGCGGCCGCCTTGCGCGAACGGCACGGTGTGTCGGTGCACGTGCTCGCCGTCGATCATGCGGACCCGGCGAGTGCCGCGCGCCTGTGCGACGAGCTGGCAGCGCGCGGCCTGGTCGTGGACGCGCTCGTGAACAACGCCGGCTACGGCGTTCCAGGCTTGTACAACGCCGTTCCGTGGCAGGTGCACGAAGACTTTCTGCGCGTGATGGTGGCGGGCGTCTGCGAGCTCACCTATCGACTGATGCCCGGCATGTGCGAGCGCGGCTACGGACGCATCGTCAACGTGGCGTCGCTCGCGGGACTGGTGCCCGCGCCCGCCGGCCACGCGCTGTACGGCGCGTCGAAGGCGTTTCTCATCAAGATGTCGGAGGCACTGGGACACGAAGGACGCCCGCACGGCGTGCACGTGACCGCGCTGTGCCCCGGCTTCACCTTGAGTGAGTTCCACGACGTGACCGGCACGCGTGGGCAGATGCGCGGGCTGCCGTCGTGGATGTGGCTCGATGCTGCCACGGTCGCGCGGCAGGGATTCGACGCGGTAATGGCCGGCGATCCGATACGGATTGCCGGCGGCGTCAACAAAGCCGTGGCGCTGGCCGTGCGCTACGTGCCGCAGTGGCTCGTGCGGCTGGTCAGCGGGCGGATGGCGAAAAGCTACCGGAAGACTTAGCGGCTCAAGGCTTAACGCCGCCGAGCGCGCTCATGCGCTCACGCAGGCGTGTCAGCTCCTCTGGTTCGTCCAGAGCAAGGCGGACGTTCTTTCGCCGTGCGCCGACGCGTAACGAGAGAATCCAGATGCGATTATCGGCGGCTCCGTGCTGCAGAATCTGAACGGAGTCGCCGGTGCGCCGCGCCGCCTGCAGCCCGTCGTAGCTTGCAGGCCGCTCGAAGAAACGCGCGGCGAGGAAGTCGTTAAAGAGCGAGACGGCTTCATCCGCGGCGATCATGCGCTGTTGATGCGGAACACGCGGTGCGCCGCTAAGATCGTCGAAGTCCACGCGTCCCGTTCCGAGGATCACGATTCGATAGGCCGCGCAGCGACCGAGACAGCCTCCGCCGCCCGGCAGCAGTTCCAATCCCATCTCGATTTCCGCGAGCGGCACTTCTCCCGGTAGACGAGCGCTTGCGGACGTCTGCGCGAGCGTCTCGGCGGACCAGCTCGCGAGAAATCCAATCAGAAACAGAGATCTGATGACCCGTCCCAAGAGAGTCACCCGTGAAGGCCTCAGGCCCTAGCCTTGCGCCGTCCTACTGCTTGCCTTCGGCCTTCTGTTGTTCGCGGGCGCGTTCGGCAGGGGTCTGTGCACCAAAGTGGGTGCCACTGGCTGTGGTGGCCGCAATCATGTAGCCGCCTTCGCGCCCGTCCCGCAGCGGCGCGACGTTCACGGTGATCTTGTCGCCGTACTTGATCATGCCGTCGCGATAGCCCGCACGGTACATGTTGTTGGTGCTGTGCCCTTCGAGCTCCACTTCGCGCGTGCCCTTGTCGTCGGTGACGCGGAGCGTGAGCCGCATGTGCGGGTTGATCGCCTGGAACTTCACGACGACGCCGGTGATCGACGCCGACTTCGTGAAGTCGTACTGCACGGCGGAGTGATGGGCACTGGCAGTCGAGCCCAGCGCCACGACGAGCGCGAGGGCGCTCACGAGAGACCACAGCTGCTTCATTTCTTCGCTCCTATGGCGTCCGCTGTCGCGGCCGCGCGAGAGTATCTGGCAGACCGGCTTAACGCCGGTTCGCTTTTTTGGCGAGCTCCTCGAGGTGGACGTTCCACCCTTCCTCGGCGCATTCGTAGGGCAGGAGGTGCCCATTCGGCACGAACGCCCACTTCTTCGTGTCGGTGACCGGCTTCGTATAGAAAGCAGGATCGGTGAGCGTCATCTCCGCCGTCAGCACCTTGGTGCCCTTGCTGTCGGTGGACAGGCTGTAACGCTCCACGATCTTTGCCTGATCGCTGTGCGCGTAGCGCTGATCGACCTGCTCCACGAGGTGCGTGGTCTCCACCACCAGCGTGTCGCCTTCCCAGTGTGCGCTCGAATTGCCGTTGCGCCCCGGCACCCGGTCCGCCATCGGCACGATGCGATCCCCGAGATAGACGCGACGCACCTCGTTGTGCGCCTCGTAGGTGATGTTGATCTGCTCGGGGCGCTGCATGATTTCCATGGGATAGCCGCCCGACCCCAGCATCGACCCTGGCATTCCGGTGCCCAGACAGAAGCCCCCCGGCGTGTCGCCGCTCGATCCGATGAGGGCGCGGTAGTCGGCGACCTTCTTCTGCGCCGCCTCCGTCATCGGCAGGGGCGGCCCGCCGCCGCGACCCGGGCCACCGCCGCGAGGCGCGGACGGGTCCGTATAGTTCGTCCACAG
>Ga0105238_10003590_pt1 | contig 15462 bp, 19 predicted proteins | sample KBSC34metaG_FD_81526 | JGI IMG/M metagenome (GOLD analysis project Ga0105238, IMG submission 81526) | Corn rhizosphere microbial communities from Kellogg Biological Station, Michigan, USA - KBS C3-4 metaG | ecosystem: Host-associated > Plants > Roots > Rhizosphere > Soil | place: Michigan, USA... | reverse complement strand
TCAATCCATCCGGATCGTCACAAAGCGCAGTTCGCCCGTCTTCGAGGCCAGCATCAGCAGCGCATTCTTGCGGCCCTGCTCCTTCAGCGCGCCGATCCGGTCCATCACGTCCTTCGGCGTACCGACCGATTCCTGCGCGATCTCGGTGATCACCTCGCCGGGCTGAATTCCGCGCTCGGCCGCGGCCGAATCCTTGGCGACATCGGTGATAACCACGCCCGACACATCCGCCGCGATCCCGAACTTCTGCCGCGTCTGGTCGTTGAGCTCGCCGATCGTCATGCCGAGCACGGAAGCCGTCGATACCGGAGGCGTTGCCTTGTCAGGATTGTTCTGATCGGTATTGCCGTTCTCGCCGCTGGCCAGCTTCTCGCCGTCCTCGAGCCGGCCGAGCGTCACCTTGACGGTCTGCTCGACACCCTTGCGCACGATGACGACGTCGACCGCCTTGCCCACTGGGCTTTCGGCGACGACGCGCGGCAGGTCGCGCATTTCGTGGATATCCTTGCCGTCGAACTTGATGATGACGTCGCCGGCCTGCACGGATCCGTTGTCGACCGGGCCGCCCTTGATGATGCCGGCCACCAGCGCGCCCTTGGCGGTTGCCATGCCGAGGCTTTCGGCGATGTCGTCCGTCACCGGCTGGATGCGCACGCCGAGCCAGCCGCGCCGCGTCTCGCCATACTGGCGAAGCTGATCGACGACGCCGGCGGCAAGCTGCGAGGGAATCGAGAAACCGATACCGATCGAGCCGCCCGACGGCGAGATGATCGCCGTGTTGATGCCGATGACCTCTCCCTCGGCGTTGAACAGCGGGCCGCCGGAATTGCCGCGGTTGATCGCGGCGTCGGTCTGGATGAAGTCGTCATAGGGTCCGGAATTGATGTCGCGGTTGCGCGCCGAAACGATGCCGACCGTCACCGTGCCGCCCAGGCCGAACGGGTTGCCGATCGCCATCACCCAATCGCCGACCCGCATCTTGGTGGAATCGCCGAATTTCACCGCCGTCAGCTTGTGGCCCTTGGGATCGACCTTCAGCACCGCGACGTCGGTCTTGGTGTCGGTGCCGACCAGCTTCGCCTTCAGCGTGATGCCGTCAGAGAAATTCACCTCGATATCGTCGGCATCCGCAATGACGTGATTGTTGGTCACCACGATGCCCTGCTCGGCGTCGATGACGAAGCCGGAGCCGAGCGACTGAACCTTCTGCGCGGCGCCACCCTTGTCGCCGCCACGGTTCTTGAAGAAATCGTCGAAGAAGTCCTGGAACGGCGAGCCCTCCGGCAGCTGCGGCATCGGCACCGCGCCCGGCCCCTCCGTACCCTTCACCGTCTGCGAGGTCGAAATGTTGACCACCGCGCCGAGCAGGCGCTCGGCAAGATCGGCGACCGAAGGCGGCCCATCGGAAGCGATCGTCGGCGTGACGAAGGACGGGACGGCAACGATGCCGACCACGAATGCCGTGGCGCCGGCGAAGAAGGTGCGACGCGCCGCGCGCAAAAAGGTGTCGGATGTCATCGTGGCCTCCCGGTGTTTTCAAGAAAGGAAAGGCGCGCTTCCGCACGGACGCCTGTCCAGTTCATGTTGGCAAGAAATACGGCGCGTTTGCGGCCATAGCTATCGGCAAAGGATAAATCGTCAATCGCCGCGGCACTAGGGCACGATGCCGAAAAGTGTGAAGCGGTTTTCGGACGACATCATGCCCTATTTCTTTGATTTGGAGACGGATTCAGATTTCAGGTCGGTTCGACCTGAAATCATCCGGCTCCAGGGACTTTTCGTCAGCCGCGAACCAGCCAGACGATGACGACACCGACGGCGATTGCGGTCAGCCCCCCGATCCGCAGTGCGTTCTCGGGCATCGACAGCACTTCCGTCGCCAGTTTCCGGGCCAGGCCCGGAAACCCGCCATAGACCAGGCCTTCGATCACGAGGACGAGGCCGATCGCCGCGACGAAATCCTGCACCGCCGCTACTGGGCGGTGCTGGGTTGCGCGGCCGGCGCCGCCGGTTGCCCCGTTCCAGGTTGCGGTGCCGCCGGCTGGCCGGGCTGAGGCTTGCTGTCCGGATCGCGGAAGTAGCGGAAGAACTCGGATTGGGGCGAGAGCACCATCGTCGTTCCGGTGTTGTCCAGCGCCGTACCGTAGGCATTCATCGAGCGATAGAAATCGAAGAACGCTGGATCGCGCTTGTAGGCGTCCGCGAAGGTGGCGCTGCGCTGCGCCTCGCCCTCACCGCGAAGGATCTCCGATTCCTTCTGCGCCTCGGCGACGATCTCGACGACCTCGCGGTCGGCCCGCGCCTTGATGCGCTGCGCCGCCTCGTTACCGCGCGCCCTGAGGCGTTCCGCCTCGGCCAGACGCTCGGCCTTCATGCGGTCGTAGGTCTGCTGCGAGACCTCTGCCGTCAGATCGGTCCGGCGGATGCGCACATCCTCGATGTCGAGGCCGAGCGACGTCGCGTCCGGGCGAAGCTGATCGCGCACCTCGCGCATCATGACGCCGCGCTCCTCGGAGAGTGCTGCCTCGAAGTCGCGCAGGCCGTAGACTCGACGCAGCGCGGCATCGAGACGCGTCCTCAGACGGGCCTCGGCCAGTTCCACCTGACCGGACACCGCCGCGCGGAAGGTGCGCGGATCCGAGATGCGGTAGGCGATAAAGGCATCGACCTCGTAGAACTTGCCCCCGGAAACCTGGACGCGGATGTTGTCGAGATCGAAGCGCATCACCCGCTTCTCGACCATTTGCACGCTGTCGGCGTCGAAAAAGGCGAACGGCGCCTTGAAGTAGATGCCGGGTTCGCTCTTGACGTCGATGATCTCGCCGAATCTCAGCACGATCGCCTGCTGGCCGGCACTGACCACGAACACCGAGGAATAAAGCAGGAACAGAAGGACGGCGGCAATGACGGCGAGGATGGGAAGACGGTTGGCCATCACTGGTTACCTCCCGTCGTGGCGCCCATGGGGGCCGGCACCGGCTGCGCTTTCGGCTGCAACGCCGGCAGCGGCAGGTAAGGCAGCACGCCCTGACCGTTGCCCTGCTCGACGACGACCTTGTTCGAGTCCTTCAGGATCTTCTCCATGGTTTCGAGATAAAGGCGCTTGCGCGTGACATCGGGCGCCTTGGCATATTCGTTGTAGACGGAGATGAAGCGCTGCGCCTCGCCTTCCGCCTCCTGCACGACGCGGTTCTTGTAGGCAGCGGCATCCTCTCGGATCTGCGCCGCCGCGCCGCGCGCCTGGCCGAGCTTCTGGTTGGAGTACTGATTGGCCTGCTCGACGAACTTGTCCTCGTCCTGCTCCGCGCGTTGCACCTCGTCGAACGCGTCGGCCACCTCGCGCGGGGGGGCCGCATCCTCGATCGAGACCGCATTGACCTGCAGACCCGTCTTGTAGCCGTCGAGCGTGCCCTGGATGATCTCACGCACACCGGTTGCGATGCCCTGGCGATCGTCGCGGAAAATGTCCTGGGCCGGACGCCGGCCTACGACTTCGCGCATGGCGCTCTCGGCGACCTGCGACAGCATCCCGTCAGGATCGGAGACGTCGAACAGATAGGCCTTGGGATCAGAAACCTGATAGGCGACCGAGAACTGCACATTGACGATGTTCTGATCGCCGGAGAGCATCAGCCCTGAGCCGCTGCTCGATCCACCGCCGACACTGACCAGTTGCTCGGAGATCTTGGCGGTCTCGACCGTTTCGATCGGCCACCAGTGGAAATGCAGGCCGGGCTGCGAAAGTTCGGCCTTAGGCTTGCCGAAACGCAGTTCGACCGCGACCTCGTCGGGCTGCACGGTATAAATTGCCTTGAAGGCCCACAGCACGACGAGGGCCAGCGCGATCAGCCCGAGCACGGCCGGGCTGGCGCCGCCGCCGCCCGGAAGCGCGCGTCGCAGCCTGTCCTGGCCACGGCGAATGATATCTTCAAGATCGGGGGGCGAGCCCGGCGGGCCGCTTGGCCCTTTCGGTCCCTGTCCCCAGGGCCCCTGATTGCCGCCGCCGCCCCATGGGCCGCCGCCGCCGCTTTTGTCGTTCCAGGGCATGAATGTCCTTTCGCTTCGGTTCCCTCAGGCCTTACGGCGCAATCCTAGCGCATGACCCCGAAAACCGAAATTCGGTTTTCGGAAAGGAATCATACGCCAAATCAAAGTTTTACAGCGTCCTTTTGCGCGTCCGGTTGGACGCGCGGCGCTGCAACGTCGTTCTTCTATAGGGACGCCTTGGCACGCTTTCAACGCGATCTGCCACCGCCACCGTCCGATTTGGGCCGATAGCGACCGTTTGTCGTCGTCAATGACCGTCGCGGCGGCGTTCGTAGACGGTATAGCGCGTCGCGTGGCTGTCTTTCTCGCCTGCCGGAAAATCCTCCGCGAGGACTACCTTCCAGACATTTGGATCGATCGGCGGGAAATGCGCGTCGCCATCGACCTCGGCCAGCACATGCGTGACATGCAGGCGGTCGGCAAGCGGCAAAGCCTGCGCATAGATCTCGCCGCCTCCGACCACGCAGATCTCCTCGGCACCAGCCATGCAGCGGCCGCGCACCTTGGCCAGCGCGATCGCGTCACCCAGCGAGTGGGCCACCTCGATGCCCTCGGCTCGCCAGGCCTTGTCGCGCGTCACCACGATGTTGAGGCGGCCGGGCAGCGGCCGGCCGATGCCTTCATAGGTCTTGCGGCCCATGATGATCGGCTTGCCCATCGTGTCGGCCTTGAAGCGCTTGAGATCCGTGGGAAGCCGCCACGGCAGGCCGCCTTCGCGTCCTATCACGCCGTTTTCGGCGATGGCGACATAGATCGCGATGTCCATCAGCCGCCGTTCCCGCCATTATCCGACGGCTCCAGCAACAGGATGTCGATATCGTGCTCGGGATAGAAATCCTTGGCCGTCATCTCGAACGTCGTCGGGCCGACTTTTTTGACATTGTCGCCGCAGAAGGACACCAGATTGCTGGCGCTGCCCTTGTCGATGGTCAGCTTGAAGTTGCCGATGGTCCCGGACGCCCAGTTGCCGCCGGTGGTCAGGATATAGGCGATACGGCTCTCGTAATATTTCGGATAGCCGTCCGGATTCGCCTTGGCCGCCTTGCGCACCGCGTTCTCGAACGTGTGATCCATGCAATAGCGGGTCTTGTAGCTATCGTATTGCGGGCTCTGGAACTGGCCATCGGAAAAGAAGCTGACCGAAGACGTGCCGCCGACGCTGGGCTTGTAGTGGTGCGAAACGTGGACTTCCTTGTTGGCCGGAAAGGTCGAACGCCACCAATAGGTCGAGCGCAACTGCCAGAACGGCACATAGGTGGTTTGCATCCCCGAGCCGTCATCGGCGGTATCTTCGATGATGATGCCGCGGTTTTCCCAATCCTCGGTGACATCCTTGGGCAGCTTCGCCAGCGCCGCCTTGGCGGCATCGCCGAACGGATAGAGCGGCACATTCTGCGCCTTGAGATCCGCGGTTATGTCGATGCCGAGCGCCAGGGCCTTCTGCTCCAGTTGCGGCTTCGCATCGACGCCGTCGATCGTCACCTCGAAGCCCAGGAAATTGTCGCTCTGCGCTTCCGGGATCGCCGGCATCTCGTTCGGATCGCCTTCGATGTCCGGCATTGGGAACGCTACGATAGAGCTGACATCCTTGTCGGTGTTGTTGCGGAAGACATAGTCGACCGTCACCTTCTCCGGCGAGATGAAAAGGTCCTCGCTTTGCATGGCGACGGCGTCGCTGCGCGACAGGATCAGGCCACCGGTGCCGAGTTCGGCAACAGAATCATTGGCGAAGGCCGGCGCGGCAATGACTGCCAGTGCTGCGCTCAGTACGGTGCGTAACATGGACCCCTCCTCGACGGCGATACCGAGACCAGCCGGGTACGCTCTTCCATCTACCCGTTTCATGTCGGCGTTTCAAAGCCCTTCATGACCGGCACCGGGACTTCTGGACACCGCGCCGCCGATCGGGCAGGAGATCGCCATGCGCAAGCTTCTCGTCATCGGCATCGGCGCCGGCAATCCCGACCACATGACGGTCCAGGCCATCAACGGCCTGAACCGGGCCGACGTGCTGTTCATTCCCGACAAGGGCGCCAAGAAGAACGATCTCGCCGATTTGCGCCGGCAGATCTGCGACCGCTTCGTGACCAATCCGAAATCGCGCCGGGTCGAGTTCGACGTACCGGTCCGGGCCGAGCCGACATCGTCCTATCGCGTGACCGTCGATGACTGGCACGAGGCGATCGCCGAGATTTATGAGGCCCTTATCCGCGACGAGCTTGCCGAAGATGGCTGCGGCGCCTTCCTGATCTGGGGCGACCCGTCACTCTATGACAGCGCCCTGCGTATCCTCGAACGCGTTCGCCTCAGAGGCAATGTCGGTTTCGAGCTCGAGGTCATTCCCGGCATCACCGCGATCCAGGCGCTCGCCGCGAGCCATGCGACCGCGCTCAACCGCATCGGCGATTCGATCCTGGTCACGACTGGCCGGCGGCTGACGGAGGAAGGTATGCCGGCCAACGCCGGCTCGGCGGTGGTCATGCTCGACGGCAAATGCGCCTTCAACACGCTGGCCGACAAGGATGTCTTCATCCAGTGGGGCGCCTATCTCGGCACGCCGGACGAAATCATCATCGCCGGCCGGCTGGGCGATGTCGGCGCCGAGATCGAGAAAGTCCGCGAAGAAGCCCGGGCAAAGAAGGGCTGGATCATGGACACCTATCTGCTGCGCAAGCCAGGGCAGTAAGGGAGTACTGCACGACTGCGTCATCCCGCATCGATTTCCGATTGCAAGGCCTGCATGTGCACGGCGGCCGCCGATGACGCGGCTCACTCTATGGCCCGAAACCGGCTGACGACCGCCAAACCCACCGATGTCAGTTGCGCGCCGCCGCCTTTGCGGCCGCCGGTCTGCGCCGCAACCAGCGGCTTGCCGAACACGCGATTCATGTCCTCGACCAGATCCCAGGCATGCTTGTAGGACATCTCCATGCCGCGTGCCGCGGCCGAGATCGAGCCAAAGGCGGCGATCTGCTCCAGAAGCTCGATCTTGCCCGGGCCGATCCGGCCGTCGGGGTCGAGATTTATCCGCAGGCTGAGCGACGGCATTTCATCTCCTCGGATTTCACGGCACGACAATAGTCCCTGTGGGAAGGAAGCGCTATTCCAAATATACATAGCGACATGATCGGACTCCTCAAACGTCGGCTTCGGCCGGCAGCCCGGCGCCGGTGTTTGCGCGATCGAAACTCACGGTCTTGATGACCGCAAAGACCTGGCTTCCCAGCTTGAGACCAAGCGCCTGCCGCGATTGTTCGGTGATGCGCGCGACGACAACCGCGCCATGGCAGTCGATGCCGATCTCGACCTCAGGCCCCTCGCCCGGCTTCATGCTGACGATTGTTCCCGGCAGGATGTTGAGCGCGCTGAGACCGGCGGGTTTCTCGACGCCGATCATCACATCGCGGGCGCGGATACGGATGCGCACCGGAGCGCCGACCGCCCTCGCCAGCTTCGGCACACGGATCTCGCCGGCCTGCGAGGCAAGCACCGTCATGCCGAACGCCTCGTCGTGGCGCAGGACCTTGGTGTCGAGCACCGCACCGCCCTCGCCGCGCTCTTCCGCCGGCAACAGGTCGAGCCGCCGCATGATCGCCTCGGTCGGGCCGGCGGCCGCGACCTTGCCCTGCGAAAGCACCATGACGTCGCTCGCCAGCCGCGCCACCTCGGCGACGGAATGGCTGACATAGACGATCGGGATTTTCGTCTCGTCGCGCAGCCGTTCGACATAGGGCAGGATCTCGGCCTTGCGCGCCTCGTCGAGCGAGGCGAGCGGCTCGTCCATCAGAAGCAGTCTCGGGCTGGCAAGCAGGGCACGGCCGATCGCGACGCGCTGCTTTTCGCCGCCCGACAGTTTTGCCGGCCGACGGTCAAGCAGATGGCCGATGCCGAGCAGGTCGATCACCGCGTCCATTTGGGCGTAGCGCTCGGAAGACGGCGTGAACCAGCGGCCGTAGCGCAGATTGCCGGCGACGCTCATATGCGGGAACAGCCGCGCATCCTGGAACACCATGCCGATCCGCCGCTTGTGCATCGGTACGAAGACACGCGCGGCGGTGTCGACCAGCACGCGCCCATCGACGACGATGCGGCCCTTGTCCGGACGGACCAGGCCCGCGATCAGGTTTATCAGCGTCGACTTGCCCGAGCCCGACGGCCCGAACAGCGCCGTCAGCCGGCCGGCGCTCTCGAAACGGGCTTCCAGGGCGAAGTCACCGAGCCGATGACGGATATCGACGGAGAACGTCATTCGATGTCCATCCTTCGGCCGACACGGCGCGCCAGCACTTCCGACGCGATGAGCGCAACCATCGAGATGGCGATCGAGATCAGCGTCAGCCGAAGTGCGCCCTCATCGCCGCCAGGCACCTGCGTGAACGTGTAGATCGCCGAGGGCAGCGTCTGCGTTTCGCCGGGAATGTTGGAGACGAAGGTGATGGTGGCGCCGAACTCGCCCATCGCCTTGGCGAAGGAAAGGATCGCACCGGCGATCAGGCCGGGGAGGATCAGCGGCAGCGTGATGGTGGCGAATACCCAGAACGGATTGGCGCCCAGCGTGCCGGCCGCCGCCTCCATCTTGCGATCGACCGCTTCGATCGAGAGCCGTATGGCCCGCACCATCAGCGGAAAACCCATGACGCCGCAAGCCAACGCCGCGCCGGTCCAGCGGAACGAAAAGACGATGCCGAAATGCTCGGCAAGGAAGGCGCCGGCCAGTCCACGCCGGCCGAAGGTGAGCAAGAGCAGGTAGCCGGTCACCACCGGCGGCAGGATCAGCGGCAGATGCACCAGCCCGTTGAGCAGGGTCTTGCCCCAGAAGCGCCCGCGCGCGAGCAGGAGCGCCAGCAGGACGCCGGGCGGCAGGCTGGCGATCATCGCCACCGTCGCCACCTTGATCGACAGCCGGACCGCATTCCATTCGTCGGGAGTGAGGTCCAGCAGCCAGTTCATCGTTGCGTTTGCGCGGTCTTTCTCAGTTGCTCGGCGCGAGCACCGTGAAGCCCTGCTCCTTGAAGAGGTCGGCGGCCTTGGCCGACTCAACGCATTTCAGGAAGGCAGCCGTATGCTTGTCCTTCGAATCCGCGGTCTGGGCAATCGGGTAGATGATCGGCGGATGCGAATCTTCCGGGAAGGTGCCGACGACCTTGACGCCCTTCTCGGCATGCGCGTCGGTGGCGTAAACGATGCCGAGCGGGGCTTCCCCCGTCGACACCAGCTTAAGTGCTGCACGCACATTCTCGGTCTGCGCGACCTTGCCCTCGACCGAAGACCAGACGCCCAGCGATTCCAGCGCCGCCTTGCCGTATTTGCCAGCCGGCACGGCCTTGAAGTCGCCCATGGCAAGCTTGCCGTCGCCGATGAGCTTGGCGAGGTCGAAGCCTTTTTCGACCTTCGTCTCGATCTTCGAATCCTTCGGCGCCACCAGCACGATCTGGTTGCCGAGCAACTTCACCTCGGTATCCGGCTTGGTCAGCTTCTTGTCGGAGAGATACTTCATCCAGTCGAGGTCGGCCGAGACGAAAATATCGGCCGGCGCGCCACCTTCGATCTGCTTGGCCAATGCCGAGCTCGCAGCGTAGGAAATAGTCGCGGCCTCGCCGACTTCCGGCTCGCAGACCTTGTTGACCGCATCGAGCGCGTCCTTGAGGCTCGCCGCGGCAAATACGATCACCTTATCGTCGGCATGGGCCGCCGGCATGGCGGCCATCAGCATCCACGTCAGACCGCCAATGGCGATCGCCTTCAATCCAAAACCCTTGCCCGTCATGAAATCTCTCCCTGGTTTCAAAATCCGTACGGCCCAAAGCCTTGGACCGATATATCCGGATGAACATAACAAGGGAAGGCTTTTCACCTGTCTTGGCATTGTGCCCCGGCTAGGTCTCAGCCTACGATGAATGCGAAACGACACGGCGAAACTAAAAGGAGAGACGCATGAAGATCAGCGCCCGCAACATCCTCAAGGGTAAGGTTACCGAGATCGTCAAGGGAGCCACCACCTCGCATGTCAGGATCGACATCGGCGGCGGCGCGATCGTCACCGCGTCAATCACCAACGAAGCGGTCGCCGACCTCGCGCTCGAAAAAGGCAAGCAGGCCTATGCGGTGATCAAGGCCTCGGACGTCATGGTCGGCATCGACTGACAGAACGGCGTTTGACCATGCAAGCGCCGGAGCGCCTTGGCATCAGACGGCGATGGGCGCCTTGATGCTGGCGTCGGCGAAATAGTTTTCGAGGCGGAAATCCTCGAAGCGGAAGGCGAAAAGGTCCTTCACCTCCGGATTGATCCACATAGTCGGCAAGGCCTTGGGCGTGCGCCGCATCTGCTCGCGCGCCTGCTCGAAATGATTGGAATAGAGATGCGCATCGCCCAGCGTGTGGACGAAGTCGCCGGGCTTCAGCCCGGTGACCTGCGCCACCATCATGGTGAGCAAGGCATAGGAAGCGATGTTGAACGGCACGCCGAGGAAAATATCGCCCGAGCGCTGATAGAGCTGGCAGGAGAGCCGGCCTTCCGAAACATAGAACTGGAACAGGCAGTGGCAGGGCGGCAGCGCCATTGCCTCGACTTCGGCCGGATTCCAGGCCGAGACGATCAGCCGGCGCGAGTTAGGATTCTTGCGTATCTCCTTCAAAAGATTCGCAATCTGATCGATCTCGCCACCATGCCCATCCGGCCATGAGCGCCACTGCTTGCCATAGACCGGGCCGAGATCGCCGTTCTCGTCGGCCCATTCGTCCCAGATGGTGACGCCGTTGTCGTTGAGATATTTGATGTTGGTGTCGCCGGCCAGGAACCACAGAAGCTCGTGGATGATCGACTTCAGGTGCAGCTTCTTGGTGGTCGTGACCGGAAAGCCGCGCGAAAGATCGAAGCGCATCTGGTAGCCGAACACCGAACGCGTGCCAGTTCCCGTACGGTCGCCACGGTCGGCGCCGTCCTCCAGCACATGCTTCAACAGGTCAAGATATTGGCGCATCGGCTTTGCCTTGATTCGGGGAACAGGCAATCATACCCGACTGACAGTCGATCGAACACCGTAAAGCAGGCCGCTGATGTGGATCGCGCCGGAACGCCCACTGAGCCGGCACGGTTTCGTGCCGGCCGCCGGGTGGCCGTGCCTTAGAGCGAAGCCAGTTTGCCGAGATCCTTGGCAACGAGATAGTAGAAGGTCACGCGGCTCTTGGTGTTGTCCGCATGCATCGCCTTGCAAGTCTTCTCGATCGAGGCGTTGGCCTTTGCGGCATCGGCGATGCCGAGCTTCTTGCCGATCCAGTTCTCCCGCACGCGATCGAGTTCCTTCGGGTCGGTGCAGGACACCAGCGAGGAATCGCGGTTCCGCAACGCAATGCCCAGATGCTTGACGATCTTATCGACCACGTCGGCGCTGGCGCCGGCATCGTATTTCTTCACATCCGCAAGATAATCGGCCATCAGACTTCCCCTCGTCGGCGCCACGAATCCGGTCGATGAGGGTTGTGGCGCGCCGCGCAACTTGTGCGCTAGGTCAGAGACTCCTCATCGCAGGCGCGAGCTTTGATTGAGTAAGCGCGCAAGTCAACCCTTGGCTGTGTAGTTTGGCATAACCGGATAAGCGCCGGTTTGGCCTTTCTTTTTCCGCTACCGGTCCCTATATTCGGTTCGTCGGCTTGACCGACTATGGCGATAAACAGGCGATGAAATAAGCCGTTCGGACCCGGGGGCGGTACCCGGCGCCTCCACCAAAAACCGCTCTGGCTGACGGAGCGGCTTTTGCTGGGGGCGAAATAGGATCGACGAAGGTGTAAAGATCGTACTTTTGCCCGGCATTGTACCACCGTCATCGGGCTAAACTTATAGTTGCCAACGACAACTATGCGGAAGCTCGTCTCGCTGCTTAATGCGGCGCGAACGCTTCAAATCAAGCCCTAGGGGTTCGCACTTCTAGGCGGGGTTCGGAGGTACCTGGCAACAGAAACCTCCACTTTCCCCTCCTTTAGCTTCTTCCCGGACTAACCGAACGGCCAAAGCTCGTCCGGCGCTTGATGCGCGGCGACAGCCTTGCCGCTCATCACTCACGGACCCAGCGATGCACAACGATTCCGACCGGTTCTTCGTGCTGACCGGCCGCCCGGGCTCCGGCAAGGCCACCTTGATCGAGGCGCTGCGGGCCGAAGGCTGTGCCACCGCGCCCAAAGCCGGGCGCGGCATCATCCGCGACCAGATGGCGCAGATGGCGATCGGCAGCCCTGGAACCGCTCAGGGCACCGTCTCGATCCTGCCGCTTCCGCTGACATGCGAACTGATTTTCGGGTTGCCGTGGACTTTCACATTGCCGCTGCCCGACACGCGGATGTCGGCCTGATCCTGTGGTGCGATATCGGCGTCGCCGCTGCCGCTGATCTGGACACTGGCGGTTTTCGCCGTGAGCTTGCCGAAGTCGCCAGACCCAGACCCGGAGATGCGCAAGGAGATATCCTGGACGCTGCCGCTGGCGCGCACGTCGCCACTGCCGCTGATGCGGAGGTCCAGCGCCTCCTGGGCGAGAGCCGAAAGCTCGAGCCTGCCACTGCCGCTCAACCGCCATTTGGGCACAGCAGGACCGATGAGTTGCACGCTGACCGGCAGATCGTCGCAATCGAAACCGTCGTCGAAGGCCAGCGTATTGCCGGAGAGGCGGACATGTGAAACCGCTTCGGGATCGCCGCTCACGATGGCCTGGGACGGCGTGCCCGGCTGGTATGTCACCGTTGCCGGCAGTGCAATCTGGAATTCGCTGCCGACCGGTTCCCAGGCCAGCGTGACCGATCCGGGCTTGGTTCCATCGCCGGAACTGGGGCAACTGGATGCGAAGTGCCACCATCTGCCGCCTCGCCAATCGCTTCCGGCGATCGAATTCGCCAGCGACAGACAAATCACGGCCACAGCGATCGACAGCATGGCTGTCCAGGCAAGCGTCTTGTTCATGTTGCACCTGTTGTCTCTGTGTGGCGGCGCGCCACAGGGTTGATTCAGGGTCGGGATGGTTTGACCAGGCGGTAGTGCAGTCGCGCGTAGTCCCCCAGCAGCTTGACCCCGATGTTCAGGCCAAGCAGCAGCAGCGAGCCCAGGCCGATGCTGGCGGCGGCAAGGCCGACGGCCGCCAGCAGCCGCGCGAAGACCATGCTCCACGACGCGAAATGCCAGAACGGCACGACGCTCAACAGCAGCCCAACGCTGGTGACGCCCAGCGCCAGGACGGCAAGGCCGACACCGAGCACGACGAAGCAGAAGACGATGAGGAGCGGCAGCAACAGCAAAATGTCGAAGGCGGCGAGACCGGTCAGGGCAAGCAGGGCGGCAACGATGCCGGCAGGACCACGATCATGCTCCCAGCGGCGAATCCCCGCCTCCGCTCGCAGTTCCCGCCCCAGGCGCGCCGGATCGCCAAGCGCCTGGGCGACGTCCTCTTCGCTTCGTCCGGAAGCGCGCGCCTCGTCGAAATGGGCGGCATAGTCGGCGACGATTTCGTCGACGTCTCCCGAAGGCAGTCCGGTCAGGCTGTTGCGCAGGGAAACCAGGAAAGCATCTCGGGTCATTGCATCTCTCCGAGTAACAGGTCGACGGCATCGACAAAGCTCCGCCATTCCTGGCTGCGCGCCTCGTAGGCGGTCCTGCCGGCCGGCGTGAGCCGGTAGTATTTTCGAGGGGGCCCGCTCGTCGATTCCACCAGCCACGTCTCGACGAGCCCGTCGCTCTGCATGCGCCGCATCAGCGGATAGATCGTCCCTTCCCCCATGCCGACCCGCTCGGCAAGCGTGCTGGCGATCTCATAGGCGTAGCTTTCGCGCCGGGCGAGCAAGGCAAGAACACACAATTCGAGCGCCCCCTTCTTCAGCTGGACGTCATTTGGATCGGTCATGGTCGCTCCGCCGTCTCCGGTACAACATATAGGCAGGTATCTTCTTATGCAAGATACCGACTTAAATGTGATAGCTGCTTGACGGCGGCGGCAAGACGGTCAGACGCGGCTGTTTTCAAAGGACCGTTGCTGGATAGCTCGACCTCGAGCGGAGGTGCGGGTTGAAAAGCTGATTGTGCCGGAGTGAAGAGCCTGAAATGAAAAAGGCCGGGCAAGCCCGGCCTTTTCGTTGATTTCGGGAATTCCTATTCCGCCGGCGCTTCAACCGCTCCGCGCGAGCGCCCGAGGGTCACCTTCGCCAGCGTGAAGGAAATCACCGCGCAAAGCGTGATGCCGGCCACCATCGGCAGCGGCGTGCCGTCGAAGAAGATGCCGGCGACGCCCATGGCCAGCGCGCCGATGGCGAAGTGCAGCGTGCCCATCAGCGCCGAGGCCGTGCCGGCGATCTCGCCATGCTCTTCCATCGCCAGCACCGAGGTGGTCGGGATGACGAGGCCAAGGAAGCCGTAGCCGACGAAGAGCAGAGCGGCCATCACGTCGAGCCGGTCGACACCGGACGCCATGATCGCAAACAGCGCCACCATCACCGTCGCATAGCCGGTGACCGCCACCCAGACGACGCGCTTCAAGCCGAAACGATCGGCCAGCAGCCCGGTCAGCTGCGACATGCCGATGAAGGCGACCGCGTTGATCGAGAAGAACACGCTGTAGACCGACGGCGACAGGCCGTAATGGTCGATCAGGATGAAGGACGAGCTCGACAGATAGACGAAGAAGCTCGCAATGCCGAAGCCGGCTATCGCCACCAGGCCGAGGAAGTGCCGGTCGCCCATCAGGAGGCGGTAGCCGGCGAGCGCGGTGCCGAAGGACGAACCGGCGCGGTCCTCGACGGGGCGCGTTTCCTTGAGCGAGGTGGCAAGCAGGATGGTGGCCAGCGCCGCAGCGCCCGTCACAGTCCAGAACACGGCGCGCCAGCCAAAGCTCTCGATGATCTGGCTGCCGGTCAGCGGCGCCAGGATAGGCGACACCGAGAACACCAGCATCAAAAGCGACATCAGCTTGGCGGCCTCGTTGCCGGTGTGCAGGTCGCGCACGATGGCGCGCGGCACCGCCATGCCGGCGCTGGCGCCAAGGCCCTGCAGGAAGCGGAAAGCGATCAGCCACTCGATGGTCGGCGCCATGGCCGAGCCGACGCCACCGACCATGAACAGCGCCAGGCCTGCGTAAAGCGGAACCTTGCGCCCGACCATGTCGGAGATCGGCCCGACGACGATCTGGCCGAAGCCCATCGACAGGAAGAAGATCAAAAGGCTCATCTGCACGGCGGCGGTGCCTGCGTGCAGGTCCTGGCCGATCGAGGGCAGCGCGGGGAGATACATATCGATCGCAAACGGGCCGATTGCGGACAACAAGCCGAGCACGACCGCGATGCGGAGGAATTTGGGACTCATGATAAGGCTCTTTTCGGATCTGGTTGCCGCCGCGAAACACCGGCGTCTGAACCCAGGACGTTCCATCCCGCGGAAATCCTAC
>Ga0105238_10003587_pt1 | contig 15471 bp, 15 predicted proteins | sample KBSC34metaG_FD_81526 | JGI IMG/M metagenome (GOLD analysis project Ga0105238, IMG submission 81526) | Corn rhizosphere microbial communities from Kellogg Biological Station, Michigan, USA - KBS C3-4 metaG | ecosystem: Host-associated > Plants > Roots > Rhizosphere > Soil | place: Michigan, USA... | reverse complement strand
GTAGGTGCGCTGTATATGTCGCACCTTTCGAAAATGAACATTCCGATTGTTTTGATCAACAACTTCCAGGGCGAATTCGTCTATTCGATCGGCATTGATAATCTGACAGCCAGCCGTGACGCCGCCGCGCATTTAATCGATCTGGGGCACCGGCGCATCGCCTATATCGGCGACCGCTACGGGTTTCAGTCGGACACAGATCGTTTCGGCGGCTATCGCCAGGCTCTGGAGCGCGCGGATATTCCGTTTGGGCCGGAGCTGGTCGCGCACGGCGACGGGACACCGGCGGGTGGTGAGCAGGCCATGCAGGAAATCCTCAGCTTGCCGCAAAGGCCCACTGCGGTATTTTGCTACAACGACATGTCTGCGCTGGGCGCGCTACGTGCCATACGGAACCATCATCTGAGCGTGCCCCAAGATATTTCTGTGGTGGGTTTTGACGATCTGTTTCTGGCATCTTACTCCTACCCGCCGCTGACCACGGTGAGGCAACCCAAAGAGCACATGGGACGGGTCGCCACAAAGATTGTGTTGAAGCTTCTCTCAGGCACGAGCTGCGAGTTCAACATGAAAGTCGCCGGCGAACTCATCATTCGAGCGTCCACTGCCGCTCCGCGATCCGAGTAGCGAAATTCACTTGACTTGCCGGAAGCATCCGGACTAACATTAAAACCAAAATGTGCACACGTGTGCGCAATTAGAGAGCGCCGTATGCAGCCTATTCCCGTAAACCAGCAGCAATCCCTTGTCGAACGGCTCTCGGCAGCGTGCGGTGGTGCTTATTCGCCCGCCGTGCGCCGTAAGTATTACATTTCGGGCCCGCAATGGGCAGCAGCTTATCAGGGGCAGGCTCTGTTTCATGCGCCCACACGGCAAAAGATCGGATTTGAAGAAGTCATCCGCAAGTATGGCGAGATCGGCATCGGTCACTGGACCACGCATGATACCGACGTGATTCCCACCAGCGCCCTGGGCACGGATGAGCAATGGAAGCTGGTGAACTGCATCCAGGCGACGCTGCGCGATGCCGGCGTTCAGTGCTCCATGGTGACCACGGACACTTTTTTTCATGCCGTCTGGGCGGCGAGCCCGGCCGCCGAAGCGCCGCAGGTTCGGAAATACGCCCGCTGGCGCGTACAAAACACGGTCGAACTCGGACATGAACTGGGCGCCGAGTTCACGGTGTACTGGCCCGGCTCGCTGGGCTACTTCGTGCAGGGTGCAATCGATGAGATGGACACCTTGCGCTGGTACGCGGACGTGCTGAACTCCGCCTGCGAGCACGACATCGATGTTGCAAAACAGAAGAACCGCCCGACCTTGAAGCACTGCCTCGAAGCCAAGCCCTTCGAGCCCCAAGCCGAGATCTTGCTACCCACCAGCGACGCCATGCTGGGGTTCATCGGCGCCGGGCTACTGACACATCCCGAAATGGTCGGCCTCAACCCGGAATATCTTCATGAGCTGATGTGGGGCGCGGCGCCGCGCGCGGCATTGGCTCGCGCGCTGCTGGCGGGCAAACTCTGGCACTTCGACATCAACGACGGCTACCGCCTCAAGCACGATGTGGATATCGCCGTGGGGCTGGTCAATCCGTTGGATTGGCTCAATGTGCTGGTGCTGCTGCGCAGCCACGGCTACAACGGGCCGTTCAATCTGGATTACAAGCCGCCCCGCACCACCAGCAATTCCGGGGTATTCAGCGTCAGTTTCCCCACCGCAGTGGACCGCTTTATCACTCTGTGGGAGATGGCCGGTGAGGTCTTGGCCGATCCCATCATTCAGGAGGCCACTGCCGCGTTGAAGGCCGGAGGAGAAGTCAGCGACGCGAGGGATGTAGAAGCCCTTACCGCTGCCAACCGCGAACTGCTCACGCTGCACGAATTGATCGCCCACCGGCTGGTGCAAATCCTGCTGGGACTGCATCGCGGGCGAACCTATAGCATTTGACCGGTTCAATCCAGGTTCTGAATCTGTCCGTAGATGGGACGCAACGCGGGATAGAGTGACCGGTAGATTTCATGGCCGCCGCGATAGTAACCGGCCTCGCGCGGTCGAGGCAGCACCGACTCTACTTCGTGGATGACGGTCCGGCACAATTCCCGCACGGAGGAACAGGAGCCTGTCCCAACCATGGCCAGTAACGCGGCCCCGTAGGCAGAACCTTCCTGACTTTCGAGCACCGCCACTCGCTTCCCCAAAACGTCCGCCAGGAGTTGACGCCAAAAGCCGCTGCGACCGCCGCCCCCGGAGACACGGACGGTTTCTGCGTGGGCGCCTAGCTGCTCAATCACGTCGAGACTATCCTTTTGGCTGTAAGAGACGCCCTCCAGCAGCGCGCGGATCAGGTCGGCACGCGTGTGTTTCGCGGTGAGGCCAACCCATCCTCCGCGAGCGGCGGCATCCAAATGAGGCGTGCGTTCACCCATCAGGTAAGGCAGCCAGAAGAGACCTTGCGCACCCGCCGGGGACGTCGCGGCCTCCGCCGTCAACTCTTCGTAACTGGCGCCCGGCGCGAGTCGATTGCGAAACCACTGCAGGCTCAGCCCCGCGCCTTGCGTCACACCCATGACGTGCCATTGGTTCTTCACCGCATGGCAAAAGGTATGGACACGGCCAAGCGGATCGTACAAAGGATGTTCCAAGTGCGCGAAGACCACTCCGGAGGTGCCCAGCGTACACGAGATAATCCCGGGTTCAACCACACCAGTCCCTACCGCGCCCGAGGCCTGATCGCCGCCGCCCGCGACCACCGGCGTGCCCGCCTTCAGACCTGTAACCGCCGCCGCCTGCTCCGTAACTGTGCCGGTTACTGCACTCGATTCATATACGCTGGGCAGAATCCGTGAGTCCAACTCGAGCCGCTCGGCCATGGCGGCTGACCAGTGCCGGTGGGCCACGTCGAACAGCGCGGTCCCGGAAGCATCCGACACATCCGTGGCATATTCGCCCGTGAGTCTGAGCCGCACATAATCCTTCGGCAGTAGGATTTTCCTAATACGCTCAAAATTCGCTGGTTCGTGATCGCGAACCCAAAGCAGTTTAGGTAAGGTAAAACCTGTGAGTACGGGATTCGCGGTGTAAGTCAAAACATTTTCGCGCCCGACCTTGCAGTTTATCCAGTCCACCTGCTCCTGGCTCCGCTGATCGCACCAGATCAAAGCCGGTCGAATAACCTGGTGGTTCTGGTCGAGAGTTACCAGCCCGTGCATTTGGCCCGAGAGTCCGATGCCGCAAATCTCCTCGCCGGTCGTCCGCGCCTCGGCGAGTACCCGCCGGGTGGCATCCTGGGCCGCTTCCCACCAATTTTCAGGCTGCTGCTCCGCCCACAGTGGGCGCTCCATACGCACATCTTCATGGGGAGCGGTAGCGCCGGCCACGCTTCTGCCCTTCTCATCCACGAGCAAAGCGCGCGAACTGGTGGTCCCGATATCAATTCCCAACCAGAGCACACGTTCAACATAAGCCCTCGTGCCCAGACTTGCAACCAACTTCACTCAGGTCAACGAGGGCAGGCGGTGCCACTGCGACTTTCGGCAATACCGCCCGTCGGCTCAGCTAAAAACTAGCAACCTATTATTTTGAGTGGTGAGCGCGGTAGGAATCGAACCTACAACCTACTGATTAAGAGTCGCTGAAACCGCCGCGCTCACCGTTGTCCACGTTTACTCGCTAGCGCGAGAAAGGCCCGCAGAACAAGGGGTTCGTGGCTCGGACGCTTGCTCACCGTTACTCGCCAGGTATCCTCAGATTGAAGCTGAGTCCCTGTGATAGTCCCTGTACTAGTCTGGTTGTCTGGCGGGTGCTAAGGGGGGCCGAACGGTGCGGTTGGCTTCTCCCGTTTTCCTAAAAATTTCCGCCAAACGACCGTTGGCATGCCCGCGTTGAGGTGGCGGAGCAGGTCACTTCGACGGTTTGCCGACTTCTCGGCCTAATGGACGGCCCTGCGGAGCGGATCGAGGCGCACAAACCTCTAATGGAGCAGAACAAGCTGATATACTCGCTCACGGATAGAGATCTATGAATCGCTACACCGCCAAGACCCTGCTATTTCACATTAGCTTGACCACTGTCCTGAGTCTTTATCCGACGGGACGTGCAGAAGATCTACAAGCCGCTGACATCATGCCTTACGCGCAGCAAAACGCGGTTGTGAAAAAACAATGCGCGAGTTGTCACACCGATGCGCTCATGTATGGCGGGCTCTCGCTTGAACACTACGATGCTACACACTCAGATCCCAGTCTATCGGCGATGCTGGTGAGCAAGATTACAAACGGATACTCGCCAAGTGAGGTCAACGCCGCCACTAGCCAGGCGCTAGAAGGAAAAATGTTGGCTCTGATCAAGAAAGGGGCGATCACTGCTGGCGGTCCCTTGCCGGATGAGAAGATTCAAATGGCACTGGTAAGAGCCTTATCCATTGAAGCAGCGGGCGCTGAAGAATGGCATTCCAACTGGACTGAAGACCCTCAGACGCATTCTCGGATCTTCACTGCGACCATTTTGCGACAGCTTCCTTCCACGAAATTCCCCGAAGGCAGGATAGACATGTACCGCCTGATTGTCGCCTGCCGCATTCCCAGTCGTGAAGGTGAGATCAAGCTTGCGTGGGCGAATGGCGTTCCTGAAGAAGGCCGTGAAATTATTGTGGAAGCGGATGGCAAGACTCCCTTTGCGCATAAGATCGAAGGTGGCAAGAAACAGGGAAACGGCGCAAACGGGCCTGGAGCTACCGTTCTTAGTCCGAACACACCGCTTCCAACCCACAGCCTGACCATCAGAAACGTTTTCCCTGACGAGACTGTTGTATTTCCTTTTGAAAATCTGAGTGAAACAGTTCGCCGAGACCTCACGACGTGTTTCAGTGTCGGCGCCGGGCATTAAGTAGTCAACATTTGACGTGTAACGCGCAAACCACCGATGTGGTGAGGAATTGAACGAAGGAGACTATGTCCCCAAACGACTGCAGTTCCGCCAAGGAAAGCCTGCGCAGCGTCATGGCCACTATTCTGTGCCCACCAGCGAAGCTCTGCAACGAAGCGTTTTTGTGGGTCTTTTATGACGCGCCGTCGGACGCGAGAAGGAGGGGGAAAACGGAATCTAACTAAACGGCAGGGACGCGAGAAACGAGGCTTATCTTCCAATTCAACCAAGCCGCTTCACGCTTGACGATTTCGGGGTGCGGGACTGCCATGATGCGGTTGAGAATCGTATTCGGGCGACGTTGCTGCATGACGGCAAAACGGGGCGCTCTCGCAGGGATCATGCTTCGCCCGGTGATCGCAGAAAAAGAGCAAAACTCCGAGGTCGTCCCTGTGAAAGTCCCTGTAGTGGAGGCACCCGTCTTAATTCAGTGAATCGCAAGTGCCTGAAAGATTTGGTGAGCGCGGTAGGAATCGAACCTACAACCTACTGATTAAGAGTCAGTTGCTCTGCCAGTTGAGCTACGCGCCCTTTGGGGTATGGCATCGGGTTGGAATACTTTGGCGGGGGAGCCAACAGCCGACTATTTATTGTATCCTCACTCGCCTCCCCGAACAAGCCGGAAAGTCGCCAGCGTCAAACCAGCATCGTCGCGATGTCCACCGTCGAGCGGTGCCCCTCCACCACCGCAATCCCGCTCTCGGTTACATGGTACAGCAAACGATCCTGCGCCAAATCGAAACCGATGGACGTGTCTTCCGGAACGTGCACGTTCTTATCCAGAATGGCCCGCCGAACACTCGCGCGGCGGCCGATGACGCAATTATCGAAGACAATCGAATCCTCCACCAACGCGCCCGACAACACCCGCACGCCGCGTCCGATGACCGAATTGCGCACCGTCCCGCCGGATAGAATGGATCCGCCGGAGACGATCGAATCGGTGGCCTGCCCCGCATGGCCCGCTTCGTCAAAAATAAATTTCGCCGGCGCGTCGAAGTAACCCGCGGTGCGCAGCGGCCACTGCCGGTTGTACAAATTCAAAGCCGGAGTCGGCGAGCGCAGATCCATGCTGGCGGCGTAATACGAGTCGATGGTCCCGACGTCGCGCCAGTAAGGGTCCTGGTTCAGAGGATCGCCGGGAATGTGATTGGTTTGGAAATCATAGGCGTACATTTCAGCGCGCCCGATCAGCCCGGGCAAAATGTCGCGCCCGAAATCGTGCGAGCTGGATTCATTCGCGGCATCCGCGTACAACTCGCGCAACAGCAGATCGGTGGAAAAAATGTAATTCCCCATCGAAGCGTAAACCCGCGTGGGGTCTCCCGGCAGAGTGGGTGCGTCGACGCGCTTTTCGTGGAAGCCAGTGACGCGGCCATCGTGCTTGGCCTCGATGACTCCAAACTCGCCGGCCAGTTCTTTTTCAACCGGAATGGCCGCAATCGTCGCGGAGGAGCGCTTCTGTACGTGATACTCCAGCATGGCGCGAATGTTCATGCGGTAGATGTGATCGGCGCCGAAGATCAGTATGTAGTGAGGGTCGGCCTGCTCGATCAGATTGATGTTCTGATACAGCGCGTCCGCCGTGCCGCGATACCATTGCTCGCCCGTCGAACGCATCTGCGCCGGAACCGGAATGATGAAGTGTTGCCGCAGCAACCCGCTCACTTCCCACCCGTCGCGCAAGTGCTGTAGCAAGGACTGGCTCTTGAACTGGATCAAAACGTAGGCCGAATAAATGCCCGAATTAATCAAGTTGCTGAGCACGAAATCGACGATGCGATATCGGCCGCCAAAGGGCACAGCCGGCTTGGCTCGCTCTTTCGTCAAAGGGTACAGCCGGGTGCCTTTGCCTCCGGCGAGAACAAATGCAAGAACACGGGCTTCCATGGGTATCTTATTGTATCTGGCCGGAAGCCAATGCTTCGACAAACCCGCGTTCAATGGGCCAAGTACCAATGACGGTCGCCGCGCGCTGTTCAAAACGTCCCGCCACCAGCACGCCGCTCAAATCGCGTGGATTGGGAGTCATATGCGCGCGCCCAATCATGTCCTTCAGCAAGCCGGTCACGCCGGAAAGTTGCTTCGTCAAATCAGCCGCGGCCTGCGGAGTCGCGCACACAACTTCCAGGCGAAGTTGCAGACGGTCACCCTGCGGCCCCGCCGCGAAAGTAATTTTCTCGGCCCGCGCCAGCGGACTGAGGAACGCGCGCGTACCATCCGGAAACGCATCCAGTCGATTGAAGACCGCAGCCGGCACCGAAATCCACACCGGATCGAGCGGCTTGGGAAGTTCGATCTTCCGCCCGCCAGGACCAATGCTGGTCACCCCGCGCGGGTCCATCGACACCGCCAGCGCCAGCACATTCGACGTCACTTGGTAAAAGGAAATATTCCGCTCCGGACTGCTGCCCGGCATGCTGCACACCGAGTCACGGCATTGCCCGCCCTGACTCTCCGCGTAAGCCTTCAACTTCGTCCACTGGAACCGCCCGCGCAGCGTGGTGTAAACACGACCATCAACGAATGCCGCGGCGACAGCGTCCAGATCCGTGCGGTAATCGAATCCCGTCTGCTCGACGAACTTTCGGTAGTCCGCTTCTTCAGCCGCCTTGGACCCAGCCACCAACCCCAGCAAGCCGCTCTTGCGCAGCGCATCCGTATCGATCGAAACCAGCGTAGCCCGGTCCGACGGAAGCATCCCCAGCAGACGCCCAGCGTCATAGGAAGAATTCCGCAGCCAGTAGACCACTCCAACCGCAGCCGCGCACACCACCAATACGACAAGCGCAACCCGCCAAGGTTTAGAGCGCAAGCTCACGAGGAGCCTAGACAGCCACAGCTTCCCGCACCCGCGTCTGTTTCCACAGCGCAATGTAGGGTTGCAGATCCTGCATCATGTTCGCCCACTGCGTGGGATTCAAAGACTGCGCACCATCGCTGATGGCCTTCTCCGGTTGCGGATGCACTTCGACGATCATGCCGTCCGCGCCGATCGCCACCGCGGCGCGCGCCAACGGCGGAACCAGACTACGTTTGCCCGTTGCATGGCTGGGATCCAGAATCACCGGCAGATGCGTCATTTCGTTCAGCACCGCCACCGCGACGATGTCGCAAGTGTTCCGCGTAACCGTTTCAAAGGTGCGAATGCCGCGCTCGCACAGCATGACGTCCGGATTGCCGTGCGCCACAATGTACTCCGCCGACATCAGCAACTCTTTAATGGTGGAACTCAGACCGCGCTTCAGCAAAATCGGCCGCCCGCATTTGCCCAGCGTCTTCAGCAGCGAGAAATTCTGCATGTTGCGCGCGCCAATCTGCAGAACGTCGGCGTATTCCGCCACCATCTCCACATCGCGATCGCTCATCACTTCTGTAATGATGCCCAGACCCGTTTCGCGCCGGGCCTTGTCCAGAAGTTTCAAGCCCTCCAGTTCCAGCCCTTGAAAGTCGTAGGGAGAAGTCCGCGGCTTGAACGCGCCGCCGCGCAGAAGCTTGGCGCCGTGCTTGGCCACCAGTTGCGCGGACTCGATGATCTGCTTTTCGCTCTCGACAGAACAAGGCCCCGCCATCGTGACAAACTCATCGCCGCCAATTACCACGTCGCGGACCTTGATCAGAGTTTTCTCCGGACGGAATTCCTTGCTCACAAACTTGTAAGGCGCCGAAATGCGCATGGCGCGTTCCACGCCCGGCATGGCCTCGAGCGATTCCAGGCATGCCGTCACGTCGCCCACTCCCACCGCGCCGATCACGACCCGCTCCTCACCCGCGATCGAATGCACCTTGTAGCCGAATTCCTCAATGCGCGCTCGGACATTGCCGATCTCCTCTTTAGTCGCATGCAGCCTCATCGAAATGATCATCGGGGTCTCCTAAAAATCAAAAAACCCACTCTTTCGAGTGGGTTGCTTTCCTAAACCTTGTTGCTCCAGCCCACTCGTCGCGATTCAGACGGTAAAGTACCACCAATAGCTAAATCGAAACGAGTTGAATCGGGCGGCCGACATGAAACATCACTATACCATAGATTCTCTGGCGGTGGGGGTGTTTTTGAGCTAAACTTACGCTTTGGCAACCTAAAAAATGAGGGCACTGCGGACATCTCTGAAGATGCGCCTGTCCGGAGACGAGCAAGGACAAACCGTTTCCGAGTATTCGCTGTTGCTGGCCTTCATCTTTTTGGTTTCCTTTTGCCTGTTTCTTTCAAGCGCCGGCAACATCACCGATATATGGGAAACCGCCAATAACCTGATCAGCCACGGCACTCCCACAGTGCAGTCCGGGAAGCAGTAGCCCGCAAGATGGCTGTGCTAATATAGAAATTCCCAAAGAAAGTTTAAGAGCTTTGCCATGAAACCTGGTATCCACCCTGCCTACGAAGAAGTGAACGTGACCTGCGCCTGCGGACATAAATTCCGCACGCGTTCAGCCCACAAAGGCGACATCCGCGTTGAAATTTGCTCCAGTTGCCATCCGTTTTTCACGGGCAAACAGAAGCTGATTGACACCGAAGGACGCGTCGACCGTTTCCAGAAGAAGTATCAGAAGGTCCGCGACGCTGCCGAAGCCAAGAAGAAGCAGCCGGTCGCGTAAGGCCCGCGATCGCTGCGGCAAGGCTACTGCGGAGGAGGCACCTCGCGCTTTTTGCCTCCGCGCTGGCGCTGACGCTCGTCGATGATTTTTTGCCATTCCACCTGCTGGCTGGGCGAGAGCAATTCACTGATTCTCTGCCGCTGATCGTCGCGGATTTTCCGCAGCTCCGGTTCAATCGTGTCCCGCGTCGTGCGGACCCGCGCGCGCGTTTCGTCCATGATGACGCCCAGCTTCGCCGCCTGGTCGTCGTTCAACTGCAACCGCGCCTTCAGATCCGCCATGAACCTCTTGCGGAACTCCTCGGGATTGCGTTGACCGACATTGGCGCTCACTCCGGAAACCGTGTACAAGCGGTAGGCGAATGCGCCCGCCACGCCTCCGCAGACGAACACCAGCGCCATGTACAGCGCCACTGACCAGCGTGTCGGTCTCATTCGGTTTCGCCTACCGGCAGCGCCACTGCGTCATTGGCGGAATCCGCCGCCGTCAGCACGTCCACGTAACTCGCCTGATATGCCGGCGGATTCTCAAAGCGTGGAATCAGGATGCCGCCGATCACAATCGCCACCGCCAGCGTGGCTACCAGCCACACCTGCGCCCACAGCCGGAACCACGACGAGGACACAGCGCTGCGGCGAGCTTCGATCTGCTCCCATAAGTGCGGCATGAAGCCGGCGGACGCCTCCCGATCGGGGCAAGCCTCGCGATATCGGCCGAACAACGCGTCCAATTTGTCGTCGTTCATTCCTGGGATCCCGTCCTGATCCATGCGTTCCATTGTATACTCCCTCGCCGCCCCGCCGTCCTCTTCACTCTTGCGATTCAAACGCCTTCAAAACCCGCTGCCGCGCCCGGAACAAGCGCACTTTCAAGGCGTTCTCATTCACCTTGTAGATCTTCTCCAACTCCTTCAACGACAGCCCTTCCACTTCTTTCATCATCAGCAGAATCCGGTCTTCCTCGGAAACTTTTTCCAGCAGTGAGTGCACCATCTCGCGAATCTTAGTGCGCCGGTCTTCCTCCACCTGCTGCTTGCCGCCGGCCGAAGCATCCGCCATCATCACCTGCTGCTCGCTCAGGTCCGACATGCGATGCTCATGCCGCCGCTTCTGCCGCCGCAAATAATCGTAAGCCGCATTCACCGTCAGCCGGTACAGCCACGGCTCAAATAATTCCGCCGCCCGCAGCTGATCCAGAGAAAAGTACAGCCGGAGAAACACCTCCTGGCCCACATCCTCCACGTCTTCCGGTTTCCCGATCAGCCGCGCGATGGTTCCCAGGATGCGCTTCCGGTACGCCTGCACCACTTGATTGAACGCGCCGTCATCGCCATTTTTCGCTTTTTCAATGAGCTCGAATTCAATCAGCATCGCTACCGTCCGCCGCCACGATCCTCTGCCCGGCGGTAGCGCAAACCCGATTTATCCACATGAAAAGGCGCACGTATCCCCACTCAGGTTACAACACAGCTAAAGGGGTTGGACGTCCCACAGCAAAAAACGGTTCTGTCAGCTTGCGGCCGCCCCGGCCCAGCGGATGTGGCCTGACACTCTCTCGCAAGTCGATGAGAGTCCGGCACAAACTATTCATAATCAAGTACTTACGATAACAACACCTATACCCCCAAATATGGGTTCCAGCCGCAACCGTGCTAAAATCACATATTCATGGATTTTCTTGAGGGGCTGAACCCCCGCCAACGGGAGGCGGTCGAACACTCCGAAGGCCCCCTGCTGGTGCTGGCCGGCGCCGGCAGCGGAAAAACTCGCGTAATCACCCACCGCATCGCCCACCTGATGACCGCCTTCCGTGTCCCCGGCTGGGCGGTTCTGGCGGTCACTTTCACCAACAAAGCCGCCGGCGAAATGCGCGACCGCGTCCGCTCACTCGTTTCCACCGGCCCCGAAGGAGCCCCCACCGTAGCGACCTTCCACTCCTTCTGCGTCCGTCTCCTCCGTCGCGAAGGCGCACCCCTCGGCCAACTCCGCCGCGGCTTCACCCCGCTTTTCACCATCTACGACGACGACGACCAGATCTCCATGATCAAGTCGATCTACAAAGCTCTTGGGCTAGACGACAAGTTCATGCAGCCGCGCGCCGCCCTCTCGCGCATCAGCAACGCGAAAAGCCACGCGCAATCCCCGGAAGAAATTGCCCGCGCCGCGACGGACCCGACCACCACCCGCTTCGCCACTGTCTACGAGCGCTATGAAGCCCGCCTGCGCGAATCCAACGCCCTGGATTTCGATGACCTCTTGTTAGAAGCCGTCAACCTCCTGCGCCACGACGACGCGACCCGCCAGCGCCTGAATCAGCGCTATGAATTCGTCATGGTCGACGAATATCAGGACACCAACCGCAGCCAATACGACCTCATGCGCCTGCTCAGCGAACAGCGCCACAACATCTGCGTAGTCGGCGACGAAGACCAATCCATCTACGGCTGGCGCGGCGCGAACATCCGCAACATCCTCGACTTCGAACGCGACTTCCCCGGCGCCACCATCATTCGCCTGGAACAAAACTACCGCTCCACGCAAACCATTCTCGAAGCCGCCAGCGCCGTAGTCGCCAACAACACCGAACGCATCGGTAAAACTCTGTGGACTGACTCCGGAGCCGGCGAAAAAGTCACCCTCTACGAAGCCCCCGATTCCGAAAACGAAGCCCTGTGGATCGCCGACACCGTCGAGGCCCGCCTCGCGCGCAACCCGCAAGAGCGCGTCGCAGTCCTCTACCGAACCAATTCCCAGTCCCGCCAAATCGAAGAAGCCCTGCGCCGCTACGGCCGCAAATACATCGTCGTCGGCGGCTTCAGCTTCTATCAACGCGCTGAAGTGAAAGACCTTCTCGCGTACCTCAAAGTGCTGGTCAGCCCCCACGATTCCATCGGACTGCTGCGCGTCATCAACACCCCCGCACGCGGCATCGGCCGAACCACGCTAGAACAAATCGAGCAGTACGCCCTCGAACACGAACTCTCCCTCTGGACCTCGCTAGAGCAAATGCTCGAAGCCCACGCCTTCCCCGGCCGCGCCGAAGCCGCCTTGGCAGCCTTCCACCGCATGATGACCGAACTAGCCGGACAACTCGACTCGCGCCCCATCGGCGAAACGCTAGCCGACGTGCTCGAACGCACCGGCTACCGCAAAATGCTCGAAGAAGAGGGCACCGAAGAATCGCGCCAGCGCCTGGCGAACTTAGACGAACTCCTCAACGCCGCAGCCGACGCCGGCGAACGTGGCGAGTCTCTGCGCGATTTCCTGGACCACGCCGCCCTGGTCTCCGACGCCGATTCCAACGACTCGCGCGCCCCTGTATCACTCCTGACGATGCACAACGCGAAAGGCCTCGAGTTCCCCGTAGTCTTCATCGCCGGCCTGGAAGAAGGCCTCTTCCCACACAGCCGTTCGCTCGATTCCGAAAGCGGCATGGAAGAAGAACGCCGCCTCTGCTACGTCGGCATGACGCGCGCCGAAACCAAACTCTACTTAAGCTGGGCCCGCTACCGCCGCCGCTTCGGAGGAGCCCAGCCCGAAGTTTCGCTAGCCTCGCGTTTCCTCCAAGAGGTCCCGCGCAACTTAGTCGACGCCGTTCGCGGCGACGCTCCGCAAGCGCGCTCAGTCGACCTTTACTCCGAGCGCTACCAGGTCCGCGAATCCGCGCAACGAAACCTTTATACTGGGAAGACTTACAATTCTGTCGATAACATCCGGCAGTTTTTTTCGGAACGCGGCATGCCGGCGCCTCAGGGGATCGCCCCACCGGCGGCAGCAGCAAGCGCAGCCCAACCGGCCGCGCCCGTTCCTCAATTTAAAAAGCCGGTCGCCAAGAAACTAGGACCGGGTTCGACGGTGGAACACACCAAGTGGGGCCGCGGAACGGTCCTGCGCCTGGAAGGTTCGGGCGAAGATACAAAAGTAACTGTGAGTTTTCCCGGATACGGGTTAAAGAAATTAATCGCGAAATACGCAGGGATCAAGGTGGAATGAACACAAAAAAAGTTACCGACAAAGACGAACGCAAGAAACTGAAACGCGCAGCCCGCAAGAAAGCCGCTCCCAAGCCCAAGCGCGCCGCCGACGTAGCCCGCGGTTCGCAAAAACGCAAAGTGAAGAAGATGGTTAAGGGCCAGCGTAAGCGCTAGGTAACTAGCGTCCGCCCGCCGGCCGCATGTCCACTCTCTTTCGTACCAAGAGCATCGCGGCATTAATCGCGGCCAGCGACCACCCGTCTCATCGCCTAAAAAAATCCCTTGGGCTAGGCAGCCTGATAGCCCTGGGGATCGGCGTAGTCGTCGGCTCCGGCATCTTCACCCTAACCGGCACCGCCGCCGCCGGACTCAAGTTCGACGTCCCCTCCATCCTCAAAGCCCCGGTTCTCGATCTACTCATCGGCGGCCAACACGCCATTGGCACCTTCGGACGCCCGGGCGCCGGACCCGCCATTTCCATCTCGTTCCTCCTAGTCGCCCTAGCCTGCAGCTTCGCAGCGTTGTGTTATGCGGAACTAGCGTCCATGATCCCCGTTTCCGGCAGCGCCTACACGTACGCCTATGCTACGCTAGGCGAAATTTTCGCCTGGATCATCGGCTGGGACCTCATTCTCGAATACGCCGTGGGCAACATGGCCGTAGCCGTAGGCTTCGGCGCCTACCTGAACGATTTGCTTGACAATGTCTTCGGCTTCCACCTTCCGGCCGAGCTGACCCAACCAATTTTCGTCGGAGGCAAAGCCACCGGAGCCTGGTTCAACCTGCCGTCGTTCCTAATGGTGATGCTGCTAACCTGGCTGCTAGTCCGCGGCGTCCGCGAATCCGCACGAGCCAACACCATCATCGTAGTCATCAAAGTGGGAGCCATCCTTCTATTCATCTTCGGCGCAGCCCGCAGTGTAGACACCCACAACTGGCATCCCTTCATGCCCAACGGCTACTCCGGAGTTCTAACCGGCGCCGCCATCGTTTTTTTCAGCTACATCGGCTTCGACGCACTCTCCACCGCGGCCGAGGAATGCCACACCCCGCAGCGCGATCTCCCTCGAGGAATCATGTTCACGCTAGTCATCTGCGCGATCCTCTACGCCGCCGTAGCGTTGGTTCTCACCGGCATCGTCCATTGGGATACACTCAACAACGACGCCCCCGTAGCCAACGCCCTCAAAGCCGTAGGACTCAACCGCCTCCGCTTCGTAGTCACCGTCGGCGCACTCCTCGGCATGTTAAGCGGAGTCCTAGTCTCCCAATACGGCCAGTCCCGCATCCTCTTCGCCATGTCGCGCGACCGCCTGCTCCCCGGCATCTTCTCTCGCGTCCACCCCACTTTCAAGACCCCCGACATCAGCACCTGGATCGCCGGCATCGCCGTCGCAATCCCCGCCGGCGTGTGGGACATCGGCACCTTCGCCGACCTCACCAACATCGGCACCCTATTCGCCTTCATCGTAGTCTCCGCCGGCGTGATCCTCCTCCGCCGCTCGCAGCCGGATCACGCGCGCTCTTTCCGCGTGCCGTGGGTCCCGTTCCTCCCGTTGTTATCCATCCTCTGTTGCCTTCTGCTCATGCTGAGTCTGCCGCTCGAAACCTGGATCCGCTTCGTTATCTGGCTGGCAATCGGTCTCGCCATCTACTTCGCCTACAGCCGCAAGCGAGTCTCCGAAGATTTCATTCAATCCTAAATCCAATCGTCAGTTTGCGTTTTCTTTCCGGCTCCATCAACCGTCTCACCATCGTGTACACCGCCGCGAGCTGTTGCCCGTGCTGCCGCTGCTGCCTCTCCAGATCAATCATCTTATGCGCTAAATCCTTATGACTAGCCAGCATCTCGCGCAGTTTCACAAACGCCCGCACCACCAAAATATTCATCTGCACCGAGCGTTCGCTCTTCAGCACCGACGACAACATCACCACTCCATGCTCGGTAAACACGAGCGGAAGATAACGTCTTCCCC
>Ga0105238_10003586_pt1 | contig 15478 bp, 15 predicted proteins | sample KBSC34metaG_FD_81526 | JGI IMG/M metagenome (GOLD analysis project Ga0105238, IMG submission 81526) | Corn rhizosphere microbial communities from Kellogg Biological Station, Michigan, USA - KBS C3-4 metaG | ecosystem: Host-associated > Plants > Roots > Rhizosphere > Soil | place: Michigan, USA... | reverse complement strand
TCCAACTGGTGACGTTCACGGACGGTCCCCACCGTCAGGGCAGTAGTCATGCACCCGGCCTCCTCTGTCAGATGGGGTCAGTACCTCTTCCCGAGCAGTGCGAGCGCCAAGGTCGGGCCTACTGGTGAATCCACTGCACTTCCAGCCGGGACTGCCGCGCCGATGCCGCCCCGCCAAGATCGGTCAGCAGCGCACCGCCGCTGGTCTGCAGCACGATCGCCTCGATGTAGTCCCCGACGGCGAGTTGGACGGTGGTTTCGGAGATCTGCGACCACACGCCGGCCGGTGGCGCTTGGACGGTGATCATCGAGCCGGGCACGTCGACACCGTTCTTCATGACCCAGATGTCCCGGACGCCGGTCGCGTTGGATGCCCATGCGACGGCGGCGTGCACGAGGTAGTAGCCGGCATAACCGCTCTGGCACGTGTAGCGGGAGGTGTTGGTGACGGTGGAGTGACCGCCGACCGTGTCCCAGTCCTCCGTATCCCAGGTGAGGGCCGTATTGGTGTTGTTGGGGATCGACTGGGCGACGGAGTTCCGCATCTTCGCGATCGGCGGGTTGGCCAGGACGCCGACGTTGTTGGCGACGGGAATGCCGAACGTGCTCGAGGAGATCGGCGTCCCGGTGATGGGCGTCGTGACGGTCTGCAATCCGGCCATGCGGGCGCCTTCCTAGAAAGCCCAGGTCGCCGTGGTGGCGTCCCAGAGAGTGGAGTCCCACACGCCGACGGGATAGGGCAGTGGGGTGAGGTTGAGCGTCACCGTCGCCGCGTCGGAGGCGAGGCTGGTGACGCCACCCTGGACGATGAACGTCATCGTCGATGCGGGTGCCGGGGCGGGGCAGTGGGTCAGCTGGATGCAGTCGAGCGGCGCGAGTTGCAGCACGGCTTGTGCCTGCGCGGCGGTCAGGTGCAGCAGGTTGACGATCAGCGGTGTCGCGGTTAGTTGCTGCTGCGTGCCGTTGACGACGATCCACCCGGCGAGGTTGAGCGCGTCGGCGTCGGCGTTGAGCGGCAGGCTGTAGCTGGTGGAGAACTCGCCGTCGGTGGTGATGCTGCTGGCGCTGTAGAACCGCTGGTCCGAGCCGGTGGTGGAGTTGGTGACAATGGCATCGTTGATGACGCCTTGGGTGTCCTCGCGCCAGTTGGATCCAAAGTCGACGCCACCGGCCGACATGTCGAGGGTGACGGTCGGGGTGGGGTTGAACAGTCGAGACCGGGACCGGAAGTTGACCTGGCCGATCCCGTCGACGAACACTGCGCCGGCTTCGACCTGCCCGACCTCGAGCAGGCAGTCCTGCAGGGAGCGGCCGGTGATCGACTGGACCCCCACCGTGCCGAGGCCGGTATCGAGGCTCGAGCCGGTGTTGGTGCGGTACGACAGGAGGCGGGTCACCCGCTGGTCGGTGCGCTCCCCGGCGAAGGCGGTTACCCCGGCCTGATAGCGGGTGGTGATCCTGCTCGATGAGAGAGCAGCGGCGTACGTGCCGAGGTAGGCGATCCCAGCCGAGAGGAGCTTCACCCCGCCGAGTCCGTCGTCGAGCGCGCCGACCGTCAGGTTCGTGGAGGCCGACGAAGACGACAGGAGCCCCGTACTGGCCACGGATACGCCGTCGATGTAGAGCTGCTGCGTAACGGACGCCGTCTGTGTGATCACGAGATGGTGGAGGCCGCCGTCGCAGATCGACGCGGGCGAGACGATGCCGGCGCCGACTTGAACCTTCCCCGTCGTCGCGTTGATCAATACCGCGACGTTGCCCCAGTTGAGCAGTTGCGCGTCGACACTGGCCGGCGCCGACGCCGGGGTCTGAATCCACAGCTCAACCGAGAAAGTGCTTCCCTGGGCTGGCGCTTGGCTCGTCTCCAGCCACGAACCGCCGCGGGTCGAGGTTCCGTAGTGCGAGTTCGCAACATTGACGAGCGTGCCGCCATAGAACGTGCCGGTGGCGGACTGTCCGGCCGTGACGGTCCCCGCGCCGTACTTCGAGTTCGTCACCACCAGCGGCGAGCACGTCCCCGTGATATCGGCGAACGAGGTTGCCCCGTCGGCCTCCTGCAGCATGTAGAGGCACGTCGGCGAGTCGACCAGCATCTCCTCGGCCAGGAACGAGCGCAGGGCGGTTCCGACGATCGGCGAGGACGGGTCGCTCGTCGAGGGGGTGCCGCCGAAGCGAGCCAAGATGTCCGACCCACTGACGTTCGTCACCGCCGGGCTGTCCTTCGCCGGCACCACCTCGAGCGACGTCGCGTAGTCCTCCGACAGGTGCACCGTCGTCGAGTTCACCCCGACCGACACCCGGCGCCGCAGCCCCCGGCGGATACGCGGGTAGTAGGTGCCGGACGTGTTGCCTGGGCTGAACGTGCCGTCCGTGTTCAATAGCGCACCGGACACTGATGTCGGGTTGACCGCGGAGAACTGATCCTGCCGACCCCACGTCACCGTTACCGGCTCGAACCCCAGCCCGGCGACCGCTTTCGACGACACGTCGGTCGCGGAGAACGCCGACCCGAACGCCCCACCCGAAACGTCGATCTCCACCTTGTAGGTGAGCGGCGTCTGGCTCACAGCAGCTTCTTCCCGGCGACCCGCTGAGCGGCGCGGATGCCCTTGATGATGTCTTCGATGAAGTGCTTGTCGACGACCGGTCGGCCGGTCTTCGCGTCGATGGTCAGATGCGTAGCGGCATTGTGCGCCGTCCGCGTTTCGATGCGCCGCATCGTCCGGTTCAGCTGCTTCAGCTCGGCGACCTGCTCCCGCACTGCCTTCCGGTCAGCGGCCTCACGTTTGGCGTAGACCGCCGACTCCACCGTCGTCGCCGCCCCCGTCGAGTACCGCTGGATCGCCGCCTCGGACGCGTTGGCCCTGCCGATCGACGCCTGCCCCGACATGAACTGCTTCAGCACCTGATCGCCCTGGTCGGCGCCGAGATCGGCGATCTGCGACAGCAGGGCGGGTGACAGTCCGTGCCGCGAACCCCACTTCAGGTCGGCGGCGAAGTTCTGCAGTGTCTTGGCCTGCGCCGACAGGAACGTGTTGGCGTTCGTCACCGTCGGGTTGCCGTTCGCGTCGGTGCCGAACAGGTTCGACAGGCCCGCGGAGCTCGAGATGTTGCCCGCCAGGCTCGCGATGTCCGACGCGCGCTGCTTCAGCAGGTCCCGCAACGCCGACTGCGCCGACTTGAGCCGTCCCTGCTGCCTCTTGATCGCGTTGTCGACGATCGTCGTCAGCTTGTCCATCGCCGTCTGGACCGGGGTGGACATCGCCGTCTTCAGCTTCGACGTGCCGTCTTTCCATCCGCTGATGAACCCGTGCGCCAGCGCCTTCGCGATAGCGCTGGCACCGTGGAGGCCGTTCTTCAGCCCGGCGATCATCTGCTGCCCGTAGTACTGCATCACCCGCGACGGCGACTTGATCCCCATGCCGTCGCGAAACGAGGCCCGCATGTTCGCTGCCATGCGCCCACCCACGGCGCCGGCCTCCTGCGTCAGTGCCGCGAGTGCGGTGCTGACGCCCGACGCGTCGAGGGAGATGCGGGTGCGGATCTGCTTCGGCATCAGGTGCATCTGCTTGAGCAGCTTCTCGACCGCCCCCCGACTGAATCCCGCGCTGGTCGCGAACTGCTCGAACTGCTTCACGTTGCCGATCAGCGTCTTGCCGTAGTTCTTCGACCCCTCGGCCGCCTTCTCCGCGTTCTGCAGGATCCCGAGCAGCATGTCTCGGTTCTGCAGCCCCTTGAGCGTGTTCTGGCTGAGCGAGTCGCTGTTGTCCTTCACCTGCTTCTTCAGCCCGAGCAGCCCCTCCTTGAACGAGTCGACCGTGCCGGCCTGCGCAAGTTCGGCGTTGACGAGGTTCTGGAGCTTCTTCGTCAGGTCGGCGATCGACTGAGCCGCAGTCTTGATGACGGGGACGCTCGCCTTCTGGGCCGAGGTGGCGGTCCGGGTCGCAGTTCCGTTGGCCTTGGCCTGCGTGGTGGCCTGCTGGTATTGATGAGCGGCGTCCTTGATCGCTTGAGATTGTTCGGCGACCTTCGTTACTACGACCGCTCGACCCCACGACATGTTGGCATCAGTGAGCTGATGGAGCGCTGCCTTGTTCCCCAGCGCGGCCTGCGTGACGGTCGTAAGCGCTATCCCAGCTTTGCGGGCCGCGTCGTAAGCGCCGTTCTGTGCAAGGTTCTGTGTCACCTGGGCGATCACGGTGTCGTTGATCGCGCCTTTGGTCTGTTGCAGTACGCCGTAGAACTGCTCGACGATCGCCTTGTATTCGGCGGCCCGCTCTTTCCCTTGCGCCCATGCGTAAGTGAGCCCTGCCGCGGCAATCGCCACCCCGACCAGTGCGACCTTACCGAGCAAGGCGACCGTGCTCATGCTGCTGAGCTGCGTCCCAAACCCGCTAACCGCCTGCCTGGCGTACATCGCCCGCAGCGCCAAGGTCTCCATCGCGCCGCGAATCGCGATAATGGCAGCCCGGGCGATCTGGTAGCCCTTGAAGGCCGCCCACATCGCCGCTACACCGACCGCTACCGCAGTGAACAATCCCCGGTTGCTCTGGAGTACGGATACGACAGCCCGCAATGCGTCCGCCGCAAGACTGAGCGCCTCCCCCAGCGTGCGCCATGCGATCGAAACCGCGCCGCCCACAAGGTCTCCGAGCGGACTCAGCACGTTACGCGCAGCCGAGATCGCCCGCGGAAGGTCTCGACCGATCGCGCTCGCCACCGACGTCACCACCGGCAGCAGGTGCAGCCCCAGCGTGATCAGCGCCGCCTGCGCCTCGGACTTGAGCCGCTCGAACGCGAACGCCGCCGTCTGAGTAGTCGCCTGCCACGCCGAACCGAACCCTGCCGCGCCCTTCTGGACCTCCTCGACCTTCTGCCGGTACCGCTGGATCTGATCGATGAGGATGCCGAGGCCGACACCCGCTTTCTTCGTGAACGCCTGCTCGATGAACGGCCCAACCTTGCCGGCAGTGATGCCAGCCGCCGTCATGTGGCTGGACAGCATCTCGAGCGCTGACGTTAGGCCACCCTTCGCAAGGGCCGCCTTCAGCTGGCCGGCGGTGAGGCCCACCTGGGCGAGGATCTTGTCGGCGTGCGCGGCCGGCTGGGCGATGTCCTGCATCGCCATCCGCAGCTTCGTGGCTGCGTCCTCGCCGCGGATGTTGTTGTCACCGAACACCGCGAGCGCGGCGCCCACCTGCGTGAGGGAGACGTTGAACACCTTGGCGGCGGTCAGGATGCCGGTGCCGAGCGCGTCGTTCAGGTCGGACAGCTTCATGTCGCCCGCGCCGACGATGGCGTTCAGCGCGCCCATCGCCTGCCCGTAGTTCTGCACGCCCTTGATCCCGGAGGCGATCGAGGACGTGAGGGCGTTGGTCGTCTCCTCAAGGTCGGAGTTTCCGACCTTCGCGCCCTCAGCGGCGATGCGGACCGCGTCGAGCGCCTGCTTACCCTTCAGCCCCGTTGAGTAGACGTGATACAGCGACGTCGCCAGCGCCTCAGGCGACTGCGCCACCTGTCCCGACATGGCCAGCAGCGCCTTGCTGAACTGCTTCACCTCACCCGCGGACGCACCTGCTTGGGTTTGGATCAGCAGCATCGACCGCTGGAAATCGGACGCCATCTTCACGGCCGCGATGCCGATCGCGATACCGCCGACCCCGACTCCGGCGGCGAGCAGCTTCACCTTCGCCAGCGCAGTCTTCGACGAATCGCCCAGCAGCGCCGTCTTGCCGGCCATCCGGTCGAACGAAGCACCGGCGCCCGCGTCGATGCCGAGGAAGCGGTACAGCAGGGTCGTGGTGTCCGACGCCATACCTACCTCCCATCCTCGGTCGCGTGCATCAGATGAACCCCGCCTCGCGGGCCGTCACGTTCTGCGCCAGCTTCAGCGCCTCCCGCACTGCGGGGCCGAACGGCTCCAGCGCGTGCTCCCAGAAGTGGTCCGGCACGTCGGTCGAGCCCCACTTCTTCCGGTACGTGTCCCGGAACCTCGGCCCCGAACGGGTCGGGTGTCGCACTTCCCCCGCGGCGTTAATCATCCGCAGGTTGTGGCCCCGCCTACTGGCCCGCACCACCACGCCTGCGGTGTTCGGTCCGGTAAGCACGGATGAGGTGATCGACGCTCTCGCCAGCCACTCATTCAGTCCGCCACCGTGCGGCATGACTGTCCGGATCTCAGTCCGAACCGCGTCCCGCGCCGGCACCGTCGCGGACCGGATCGCCTTCCCGATGTTCCGCTTCAGTCCCGACTGACCAGTCGCCCGCAACCGCTTCGACAACGCCCGAAGATCCGCGGCTGAACCGTCGACCGTCCACTCACCCTGCGTCGGCACGCTCGGCCTCCTTGCGTATCGAATCCAGGGCGAGCAGCTCGTCCAGCCGCATCGCCGAAGCCCCGTCGATCTCGCTCAGTGACACACCGAGGTCGAGCAGCCGCAGCGTCCGTACTTCCTCAGGCAGTTGCCCGCTCACGGGCAGGCCGGTCAGGGCCTGTCGGAACCGTTCGCGGGCTCGGTAGGGGAATCGGGGTCCAGCACGTCCTCGTCCGTCGTGTCACCGAGCAGCCGGCTCATCAGCGGCCGGCACTCCTCGAGCAGCGCCGACCGGGCCTTCGACGGAAGATCCAGCGATCCGTCGACCGTGACGGGCTGCTCGTACGACCACGAATCGACGAGCGTCACTATCACCATGTCGTCAATGTCCTCGAGCGCGTCGAAGTCCTCGTCCGACAGCGTCGGCGCCAACTTCGTCAGAGCATCGGCCGGCGTCATCTTGTCGAGGTCCAGCCCCGCCAGTGCCGACGCGGACTTCATGATGGTGCGGCGCTGCAACCGGACGAGCGGGCGACGCTGCCGCTCCGTGACCGTCTCCGGGTCACGGAGCACCGCCCACCCACCATCCGGCAAATTGACCTTGTTCATTACTGCCCCCTTGGGTTGATGGATTTACGCGTAGGTGCCCGAGGCGGTGCCGGACTTCGTGGTCGCCTTCACCGGCGACCGGCCAGCCGACGCGCCGACGTCGGTCGTGTTGGCGACACCCTCGAACTGGATCGCGAGACTCACGTAGTTCGCCGACGCCCGCTGCAACGTCGCCATCGTGATCAGCGCCTGCGTCGAGGTGAACTTCACCTCGTGCGCCGCGCTCTCCGTCGAGTTCAGGTCGATCACCAGCGGGACGATGGTGCCGTTCTTGAAGTAGCCGTAGATCGTGTTGCCGTTGGTGGTGTCGAACACGACCGTCGCCGAGCCGGTGTAGTCCAGGTCGCCCGCGTTGAAGATGGCGGCGACCGGCTGCGTCGAACTGGCCGCCATTGCCGGGACCGGCACGTTGGTCCGCTTGATGGACAGCGACAGGTCCGTCACCAGCGGACCCGACAGCGAGTTGATCGACACGGTGTTCTTCCACGCCGGCAGCGCGTGCGTAGCGCTGATCGTCGCGGTCGGCTGCGTCGTCGAGGCGGCAGTGATGCCGTCCCACTTGCTGTCGACCGTCACCAGCCCGTCGGCCGTGTAGGACAGCGCAAGCTCGTTCGCCTTGGAGTCGACGTACTGGGTGCCGTCCGAGCCGTTCCAGTCGGTGATGGTGTACGACTTCGTCTGCCCCTGCGTCGAGTTCAGCAGCGCGAACGTGGTGGTGAACGGGTCCTGCGTGCCGGACGTCGAGACGTCGCCGAGTAGCGAGGCGAGGACCCAGCCGATCTCGTCCGCGTACAGGTTGCTGTTCATCTCGAACGACGTCGAAGTCGGTCCCTGGATCAGGTCGTGAACCTTCGCCATGTCGCCCTGGAACGAGTTGTCCGCCAGGTAGGGAACGTTCGGCTGCGGCTTGACGTCGGTCAGCCGCAGGTAGTTCGTCGGGGCGACGCCGGTGCCGATGACGCTCTGCTTGGCGATGCCAATGATGGACAGTTCGGACGGGACGAGGTTTCCGGTCGCCATGTCTTACTCCTGGTTGGTGTCGCCGGCAGGCGCCGGGTCGGGTTCGGGTGCGGGTGGTGCGTCCTTCTTCACGGCCGGCTTCGACGCCTTCTTCGCAGGCTTCTTGCGAGGTGCCGGCGCTTCCGCTGGAGCGTCGTGATAGCCGAGGTGGCCGTCGGGAAGCGAGCAGCCGTCAGCGGGGCAGGTAGCCATTCCAGTGGGTCCTCTCAGATCGTCATGAAGCAGTGGATCGACAGGGTCAGATCGGCGACCCGCCCGTTGCCGCTCTCGTCCCAGTCGACGTCGCAGTTCGACTCGCCCGGCCGGGCCGTGATCACCGCGCCACCGAACGTCGGATCAGTGCGGGCGATCGTCTCGATGGCACCGGCGAGCGCCCAGGCCCGCGCCTCCGCGATCGGTGCCTGGTCCGTGGTGACGGTCGCGCCCTCTTCGCCCGCGCGGTAACAGGAGACGACGACCTGCAGGTCGTACTCCTCCTGCAGCGCGTCCTGCCCCATGTTGCCGACGAACGCCAGCCGCGACACCACCCGGTTGACGACCGAACCGAGCCACACCATGTCGTCCGGCGAGTTCGGATTGTCGACGTCCGAGGCGTAGCTGACACCGAACGTGGCGTCGCTCGTGGCTGTCAGGGTGGACTGCATCTGCCCGTACAGCCACGCCTTTGCCGCCGGGGCGCTCGAGGTCGGGTAGGTCGTCACAAAAGATCCTCATCGGCGAGCGGCAGCACCTGCCAAGCGGGCTTGCCCTGCAATCGTCGGAGGGCCATGCGGATCCGACCGAGCAGGGTGAAGCGGCCAATCTCGGCGTGCACCTCGCGCCCGTTGACTGTGACGGTGGCGCCGAACATCCAGGGCTCGATGCCCTTCATGCGGCGCTTCATCCGATCGCGCTCGTGCGCCGCGAGGACTGCATCAGCGACGCCAGCCGAGGGAACGCATTCAAGGGCAGCGTGGCCGTGAACTGCTCCCCACCGTTGTTGCCCTGCCGGCGTCCCTGCTGCGAGGAGTTGTACAGCACCTGAATGTCCATCAGCACGTACGTCGCGATGTCGGCCGGGATCACCTCGTAACCCGCCTTGTACGTCACCACGACGTTGTTGCGGCCCGGCATGAAGTTGCCCACCATCCCGTTCCAGCGCCGCGACAGGATGCCGGCCGACGGGTTGTCGATCGAGAACCCGTACGTCTGGTTGGTGCCCGCCTCCGACTGGGTCAGCGTGTAGGCAGTGGTGCCCACGTACTCGATCACCGACGAGACGGAGAGGATCGGCGTGTTGAACAGCACGATCGTCGGGCCGCCGCCGGAGTGAACCTCGTTCGTGAACGTCTCCGGGATGACCGCGTCGGACACGTAGGTGGCCCACTTCGTGGCTGCGTCGATGTACCGCTGCAACACCAGATCCCGGGATCCCTGCGTTGCCGGGATCCCGATGAACTGCTTGACGTCATCGAGGGTGACGATCGCGGTCGGCTCGCTCATGCACGCCTGACCTCTCGCTCACTGGGTACCAACTTCGGCTTCACGCGCTCCGGCCGAGCCAGGGCGGCCGACTCGTGCACGTCCTTCACGTCAGCCGTCTCCATCGACTCGCCGCCCAGATGGGCCCAACGAGCGGACCGCCGCTCCTCGGCCGTCAACATGTCCGGGTGATTCAGCAAGTGATGCCTCTCGTCCAGCCAGAACCGCTTCCGGTGCGGCAACACAACCCCCGTGTGCGCGTGAAGCGGGAAGCCGTTCTCCCGCGCCACCGAGCAGAAGAAGTGATCCTCCGAATACCAGTCGCCGTTCACCGGCATGTCCCGGAACCAGCACCACCGGCGCTGCGGGTCATGCGGGTTGGTGTCCCGTTCACGGATCCGCTCGAACACCGTGCGGTGCACCATCAGGCAGCCGGTGCCGGCCGAGTCGATCGGGATCACCGCATCTCGGGGGTAGTCCACGATCGGCGCGAACCTGGTCGGCATCGTCGGGTGGTCCCGGAAGATCAGCGGCACCGGAACCGGGTAGAAGTCACCCCGCCATGCCCCGAAGTACAGGCCGGCGACGATCGGCCGCTCAACGTCGTGCACCGCGGCGCACAGCTTGTCGAACCCCTCCACCGACAGCTGCTCATCGGCGTCGATCATCAGCAGCCACTGCGCGTCGGTCTGCTCGAGGAAGTTCGCCACCAGCAGGTTCCTCCCCCGCGACAGCAGTCCCGAGTTCTCGTCGTGGAACAGGGCGGTGATCCTCGGCCGCTCCCGGTACAGGACCGCGATCGACATGGCGAACATGCCGTCGACCTGGCCCGGGTTGAGCCACCCGATGGCGACGGTGTCCCGGACCTTCACTGGTCTGCCACCTTGCGGAACCACGCCTGCGCCGGCGTAGAGTCGATCCGCTCGACCCGACCCGCGTAGGAGGCTTCGAAGGCGTCCACGGCGAGAGCGACGGTCGTCCAGTTGTAGTCGTCGACCGCGAGCAGTGCGCCCGGCTTCAGCAGCCGGCAGGCGCCGATCAGGTCGTTGATCGCGGTGTAGCTGTCGTGACCGCCGTCGATGTAGGCAAAGTCGAAGCTCTGGTGTTCGACCGCGAAGAACGCCTCACTGGTGCCCTTGACCTTCGTCACGCGGCCGGCGCGAGACGGCTTCGCCATCCGCCGGTCGTAGGTCCGTTCGACGTCCGCGAAGTCGAACTCGGACAGTTCCCGGCTGCCCTGCCACGTGTCGACGTCCACCAGCGTCGAGCCCGGCAGGCGGTCCAGCAGCCACACGGAAGTGTTGCCGGTGAACGCGCCGACCTGGAGACAGTGCAGCGGCCCTTCGAGCGGCAGCAGGTGCCGCTCGAAGTTCTCCTCGGCCGTCACCTTGAACCAGTTCGGATACCGCTCGGTCGTGCTGACCATTCCTGTTGCCCCCTTGTGTTGGAGGGTCGGGACGGCTCGCCCCAGGGGGCTAGAGCGCGCCGTCCCGACCCGGCTTGTCCGCTACGGCGTGATCAGGCCCGTACCGCGGATCGACTGCACCGCGCCCGTCCGGCGGTGCGGCAGGAACGCCGCGTACCCGAGCACCCGGAACAGGATCGACGCCTGGTCGGCGTAGGTGGCGTCGAACGACGCCGCCTGCACCGGCGACTCGTACAGCCACAGCTCCGAGCGACGCACCACGTAGATCTCGTCCTGGTTCGTCGCCGAGTTCGCCGTCTGGCTGATGTTCGGGTCCGTGTACACCGGCAGGCCGCAGAACATGCCCGCCGCACCCTGCACCGGCTGACCGTCCGTGGTTCCCAGCGGGTTGAAGTTCGCGCCGTTCGGGATCACGAACGGACGGCCATTGGCGTCGACCGCGCCGGAGATCCAGCCCCAGCGCACCGGGTGCATGATGATCGCGTCCGCGGCCTGGTAGATGGTCGTCTGCAGCGCCGCCGCCGCCTTCGCCGTCACATAGTACAGCGAGTTGGCGTTCGTCACGCTCGCCGGAGCCGGCGAGGCCGAGGTGAAGGCGTTGTTGCTCGCCACTCCGACGAGGCCGCGGAGCTGCCCGTTGGCGTTCGTGCCGTACAGCACCTGCACGTCCAGGCGCACCGCGTAGTCGGCCGCGAGGTCCTGCAGGATCACCCGGTCGAACGGGATGCCGGACTGCTGCAGCAGCTGCATCGCGACGATCTGCTTGCCGCCGACGGTCGTGATGCCGGACGACACGCTCGTCGTCGTCATCGCCGTGTCCTGCAGAGCGGTGTTCTGCGTCTGCTGGACGGCGGTCGCCGTGCCGGTCGCCACCTTCGGCAGGTTGATCGACGAGACGCCGGGCGGCAGGACCTGGTTGTTGCACAGGTCCGCGGTGACGCGGCCGGCGCGGGCCAGGTTGACGAAGTCCTCGATCAGCCACAGCGGCGGCGCGAACTCGCCACCGGCACCGGCGACGGTCGTCATGTCGCCGGCACGGGTTTCCTGCGACTTCGCCAGCCGGTCGCGGGCCTCGCGCTGCGAGTAGCCGGCGCCGAGCGTCGCGCCCAGCTGGACGTTCTGCACGGACGCGAGGTCCTTGAAGAACGAGACCGACGGGTCGTCGCGCCGGTAGACCGGGTTCGGCTCGTCGACGCTGAATCCCAGCGCCTTGCGCGCCTCGGCCGCCTCGGCCTTGCGCTTGTCCAGCTCGACGAGCTCGGCGGTGCGCTTGTCGAACCCGTCGAGTTCGGCGACGAGCGCGTCGAACGAGGCCGACTCCTCGTCGGACAGGTTCCGCTTCTCGGCGGTCGGCGCCTCGAGCAGGCCGTCCAGTTCCTTCTGCTTGGCGTCACGCTGCTCCCGCAGCGCACGGATGAGCGGGTTCTCCGCGAACGTGATCTCGCCCAGATCCGGAATCGCGAACATCATGGCGAGGCGCGCACGGATGCCGGTCCGAGGAGTCGGGCGCGGCAGTCGGTGGAGCATGAGTGCGAGTACGGTCGCGCAGATGAGCGCGACCATCCATGAGACGTGCATGGGGACTCTCCTGAAGTAGGACTTGTGTGGTCCCGCGTCAGGGAGGCATCGACGTAGCCAGGCGGCGCGATTGCGCCGGGCGGCCTCGGTGTAGCCAGGCTGGTTGCGGCAGTGCTACTGCGCCGGGCGGCGCAGCTGTCGCGCGCGCATTAGACGCTGCGCGAGGTCTACGGGGATGCCCGAGTTCTGCTCAGGCTCGTCCGGGCCGGCGCTCACCGGCTCGTAGGTCGTTTCGGCGATCACCTGAACTGGATCGCCAGTCAGCACGATCGAATCGCCTTCGACGATGTAGCCCATTCGCCAAGTGCCCTTGCCGGGACCGGCATCGCCGTAGGCGCACCAGACGACCCAATCTGGTCCGGCGTCCATCACCCAGAGGTCGCACGGCTCGTCGCCGTCCGAGCCGCCGAACATCTGCTGCAGCGCATCGGAAAGGGCGCTCTCGGTGTCGTTGAACGAGTCCCCGACAGCGCGGCGACCCATCGCGGCCATGACTTCGCTGCGAGCATCCCGGAGTGCCCCGAGGTCAGGGACGTCCTTCAGGCTCAGGCCGAGATCGTCGAGTGCGCCATACAGATGGCGAAGCGTTCGCTTCTCGAACGCGCGCCCGCGGCGACGCTCGAACAGCATCGCCTCGGCCAGGGTCCAGCAAGCTTCCTGCGGGCCAGTATCGGAGCGCAGTGATGCGAAGGTCCCCGGGTTGGCCGGATAGGTGACGACGGAGACGTCGCCGCCGTGCATGTCGAGGTGCTGCAGGGTGCGCAACGGACGGTCGCCGGAGTAGTCCCAGGAGTCGCCGCCCTCCATCACGCGGAAGGCGAAGGACATCTCCGTCAGGTCGCCGCGGCGCATCTTCGGTGCGAGGCGCTGGACGTCCGGGTCGGAAGCATCAAGCGGGGACTGCGCGCGGAATCCGATGTCGTTGCGGTGATCGAGAGTGAGCGTGCCAGACGTGGTCCGGGCCAGCGGCTGCCCTTCGTGATCGACGAGGAGCCGGACATCCGGATTGCGGCCCATCGTGCGCGCGAATGCCGTCTTGGTGACCCGCTCGTCGAAGTAGCCGACGGCGTAGGGCTGCTCGTAGGTGGAGGCGTAGCCGTCGAGCGTGAAGCCGTCGCCCTCCTCGCGGATCTCGACGCGGGCCGCAGTGTTGCGGCGCGTCTCGTAAGGCCGCTCAGCCATTGTCGGCTCCCTTCGGGGACTCATTCGGGGCATCGGCGTACGTGGCCGGCGTCGGGGGGTTCGGCAGCGCCTTCGGGGCACCGGCGTTCGGGGTGACGGCGAGCGGCACCAGTGACAGTTCCGTCTTCTCGTCCTGCGTGAGCGGTGTCAGGCCGCGCTCGCGCCGGATCTCGGACGGCGGGCGGATCTTCGCCGCCACGCTGATCGCATCCACCTCGGCCTGCGTCTTCGCGTCAGTGCGCAACAGTGCCGACGTGTTGAACTTGACGAACTGCGGATCCGGCAGCAACCCGAAGAATGAGTCCTCGATACGCCGCAGCCAGAACTGCACACCGTAGGTGAGGAAGTTCAGCGAGTTGAGCTCCACCGTCGTGTAAGTCAGGCTCGAGCCACTGGAACCGCCCACCATCTCGGCCGGCACGCTGAAGAACCGCGCGATCTGCGAGATGCCGAACTGCTGCGTCTTCAGGAACTGCGACTCCTCGGCGCGCACCGGCAACGTCTCGTAGTCGACACCCTGCCCGAGGATCAGCGGCTCACGGTTCTGCGTCGCGGCCTGCAGCCGCGCCTTCAGGGTGACCGCCTGCTCCTGGTTGATCGCCTGGTCCGACTTCATCTTGCCCTTGGGAACGCCACCGCCGTCGTAGAAGTCCGCGGCGAACTTCCGGGCCGCAATGTCCACGCCCAGAGTCGCCGCCGCGTAGGCGATCGGCGACAGCCCGATCTTCGACCCGGGCAGCGTCAGGCCCCGTACGTGCCAGATGCGGCCCGTCATGTCCTTCTGCGTCGGCCCCACGAAGTACTTCACTTCGCCGGTGTCGCGGTCGAGCTTCACGCGCACCATGTCGGGATTCAGCAGCGGCAAATTCAACGCAGCACCCGAGCCCACCATCCGCCCATAGGCGTTGCCGCGTAGCAGCAGCGACACCACCAGCGAATGGACCCACTCGGACTGCGTCTCCTCCGGGTCCGGGTTCTTCACCACCGCTGGATCGGTGATCCGGGCCGGCACCTCACCCGCACGCCGGAACGTCTCCAGCGGCATCGACGAGATCGTGTCGGCGATCAGCTTCACGCACGCCCACACCGTCGGCACGGTGAGCGCCGAATCGGGATTGGCGCCCAGCGACGGCTGCCCGAACAGATTCACACCAGGGAACGGCGGCACCACCGGCTCAGGAGCCCATTGCCGAGATTCACGACCACCTAGGAGACGACCCACGCGGATGCCCCTCCTAAGTAATCGCGTCAAGGATCAACAGACACCCGCCGACCATCAGGCCGACCGGCATCCCGAACTGAAGCCACGCACCGGCCGTCACCGCCGCCACACCCACCAAGCCGGCCAGCTTCGTCACCCGGCTCACCACACGGCCTGCAGCACGTCGCCACACGTCGCCCACCCCCACAACGCCAACGCGACCGCCTCCAACATCGAGATGTCACCGCCGCGCCGCGCGAACACCCGCCGATCCCCCACCTTCCGCCAACCCGCCGCCAGCACCGCCGCGTTCAGGTCGTCGTAGTTGCCGTGCTCCACCTCACCCGCGTCCACCATCTGCACCATGCGGGCGCTCGCGTCGATGAACTCGTTCAGCTTCACCCGCTGAAGCCGCACTGCGGCATCCTCGAGCGGGCGGATCAGGAAGTCGGCCGGGCCGCCCTCGTCGATCACCACCGGCACGCCATGCTCAGCCTGGATGCGCGCCACCTCGGACACGAACCGGTCCAACTCGCCGACCCGCACCCGCAACACGCTGCCCAGATGCGGACGGTCCGACGAGATCACCGCACCCAGCGACAACCACGTCTGATCCACGTCCGCCGCGACACCCAGCCCCGTCACCACCCGCACCGCAGGCGTATCGGAACCCAAGTCCCACCACGAC
>Ga0105238_10003584_pt1 | contig 15481 bp, 19 predicted proteins | sample KBSC34metaG_FD_81526 | JGI IMG/M metagenome (GOLD analysis project Ga0105238, IMG submission 81526) | Corn rhizosphere microbial communities from Kellogg Biological Station, Michigan, USA - KBS C3-4 metaG | ecosystem: Host-associated > Plants > Roots > Rhizosphere > Soil | place: Michigan, USA... | reverse complement strand
TATCGGAAGCAATCCGAGGCGCTTTCGGCCTGCGCCCCGGTTCCACCCAGAACGGTCCCTCGGATGCTCATCCGCCTGGGGAAAAGGCTACGGCTGTCGTGATCCGTTTGAGCGGCCTGTACGCTCTTGAGCAGATCTCACCTGGAGCTTTGCGGCTGAATAGCGCCGACATGGCTTTGTACGAGTGCGTCCGAAAGCTGTGTTCCCCGCAACCACGCGTCGTTCCGGTGCAGCTTGGCACGTACCACTACCCCGGGTCTTCTTCTCACTACTGCTGGATCTCTCGACATACACACTTTGACGTGGGCTGCCAGTGCGCGAAAGAGGAGAACGAGATTCCTCATCCGAATCTGCTCGACCCGTCCAAAGTCCTCATGATTGGCTTTGAAGAAACCGGGCGTTTGAAACCGACCGGAGCTACTCCGTTTTACGACGCGGGGACGTCGCTGTCAGGGTATAAGGCGTGCGCAATCGCTTTTCCAACCGCCGCCTTCCACCGTGGGGGCGATTAACGCACGGCGTCTTATTGCGGAGAAAACAACGAGATGCGCTGATTGGTGCTATGTATCTTTGTCTGGTACAATTTTTTCTTGAGAAATGGAAGGTGACCATGTACAAACTGATCATGAGGCCACCTGCCAAGTCCAGTACCATAAGCAGCAGCAGCAGGTATCCCAAACGGTTTCCCGAACCAGCAGCGGCGGTGAATGCCGATCCGGTGAACGAAACGAACATCCGAAAAGGAGAAGAGATCATGAAGGGCATAGACGCCGATGGCGCAGGGACCACGCTGTACGATCTGACTAGAACCTTTCAGGAGGTGGTGGCCATCAAGAATGCAGTGAGCAGCGATATACAGTGCCCACCGGCCGATAGGTATTTCGTGACCATCGCGATTCTTGATTCTTTGAAAAGCCAGTGCGGGAATTGGTCACCAACAGTCAGCGCAGGATTCGCCCCTGTTGCCGGGAGGCTTGATGTCCTGACAGCCCTCACGGGCCTCAGCGCTCCGAATGGGGGAGCGAAGCTCGACGTGAACGCCTACGTGGCAAAGTACCTTTCACAGATTTACAAGGCGTGAGGAAAATGGGGGTAAGGGCGGTGCAGCCTGCGCGAGCCGAGCAACGCGGGAAAGAAGTTCCCTCCGCTCAGGTCCTTTCAATATCAGGGACCATGGCCGCTCAAAAATTTACAGCGTCTTATTGATAACAAGTGTGAATAACTTCGTCATGAGATGCGTGGTTCGATTCCCGCCGGATCCAATTTCATCGCCATGGTACACCTGAATATCCATTGCATTCATGAAGTGGCTCGCTTCTGCAAGGACCCGTCGCAATGGTGTAATGTACATGGCATACCCATCACAGGGACTCCTGCCTTCCAGCGGGTTGCGCTGTCCTGTCATCGTCGACTGTTTTCCCGGGTGCTCCAAGGGATCTCGCGAGCCGCTCTGGAGTGGTACGTGCCACAGGTCAGAGGGAACCCTTTTTGGCCAAAAGCAGACGAAATGGCAAACTTGGTCATCACGCCTGTGCGGGCAGACCAATACTCTGCCTCACTACCAACAAGGAACGAGAAAGGTGAAAACTTAGTCCTCGTTGAATACGAAAGGCGCGGATTATTTTGCGCAGACAGGACGCGACCACATGGAGTTGAAGGCGTCATTAACTGGGCCGTTGTCGCTTATCAGGAAAAAGTTTAATAATACACATTATAAGTTTTGAATCTTACAAATCGGAGACCCTGTAGGCAAGGGACATCAGGCCAATCCGGTGGGACCAGTCTATGCATCTAACTTTAACGCAAGCGTTACATCCGCACGCAGGCATCCCTTCGAGTGCATCGAGTAGGACTTCGTAACGCACGCGGGCGAGACGAATGCACAAGCTGCACCCGGCCTGGACGTCCTTTTTATCGTGCACGATTGAGGCAAGTTGCATCAGATCTTCAACTGGGATGCGGTGGTAACTGGCACCAGGAGGGCCGTCACGCAAAGGTGTCAACGCATTGGGGAATTTCACTAGAGTGACACCGTGCCTTTCACGCTCCGAGGCGGCTGCAGCTTCGGCTTCCTGACGCACCCCTTCGTCGCGGAGGAGCGCAAGGACCCGTTCTCGCTCTGCCAGGTAAGCATTGACGGCGGTCGTGGCGGACGGGGTGATGGCCGCCGCTAGCATCACTTCGTCAGTTGCATTGGTGAAGTAGTTGATGTCGAGGAGACCACCCGCAGGGACGACGGACGTGGCAAGAGACAGATTGGCTTCGTCAATGACGGAACAGGTGTGTGTGCTGCTGGGATTGATCTGGATCAGCCCCGCATTCTGCCGGTAGCGGTAGGCGTACTGTGGGTCGACATGGATGCCCGTCAAGATGTGCGCCAGCGCAACGGGTGTGGAAGAGGTGAACCCGGCAATTGTCCGGCTTGTTCTCATGCAATCCGCGCATTTTTCTGTTTCGACAACGAGGACGTACATTTTGGCCGCAGAAATCTGTACGAGAAGAAGAAAAGCGGGGGCCGTGATTTATTGTCGGCCACCCGACCTGTGGCAAAGTCACTGAAAAAGTGAGTCAGAGCTGTGCGTGATTTCACCGGGCAAGGTAATGCGCGACCAAATATCTCCAAACAAATGACGGAAAACAACATCAAATACTATCTTGCCGGAGGGCTTGCTGGAGCATGTGCGCTGACGTTATTGGTCGGGACATTCTTCTGGAGGAGGCAGCTTAGGCGATTCAGGGAAATGCAGGCCGCCGACAGCTTGGTGGAACTGGAGCGGAGTAACTTTGCGAGGGACCATCGTGGTCGTCAGTCATGTAGATGATATTTCACGCGACACTGCACTGGGTCCGATATGACAGAATATTATTCACAGGAAACGGACGGACACGCCTCCCTAGCGGTCATCCTCTCATATCTACTATGTATGCCGTCAACTACAAGCAGCGCTTTTGCCCATTCCTCCCTTTCTTTCACATCCCCAGTGTCGACCACCCAGTCGTCGTCGATGACATCGAGGCGGTCGCGCGACGTAGGCGTAGGTGTTTGACCCGCCATTTTGTTCATCTTCCGTTCTGCCTGCTGGAGATCTCGTTTTTCACGTTCTTCTGCAGACAGCTTCCGTGGAGGTTTCATTTTCCGTTTCTCGGTGTCAAAGATCAGCTCAATGTCATCAACCACGTCATCAAGAGTGATGTGATCGTCATCGGGCCAATCCAGTTCATCCAGTGCGGCCTCAATGGCACACAGGGTCCCCGCCCCGGTAAGGATCTTCTCTATCGAGAGTCTGATGACAGTATTGTACAGCTTCCGGTTCACTTTCTTACGGTACTGGTATGCTCCCAGACAAACAATCGCTCGCTTTATATTGTATGCGTTGGAAGGAACGACGTGACTGAGCCACCACACAAGCAGGAAGACAGCAGAAGTGAGTCATGATAGTCATCAACGTCTGTATTGATGTGAAAGTATTTACACGGTTATTCGACGATGTAACAGAACATAGTCTCACGGGCGGGCGAGGAACCGTCCGTCCCGTCCTCAACGTTCGTTGCGTCCTCTGTTTCGGCGACAGAGCGATGGAATACATACGCTCGCTTCCGGTCGAAGTCGTCGTCTTCAAGGGTCTCCATGACCTTTGCAGTAATCTTCTCGTCGCGGTCGAGGACAGCAGCCGCCGCAGGCCACTTCTGAAGAGATTCTGACATCGCAGCCGACACGCATGGCAGCTCAGGATAATAGGAACCATACCCACGGATGCCGGCGAGGGTGCTGAGTGTCATGTGGAAGCGATGGGCAACCGCGTATCTGGCCATTAACTCAGCGATACGGGCTTCTTTGTTTGCCCTCGACTCTTCTCGAGGCACCTTTGGTGCCGAACCGCGAACGAAGTTCGCTCGAGGAGAACACTGTTCCCCGAGCTCGGGAGGTCCGCTGTCTGCGGTAGACGGGTGCGCGTCAACCTGTGTGGTCACCGCGGTCGCAGGGGTGTCCTCGGGGGGAAAGAAGAAGTCCCAATCGAACTCCTTGATGCTCCGGACGCACCAGGCGATCTGTTGGACGTCGTTCCTGAAAGCCAAGTGTTTGTTCAGCCGCGTACTGGCGAACGGGATGAGCTCCTGGATAATCTCTTCGGCTTCCGTTTGAAGGCGGAGGACGAACAGGAACGACATCTGGCGATAGTCAGACACAGTGCTCCGCTCCAGGATGACCGTTCCCGGCGGGACGGAACGGATGGCGTTGTTCAGCGCCACCATTGCCATTCCAGGGGAAAGTGCGCAAGGGAAGGTGATACGGGTGGGAGCGCTGGACTTCATGTACGGTGACATATCCGCAAGGCGTTTGATGAAGTTGTCCGTCACCGAGTGAATCATTTTCTGGGTCAATGTTTCGTCATCGCAGGGACCGGGTGCCGTTGCAACTGTGACTTCAGATGAGTCGGGGGTAGCGGTTGACTCCGGGGCCTCGACACAGGTGCTAGGGCAGTTGCTTTCTTCGGTCATTGATGTTTCGTGCTTTTGAGGTTCTCAGGAAAGGACTGCTTGAGGTGAGACGCAATGTGACGAAACACGGACTTACTTATAACATCTGCTTTGTGTGCGCCTAATGAAATGATTTACCCATCACGTGACCGCACCGGCGCTTTGCTTGCTTACGTAATAGCATGGTAAACGTTCAAAGGCCCGCGCGCGACAAGAAATCTCCCGACCATGGATATGGCGCAATCAACAGAGAAAGGCGGTCTACTCATATTGGCGGCGTATCTCGCAGCAGGGTGGTGGCTGTTCGCAAAGGGTCTCAAACGTCACGTAGCGGTCCTCTTCCACCTTGTTCAGGCATTTTCCGTCGTCGGAACCCTAATTTGATCACCATGAATTCCGTGGACATTGCGTACATCTTCTTGTGCGTGGCGGTGGGTGTCGCCATCGCTTTCCAGGCATTACTCAACGCATCCCTCGGAGCTTTCACGCGGTTGAACTCGTTCAGTGCACTCATGTCCTTTGTTGTGGGTTTCCCTGTCGTCATTGTATACTTTCTGGTCGAGAGCCAACAGGTCGACGGGAAGTACGCGCGTGCGCCGTGGTGGAGCTACCTCGGCGGACTCCTTGGTGCTTTCTACATCGTATCCGTCATTCTGACTGTACGGCGACTTGGGGCAGGGGTGGTCCTGTCCGTACTCGTCGCCTCTCAGGTTATCGCAAGCGTGACCATTGATCATTTCGGGGTTCTCGACGTAGTTCAGCGCGACGCGACACCCGGTCGGATAGTGGGAGTCGCGCTAATAACAGTCGGTGCGGTGCTGATATCTATCTACTGATGATATCTATCTACTGAAGGTCATTCAGGGAACTTGTGGACCATAGAGAGCAGCATGTGCGTTGTACTCTTGAACGGCTTGGTCGTAGGCCGTCTTGGCGGCGGTCTGCGCCGCTTTGGCTGCCTGTAAGGAGTTGTACATTCTGCCCGCTTCGGGGCCTCGAGTCGAATTGACGCCACTGTAACATCCCGAACTCGTGCAGTTGTTGATGTAGCGTTGCGTTTCGGCGTTGTAAGCATCATACGCATCCTGCTGGGTCGAGACGGTTGTCGTAGCGTCATTCCAAGCCCGTAGTGCCTCGTCCCGTAAAGTGATCAATTTCTTGCAACTGTTCGTGAGCTGCGACCACACCCCACCAGAGGATGCAGTTGCCGATTCGCTGCATACGGCACTCACGGTGCCTTTGTAGCCCACCGCGCACGTCCCTGGATAGAGCGTTGCCGTCGCTGTCACGTCTGCCTTAGGAAGTGAGTACCCCGTCGCTGTCGTCAGCGGGCAGTTTTTGTAGAAACAACGCTCGGTCTCGAGTCTCCTCTCGATACTGCCATCCGCCATGCACCTCCCTGTCACAGTCCCAATGGTAGGTGCTATGCACTTCTGTGAGGAAGTGATCTCCTGATTGACGTCGATGGGTGCAGTCGACGTCCCGAACCATCCCGGGTTCATTGCCGGGGTACACATTGTCCGGCAGGTGCTCCTCACGCCGGTCCAGGTACCGCCCGCCGCACACGTCGCGCTCACTTCACCGAACAAACCGGGTAAGCAAGCGCCAGTCACGGGCTGGCCATCTGCAATCGACTCTGGAAAAACATAATTGCCTTCTGCGCGGCGGGGGCATTTCTTTATGGTACAATTTGAGGTGTCAACGCTCCATGTCCGGTCCGACCTGCAGAGTCCAGAGACGGTTCCCGTGTAATTTCCCAGGCAATTACTCGTCGCGCTGAGACCGCTTTTTGTGACCGGAAACCCGTAGACCGCATCCATGGGGCATGTCACGTCCAGGCAGGTGTTGGAACTTTCCTGTACCGTCCCGTCCGATCTGCAGGTTCCCGTGATCGTGCCTGTCCTTCCCGTCCCGCACGACTTTGTGGCGGTACCTTCTTCAACCAAGAAAGTCGTCCCGGAAGGCACCGTCCATCCACTCAAGTTGGTGCACTTTCGTTTGCAACTTTCGAGCATTTTCCATTGTCCGTCCGCCTCGCACGTAGCTCGATTCTGACCCGCGAATCCCTCAGGACAGGCGGCGGTCGCAACCGAGGCCCCGGGAGCTTCGGTATTCACAAAACCCTTCCCCGGATCCGCTGGGCAGTAGCGTTTGCAACTTTCCGTAACCAACCATTTTCCCGTGGGTTGGCAAGTGGCCTTGTTGCGGTTCTCGTAGCCAGCCGGACAGGCGGTGTCTGCCGTGCCCCCTTCCTCGGTTCGTGGGAAGCCCTTTGCGAGGTCGGCTTCACAGTAAACAATCTCGGCGCAGGTGTGGCTCTGCTCCACGATATCCCCATCCACGCACTTACCAACGACATTTCCTTTCATCGGCGCGGCCCGGACCTTAGCGCACGTCGACTCGATTGGCTGACCGTCGGTGAGATCAGAGACTAACCCCCAACGCGGAAACGCCGACTGCAAGCAGGGCTTCTTCGTCGCGACGGGGGGATCCCGCTGCATTTCGGGCCCCGTGGGGGTTGGTACCGCGACCGGTAGTTCCGTTGTGGCCGGCTCTGCCAATGGTGACGCCGTGGACGGTGGTACCGTTGTGGGCGGTGGGGCCGCGATGGCCGGCTCCCGGTTCTCTGTCAAAATGAGCACCACGACGATTATCATTACGACGGCAATTGTCCCCGCGATGATGAAAACTGAGTAGTCCGCGCTGGGTTTCGGCTCGAATGATGAATACATTCCTTTCAATACAATCATAAAATGAACGCGCAGCTGAAGATGGCTCCCCGCAGGCGCTTTATTTCCAGGACGGAAGAGCCAAGCTCATGCTTAGTGGCCGACGTCCGCCAGAGCGCGGTGCTGGTGCGCACACTTAGGTAATCGCAGAATTGCCCATATCAGAAGCCAACGTCTTTTGCAAAAACCCTTCCCGTTTTCCTTGTTGTTTTCTCTATTAAAAGAACCTGGTTTCCCATGGGATCCATGAGAGTCACTGCGCAATAGCCTTCCTTTTTATTGGTCCTCATCTGGGTAGCTGTCCCAAAGGACGTCAGTTTCCCCACCACTTGATCGAAGTCGTCCGTTTCAACCGTCAGCATCAACCCGGTCGGTGGCCCCAAGCTCAGGAGGAAGTGGTCCCGCTCGGTAGTAGGCGCCCGGAAGCGCAAGCTGCACTCAGGAGCGAAGCTCACAAGGTTGACTGCTGAGACCACCAGAAAACGCTCCCCGTTTACCTCTTCATCGCATTTCACTTCGAAACCAAGCTGTCCGACGTAAAACGCCAAGGCGGCGGGGATGTCCCCGCACAACAGGTGAATCAAAGAGATGCTGTCGGATCGGATGAGCGGCGGTGACATGTTCTTCTGCCACTGCCGCCAACAAAAAAGTGCCATCGATGGTGCGTTCGTGTATTTAGGCGAGCAGAGCCGTTCGAGAAGGGTCATATGAGCCGTGTGGTCATTTCATCCCTGTCAAAATGGTTTTCGGTTTGATCAGCATTGTGGCAGGAGCGGCCGGGCTCCCAATATCGGCGGCGACAGTGCCGCTCGGGGCTGACGCATCCGCCCTGTCCGCTTCGTCCATCTCGCAATCTGCCACCTCGCAGGGGAACTCACAGTCCGCAGGCCAGGCAGAAGCTGGGGCCAGTCCCGCGGAAGACCCTCGACTGAGGAAATGCAACTTGATCGTGAGAGCACAAAGCACTTGCTCCCGTTCCGAAGAGATAGAGGGGAAAAAGGTCGTGATCAAAGATAGAGCGCTGTACGTCCAAGGGCCCGGTCTTGAGGACTGCCACCCATTCGAAGGGTTTTACCTTGAGTACCCATTCCACGGGACACCTATACGGGGAATGGTGAGCACGATTGCACGGGACCCGCCGGAGCTGAACTGGATCTACGCTGACCGAAATGACAGACGGCTGCGTTGCGGCGGGAAAACGGTTAGCCTTCCACACATTGCCGGACCGTGGGACTGGGAAGAGGATGGGAAGTATATGACACTGGAGGACTGGGATGGGTTCGCAGCTTTGGAAGTCGAACCGGGAAGATGGGCTGTGTGTTACGACACCGACGACGACCACTTGGCAGCCGTGCGAACCGGAAGACAGGTCCTCGAGTGCAGTCTGGAAAGAGATCCCTGTGGAGAGTAGCCCCGTGGAGGGAGGCCCTGTGGCAAGACCTGAACCGAAATTGTTGGTTTCTTGTATGCGCAATGACTGGAAGAAGGAACAAAACGAATGACCTCGGTTATCCCCCCGACATACCGGTCGCGCTGAAGGGTATTGAGGTGGACGAGGAGGAGAGAGTCCTCTGGATTGGCTGTTCGCAGCTGTACAACTGCCTCGACGCAGACGTTCTACAGGGAAAGGTCAAGAATTACTTCAATCGACAGAGGAAGACGAAACGAAAGCAAAAGCGACCCTTGGCAGTCCTCGTCTACGGCCTTCCTGGCAGCGGGAAAAGCACCATCATGCAGGGAAAGACACTGAAGCACGCGATCACCGGGTACGAGAATTGCGTCTTGGTGGACCGAGCCATTCTGGAGGAGCAGATCGACCCGCCAGGCTACACGGTGCAGAAAGGTGATGTCAAAGGCACGGAACTGGAAAACCTTACCGGCTACACGGTGAAATCCATGGCCGCGTTCGGTGCGTGCGAGTCTTTGGCCGAGAAGCAGTACGAGGAAGGCCTGGCCTCTGTGATGAAAGATCGGTACAGCTTCGCCCTGCACCTTCACTCAGGTGTAGCAGAGCTTCTCATCGAACTGAAGGAGAAGGGTTACCAGACGGTTGTGGTGTGGATGGAAGTGGCGCCGGAAGTGAGCATGTCGCGGGCGAGGAGCAGAGCGAAGAAGAACGGCCTCTTCCTTAGCAAAGATTACCTCAGCGGATATCGAAAGTGGTACGGCAAGCGGAAGCAGCTTTTCGCGGGATACGCCAGGCTGGCCGACGCCTGGGTGATCGTGGACAACAACGGGAGAACCCCGAGAGTGGATTCCTTCTCGTCCACGAAGAGGAACCTGATCACGCCTCCGTAGACCCCTCTGTCAGTATCCTTCCTTTTTCCCTCGGTGGATATGAGAGATAATGTTCCGTTGGTTCCTCTTGTCTCACCACACCGACGTCGCCGAGAAAGAGAAATGGATGGCGCTAACCGGTAAGATCATCAGGAAACTTCCGGACGGGGTCGGTGTCATTGAGTTGGTAATCGGGCCGTATCGGAACAGCCGTCCAGTCTTCCTGGTCGACGGTGTCAAGGTCGAGTTGATTCAGGAGCGGACGCGGAAAAGCTTCCGGGCGCTTCACGACGTACAAAAAGCGGTCAAGTACGTGCGGGGGCAAGGATTGCGGGTGCACGGCTGCGTGTACTCCGGGCACGGCGGAGGCGTCGTTTTCGGTCCGTGGTCTGGGCGGACCCAGCTATGTACGGTGAAGGAGTTCAACGACAGCGTACTCCGGGAACTTCGCCCCAGGGTTTTCCTGGCGGACAGCTGTTACTTTGGGAACATGGCCTCTTTGTATGAATTTTCTTCCGTGAAATCGCTCCAGTACGTCCTGGGCAGTCCGTCCTTCCATCCGTCGTCCAGCATCCTGCAGACGGACGCCATCAATCAACTCACCGACGGTAACGTCTCGCGGGAGCGCCTCTGGGCGGCCATGAAGCGCGCGGTGAGGCAGTTTCACAACCGGCCCGGTCCGCCGTACGTGTGCTTAATGTTATTCAGCATGGATGCCATCCGAAAGTTGCCCGGCATCCTCCTTCGGTCTCCCTTGAGTTTTGGGAAACATACGATGGTTCATCGTGATGACCACATGCTCCATGATATTTACACAGCGGCAAAGCCTGGTGAGGTGCGTTCACGTTTGAAGGACTGCGTTCACGGCACCCGCCGGGACGGGAGATGCGTCCGGATCAAATCATTGACCATGTACACCGAAATTCCGAAAGAACACAAAGACGCTTTCATAGACACCAGATGGTACAAGGAGATGAAGCGGCACGCCCCGTTGCCTTGGGGCGGCGACTTCTCTATAGACTTCAATTGACTCACCCTTACCCGACGCACGTATTTTTCAGTGAAGTGTTTGTAGAGATGCCAAGCCTCAAGAAATCGAGGGCAAGGAAATCTGGTCGAAAAACCTCTGGCAAGCGAGGTGGCGTGGAGGTCCCGTCAGCCGTGCAGGCTGCCGCACGACTGGCCTTCGAACTGAAAAAGCTGGGTTTCAAGGGCGCCACAGAGACGGGGTGGAAAAGGGCCAGGAAGCTGGCGAACGGAACGGCAGCCACCCCGAACGATCTCCGGGTGATGAGAGCCTGGTTCGCGAGGCACAGGTTCTCCAGTCTGCCGACTTACGACAGCTGGGTGAAAGCAGGCAAGCCGCGGACAACAGAATGGATGAACCGAAGAGGGATCATCGCCATATTGTGTTGGGGCGGCACTCCGGCCATGCGTTGGGTGGAGAGCGGCAAAGTCAACCGGGTCCTTGACGGGTAAATGAAAAGACCAGATACAAAATAAAGGATTTGCAACATCAGGGGCTTCATGTCGAATCCCGCCGTCGTCACGATCAACGGCACAATGGCGCTGAACGGCTCGCTGGTGGTCACAAAGACGTCCCATTTTTCCGAGCCGGTCTCCGGATTGCGGGTGCGGGACTGGGAAGGGGCTCTGGTGGCCTTGCAAGAACAGCTGGTCCGGCTCACTAACGAGAATGACGAGCTGAAACAACTTATCCGCGGAATGCATACCAAGACGGAAATGATGTACTACGCTCCAGGCATGCCCGGGTTCGTGGAAGCGGAGGTGCGTTGGAACGAGACAGGCGCGTCTGAAAATGAGGTGACTGACCAAAGGAACGCGTTCGGGACCGCATAGGAAGAAGGTAAATGTGCCGACACTGACTCGGGTTCTCCGCCGACGGCCTTATAATGTCATAGGTCACCCGTCGGGAACGGCCTTCCACCGCCGGCGGCCGGTGCATACGGCGGGCGCTCGTAAGTGAGAGCGCCCATCGCCTGTGCGAGTGCTTCTTCCGTCCAGCGCCACTGGGTCAGAAGACGGCCGACTGAGTACCTCCCCACGTTTTCCCAGATGTGCTCCAGGTGACGCACCTCGCTGAGAAAATGCTGCACCGCGAACTCCTCCTGATCCCGCGGCCCCTGTGATGGTAACCTCATTATGGCCGAATGCTTCCATCGGAGGAGTTCGGGAAAACGGGCTTCCAGTGCGCGCATGTTCTTTATTTCATTGACAGATTGACCGGCCCCCATATCTATTATATTCAGGAAGTGAAAATACAATCACATCGAACACGCAACCCCGTCCATCCCAGCCGCCAGCTTGTGCTGTCGTGAGAAATGTTTTGTCTTCGGTCGACTCGTACGTAAAGAGCAATGTTGCGTGAAACAGTGCGTTTGCGTCTTGCTCGCAAAATATGTTTTCCCATGAGAACAGCATGTCTTCCCCCCTCCACAGTAACTCCCCCTGCACTTCACCGCTTCCTACGCAGAATTGGTTTGACCTCATTACGGGCTCTTCCGCAGGTTTCGCATCTGCGAGTAATTTAGGTGAGATGAGCTCTCCGTGGTCTGCCCGGACGGCGGTCCAGGAGTCTACCGCCCCGCCGCCGGGGTTACTCAGGAACCGGGTCAGCGCCGACCTGATGGATTTGCGGGCAAAGATCCAGAAGGCCCTCACGAGAGAACCCCTTCCTGACGTGGTGGTACACGAAGGTGACGGCAAAGTGAAAGAGCTTGAAGATCGCTTGAAGTCACTGATTCTGGAACGGGAGCAGTCTGAGGGCAAATCAGACGGGAAGGGCGGGTGGCTGCCTTGGAGCCCCTTCAACAAACGGTCGGACCCGGAAGTGGATAAGCACAAGGAAGTTCACGAGAAACTCGAGGCCACGTATGGGGTGAGCTTCACGGCCGTGGATGAGGTCTTCTCCCGGACGGTGAATGCTGCGCAGCAGCTGCAGCAAGAGGTCAAGCTCCTGGAAGACGATCTGAGAAAACACGCGGACTTTGCTCAGGCAACACTAGCGGCCATCGACGGACTGTGCAAAGTGGAGGAGACTTTGGAGTCTCTTGGGGCTAACCCGGACGTGCTGCAGAGTCGGCCCCTGCGAGAAGAGGTCGACCGTTATATGGTCACCAACGGCGTCTCTCAGCAGATTGAGCAGCTTGCCCGCGCGAGGTATGAACTCGCGTACTTGGTGAAAAGATGCCCGTGGCTGTCGGACACGGAACAGGCGTGATTCAATTTGAATACGGTATTTACATTGCCAAAATTACATCGTGTTGACCGGAACGGCTCCAATCCACCCGGCCAAGTTTCAAGGCCTCAAAGATGTTGGGGCACGAAAAGAAGGCATAGCCTGAACGTCATAAAGATAGTCAGCGCTAGAGACGTATCGAGATTCAGTGACATTTCATACCTTCAAGGGCGCCATTTTTCTTGGCGGCAACCAAACTGTGCACTGACGGCGCTCGCGCTTTCATGTGCTCCTCCAACGCTACCTCGTTGTGGAAGCGGTTGGGGTCAAAATAACACCGGAAATTCCCCTCAGGTCCCGTCGTCTTCAGCAAGATCACGACGATGTCCGTGAGAACTTCAACGTCCTTTTCGAGAGAGGCAACGCGGTCTGCAAGGGACGGAGCGGGGCTCTCGTGCGGATGGGTGTCGGGTTGGGCAGACATGTCTCAGAGTGACGACTGAAATGTGCGCCTAGGTGGAAAGCGGGTGGACAAGGGATGCCAAACGCGAAAACAAGAAGCAGGCCCTTGTCGTTTTTGTCACGTGACCAAGTGGTACACCTTCGTTGGTGTATCGCCTGGAAAACAGCCAGGGGGCGTCCGTCGGGCCATTGCCAGCGCCCTGTTCGACCCGTATCCTGGTTTTTGTCAAGATTTGATTACTGATGGTTGAGAGCCCCGGGACATGCTCCCGGTTCATTTACATATTTACACTTTGACGCCTGATCCTTCATGTTTGATCGCTTTTCGTTGGTCTTTGAGAGAAGCGCTGCTTCCTATCAGGATCTCCTGTGGGAAAGTTCCGTAGAGGATGATTTGACTGCTTTGACGCAAGCAGGGGCGGGCAATATCTGACGTCTCTTCGTTCACCAGGCACTATGAAAAATGCCTTTCCACCCCGAGGGGATTTACTCCCATCCCAATTGCACGGTCGCAGGCTTCAGCATCTCGCGCTCCATGATACCTCCCCTCGTACCCCGTTCTGTGACCAAGGGCACCGGTGCCACGTCGATTTTGGTCAGCGCGTTGCTCTCCGACAGGATCAAGTCGGCTTCCTTTTCGAACTCGGAGATGCTGTCCTCGACGCGGGAGATGACGGAATCAATGGACGTGGGGTCGACGAGTTCGACTTTGTTCGCCTCCATATAGCTCTTCTGGATGCCTCCGATGTTGTCCAGGTTGCTTTTACTGTCCTTTGCAAAGTCCTTCTCGATGAGGCTATGCAGGCGGACGCGCACCTCTTCCGTCAGCCGCTCATTTAGGTTCTTGGCCGTCTGCCGCTGGAGGCGGAGATGCTCGACGAGCGTGCGCCGGTATCGCAGCGTCTGCTTCCTGTCAATGACCTCGGCGATGGAATATTCCTTCCCTGCAATGGTGACCTTCGTCGTGGCATTGCTCTGGATGACTTTCCTCTTCAGGAGATCCCGACGGTCAATGAGGTCCAAAGTCGACTGCAGCTGGATCTGAGCTTTGCGGGAGAAGTCTTGGACGTCCCACTTGTCGTCCTTCCGGCGCACCTTAACGAGCTCCAGCTCGCTCACGCCTTTGGTGATGCGTTTGTCCAGGGTCTTCAGTTCGACCAAGGCACGAGCCACAGTCATTTCAGTGGTTCCTTTCTCACTCGCCATCTATAGATGGTTTGACTACTTGTGTCCTAAGCCAACAAAATATTTTTCGAGCGAAACCAAACGCACCTGCTTACGTAATGTCAACGATGCGCGTGTCTTCGAAATAAAGACGCCAGCTAACCCTAACCCTTTGCCGAATCTGCAGGCACAGGCAGACATGGATTACCTGTCGCCGCTCATCGCCATTTCGTCCTTCTGTCAAGATGTTCAACTGTGTCACCAGTACCGTGAGAAGCTCGCCACAGTGGTAACTTCTTGTGATGACATCCAAAAGCGACTGGCGGACCTGTCCACCGAACTTCACGAAAGACAGACAGAACGCGCGTGTTGGGAGGGGAGGGTCGAAGAAGTCGCCCGTCGCATTCAAGCCGCGACACCGGTCGTCTCCGACTGGCAGGGGCACCTCACCTCGATCGCCTCAGGGTTACTTTCGCTCCCGTCATCGGATGCTGCCAGCTCCGGCGCCACTGTGGATTCCCAGTCCGCAGCGGGTTCTTCGGACGAAACGACCTTGAACGAGTTCCTCAATGGGGCGACTGGTAATGCACCGGGTGACATGAGCATTGTATCCTTTGAAAGCGCCCTGGATCCGGGGGGCTTGCACACCACCGACGGGCAGTCTACAGGAGAACGGAGCACAGCAGAACAATATACCGACTTGGCTCAAACGGAAGAAGTCGGTAGAGAGCCATCCCACGATGACGTGGATTTGTCTGAAGAGACGCCACCTACCTCGTTCTTCTTCATTGACCGTCAAGGTCATCACTTTGAGGACGGCGAGGTACCGGACACACCACGGCTGACTCGTGGAAGGAGTTCGTCAACGGACTCAAGCAGGTTCTCTTGCCAGTCACAGGCGGGGTCTTCTTCCTCGGGTAGGTCACCAACGGGCTTGGGCACGAGGTACTGGCACGCCGTCAATCAACGGTCCCGCAGCCCGGCGAACAGGCGGAGCAACGACAGGTTTTGCTGGGACTGGAACAATGGATCCGCCTGCCCCCGCACCTGCTGCCCTTTCAAACACGCCTGCGAGATGTGTGACGGCGGCCACCCGCAAGTGAGGTGCCCCCGCACCTTCTAACCATTGAAAATGTATGAGTAAATAAAGGGTTGGTTTATTTTCTGGCGT
>Ga0105238_10003581_pt1 | contig 15488 bp, 11 predicted proteins | sample KBSC34metaG_FD_81526 | JGI IMG/M metagenome (GOLD analysis project Ga0105238, IMG submission 81526) | Corn rhizosphere microbial communities from Kellogg Biological Station, Michigan, USA - KBS C3-4 metaG | ecosystem: Host-associated > Plants > Roots > Rhizosphere > Soil | place: Michigan, USA... | reverse complement strand
CTGGTTCAACAACGACGACCCGGTGACCGTGCCGGCCGGACCCGACGGGACCGCGACGGTCAGCATCACGCCGACCCAGAACGACGGCCAGAGCCAGCTCGTCCTCGTGGCGGCGAATCTGGCCGACGGCAGCCAGACCGACCTGACCCGCTACGGCTTCTTCGTCAAGGCAACGCCGAGCGCGTGATGCTCGAGGGGTGCGGCTTCACGGCCGCACCCCTCGGCACCGGCGGTAACAACGCCGCCGGTCCCGTCGATAGAGACATCAGCCGCCTACGGGCGGCTTTTTCTGTGTGCCAAGGGGAGGGGCCATGGTTTCAGGCATGTTCAGGCTGCTCGCAGCAGCGGTCGGGGTGACGGCGGCGGTCGCGTTGGCGCCGCCGGCGGCGGCCGCCAGCAGCATCGTCATCAGCCCGACGACGTGGGCGTACACGGATTCGGGGGCACCGACCTCGAAGTACGTCGACCAGAGCGTGGACGCACCGGTCGGGGCGCAGGTGTACGCCTCGGGCACGGTGCACAGCAAGCGGGCGTACTTCACGTACGACCTCACGAAGCTGGCCGGGACCTCGATCGGCACCGCATATCTGCTGACCGAGGAGAAGGCCGTCGCCGACTGCTCGGCGACGCGGACGCAGCAGGTCTGGCTGACCGACACGGCCACGTCGCCGACCTGGGCCAAGCCGCCAGCGGAGCGCAAGGCGTTGCCCGGCCCGACGACGGCGGAGCCGTGCCCGTCCGGCCGGGTGGTCTGGAACGCCACCGACATCCTGCGGACGGCAGTGGCCGGCAACGCCAAGAAGGCCACCCTCGAACTGCGGCTGCCGGCCGACCAGGAGGCCGATCCGGGCCTGTTCCGCAGCTTCGGTCACGCACCGCTGCTGGAGATCACCTACAACAGCGCGCCGACCGTGCCGACGAACCTCCAGGTCAACGGCACGCCCTGCGGCGATCAACCGGTCGTGGCCGGCAACAACCTCAACGTCGACCTGTCGGCCACGCCGCACGACGCCGACGGGGACCAGGTCAGCGTCGAGTTCGACTGGTGGCCCGTGCGGCACCCGGACCAGGTGACCGTCAACCACGAGCTGTACTACAGCAGCGACCTCCCGCAACGATTGAGCATTCCGCGGGAGAAGCTGCTCGACGCCACCACGTACGCGTGGCGGGCGCGGGCCGACGACAAGCAGCTGACCAGCCGCTGGAGCTCGGCTTGCCGGTTCACCACCGACTTCACCCCGCCGCCGGCACCGACTGTGTCCTCTGTGGACTATCCGACCGGCACGCGCAGCGGCGGCACCGGTATTCCGGGCGCGTTCACCTTCTCCGGCAACGGAAACCCTGACATCGTCGGGTTCCGTTACGGCAAAAGCATTCCCGGCACGTACGTCGCCGCCGACCAGCCGGGCGGCACCGCCACCATCACCATCACGCCCACCTCGACCTTTCCTCCGGGCCAGTTGGTGGTGGAAGCGGTCGACGCCGGCGGCAACCTGTCGGACCAGGTGACCTACACGTACCTGGTGGCGGACAACTCCCCGACCGTGACGTGCACGCCCGAGGTCGCCTACGTCGGCACGCCGCGGACCTGCACCCTGACCCCGTACGACCACAACGTCGTCGGCTACACATACTCGCTCAACAACGGTCCCGACATCGCGCTCGCCGGTGCCACGGCAAGCTTCACCGTGACGCCGACCGCCGACAACCCGTACGTGACCGTCCAGGCCAAGGCCCGGTTGAGCAACGGCAACCTCACCGAGTCGACCACCTACTACCTGTCGACCCAGACGGGCGAGCCGACCGTCGACAAGCCCGGCCAACCGGTCGCCCACAACCAGCCGCTGCCGTACACGTTCCACGCCGTGCTGCCCGGATCGACGTCGTTCACCTACACCTGGGAAGGCGGCTCGCCGGTCACCGTGCCGGTCGGAAGTGACGGCACCGCAACGGTGTCCCTGACCGCGGACGGCCCGTGGTCATCCGAGCCGCTCAGCGTGTACAGCACCACGGCGGACGGCACGAGATCGGTCGCGGCGCAGGAGTCGATCTGGGTCGACCTCAGCGGCACGGCCTGATCCCGGTCATTCCGGGCATCGGCAACGACGGAACCAGACCTTCCGGGGTGCGGGTATCCCGCACCCCGGAAGTTGTCAGTCCTTGGTCAGCATCTTGGCGACCTGGTCGCCGGCGGCGGCGCGGCGGAGTTTGCCGGAGGGGGTCTTGGGCAGGTTGCCGGGCGGCAGCACGATGACGGCGTAGGGGCGCACGCCGGCGGCGTCGACGACGCGGGCGGTGACCTCGTCCTTGATCACCTTCACGGCCTCGGGATCGTTGGCCCGGTTGGATTCCAGGGCGACGGCGAAGCGCTCGCGGCGGGTGCCGGCGTCGAGGCGGACGGCGACGGCGTTGCCGGCGCGGACGCCGTCGACGGAGGTGGCGGCGCGCTCGATGTCGGTGGGGTAGATGTTGCGGCCGCCCATGATGATGACGTCCTTGCGCCGCCCGCAGACCACGACCTGACCGTCGATGAGGTAGCCCTCGTCGCCGGTGTCGAGCCAGCCGTGTTCGTCCTGAGTGGACACCGGGCCGTTGACGGTGAGATAGCCGGGCGTCACCGACTCGCCCTTGAGCATGATCAGGCCGACCTCGCGGTCGCCGCGGGGCTCGCCGTTCTCGTCGACGACCTTGATCTCCAAGCCGGGCAGGGGATGCCCGAGCAGCGGGAAGGAGCGGGTCTTGCCGTCGGTGGCGGGCACGGCCCGCTTGCCGGCCTCGAGCTCGTCGGCGTCGATGGTGTCGATGGTCATCCCCTCGCCGGGCGCGGCGAAGGCGACACCGAGGGTGGTCTCGGCCATTCCGTAGGCACAGAGCACACATCCGGGCGTCATGCCGAAGCGCGCGCCGGCGTCGGTGAACGACTTGACCGCGGCAGCGTCGATGGGTTCGGCGCCGTTCAAGGCGATCCGCAGCTGCGACAAGTCGTACTTGCCATCTTCGTCCACAGAGGACAGTCGACGACCGGCGATGGCGTAGGCGAAGTTCGGTGCGGCGGTGACGGTGCCGTGGTAGCGGCTGATCAGGTCGAACCACAGCAACGGCCCGCCGAGGAACTCGACCGGGCTGACCTTCACCAGCTCGATGCCGAAGGTCATCGGCAGCGTCAGGAAGCCGACCATGCCCATGTCGTGGAACAGCGGCAGCCACGACACCATGGTGTCGGACTCGAAGTCGAACTTGGAGGCCGTGATCATCGCGGTCATGTTGGCCATCAGGTTGCGGTGGGTGATCCGCACGGCCTTCGGGTCCGCGGTGGAGCCGCTGGTCAGCTGGAGCAGCGCGGTGGCGTCCTCGGCCACGTCGACCGGCTCGCGCAGCGGCTCGGCGCCGGTCAGGTCGGTCAGCTTGCGGTAGGTGATGCCGTGCTCGTCGAGCACGGGAGACAACGCGTCGAAGGGGCTGCCCAGCAGGACCAGGCCGGCCTCGATCATGCCGAGCACCTTCAGCGTGTCCTGGGCCCATTCGCCGAGGTCGGTGCGCGGGGTCGGCTGGTGCAGCATGGTGACGCTGCCGCCGGCCAGCCACACCGCCTGCACGGCCGGCGCGATCACCGCCGGATCGGCGGCCAGCACGGCCACGGCGGTGCCCGGGCGCAGTCCGCCCGCCACCAATCCCCCGGCCAGCTCGGTGGCGGTCACGTGCACCTCGGCCCACGTCCGGCGCAGCGGCGCCTGCGGCTCGCCGGTGATGAACCCCTTGTCACGCCCACCGGTCCCGGTGGCGCGCAACGTGTCGACGAACTTGCTCATAGTGCGGAGCCTAAGGCGTTCCCCGTGACACATGCGGTCCGGATGTGCCGAATAGAGGCAAGTACGACGCGCATGTGACAGTCGAGGGGCGCTATTCGGCGGCGTCGGCCGCCACCATCCACTGCTCCTCGACCTCGTCCTTCTCGGCCAGCACGGTGCGCAGCTCGGCGTCAAGCGCCAGCAGCCGGTCGGGATCGGTCGCCGCCTCGGCCAGCTTGGCGTGCAGGTCCCCCTCCTTCTTGGTCAGCACGTCCAGCCGCCGCTCCAGCCGGGACAACTCCTTGCGGGCCGCGCGCTGCTCGGCGGCGTCGCTCACCTTCGGCGCAGCGGGCGTGGCCTGGGCGGCCGCCGCGGCGGCCAGCTGCTGGTCACGACGGCGCAGGTACTCCTCGATGCCGCCGGTCAGGTTCGAGATGCTGCCGTCGCCGAACAGCGCCACGACCTGGTCGCAGACCCGTTCGATCAGGTACCGGTCGTGCGAGACCACGACCATCGTGCCCGGCCACGAGTCGAGCAGGTCCTCCAACTGCTGCAGGGTGTCGATGTCCAGGTCGTTGGTCGGCTCGTCGAGCAGCAGCACGTTGGGCTCGGCCATCAGCAGCCGGGCCAGCTGCAGCCGGCGCCGCTCGCCACCGGACAGGTCCGACACCGGCGTCCACTGCTTGGCCTTGGTGAAACCGAACTTCTCGGCCAGCTGCGAGGCCGACAACTCCACCTTGCCCAGCACCACCCGCCGGGCGACCTCCTCGACCGCCTCCAGCACGCGCAGCTCGCCGGGCAGGTCGATCAGCTCCTGGGTCAGGTGGGCCAGCCGCACGGTCTGCCCCTGCACGCGCTTGCCGCTGTCGGCCTCACGGTCGCCGGACAGCAGCCGCAGCAGCGACGTCTTGCCCGATCCGTTCACGCCGACCAGGCCGATCCGGTCGCCCGGCCCGATCCGCCACGTCACGTGGTCCAGCAGCGTGCGGTCGCCCAGCGTGAACGAGGTGTCCTCCAGCTCGATCACGGTCTTGCCCAGCCGCCGCTTGGCGAAGGCCATCAGCTCGACCTTGTCCCGCGGCTCCGGCACGTCCGAGATGATCGCTTCGGCGTTCTCGATCCGGTACCGGGGCTTGGACGTCCGCGCCGGCGCGCCACGGCGCAGCCAGGCCAGCTCCTTGCGGGCCAGGTTGCGGCGCTTCTCCTCCAGCGTGTCGGCCAGCCGGGCCCGCTCGGCGCGGGCGTAGATCCAGTCCGCGTAGCCGCCCTCGTACTGCTCGACCGCGCCGCCGACGACCTCCCAGGTCCGGGTGCACACCGTGTCCAGGAACCACCGGTCGTGGGTCACCACCACCAGCGCGCCGCGCCGGGCCAGCAGGTGCTCGGCCAGCCAGCGCACGCCCTCCACGTCAAGGTGGTTGGTCGGCTCGTCCAGCACGAGCAGGTCCAGCTCCTTGATCAACGCCGCCGCCAGCGCCACCCGGCGGCGCTCGCCGCCGGACATCGTCCCCACCGGCGAGTCCAGGCCCAGCGCCGTGATGCCCAGGCCGTCCAGGATGGACCGCACGCGGGCGTCCGACGCCCACTCGTGCTCCGAGGCGTACCCGTGCGGGTCCAGCACAGCCGCGCGGACCGTGTCGCCGATCAGCTCGGTGCGCTGCGTCACCACCGCCATCCGCAGGTCCCTGGTCTGGCTGACCCGCCCCTCGTCCGGGGGTTCCAGCCCGGTCAGCACCTCGAGGAGCGTGGTCTTGCCGCCCCCGTTCAACCCGACGACCCCGATCCGGTCGCCCTCGTTGACCCCGAGGGACACGGTGTCGAGCAGGGCCTTCACGCCGTACGACTTGCTGACGGCTTCCAGGTTGACGAGATTTGCCACTCGAAGAGCGTACGGGCCTAGGCGTGCACCTCGGGCGGGGTGGGGCGGGCAGCGTCGTCGCCGGTGACCACGCGGGCGCCGGCGACCGGGCCCTGCGCCACCCGCACCGTGCGGCACACGCCGGCGCCGGAGAGCTCGGCGGCGACCCGGACGGCGGCGTCGCCGTCGGAACAGAGGAAGGCACACGTCGGCCCGGAGCCGGAGACGATGCCGGCCAGGGCCCCGGCGTTGACGCCGGCACGGAGCGTGCGGCGCAGGCCGGGGCGCAGCGAGACGGCGGCCGCCTGGAGGTCGTTGCCGAGCAGCAGGGCCAGCTGGTTGGGGTCGCCGGAGGTCAAGGCCTCCAGCACGGGCTCGACGGCGCCGACGCGCGGCGGGTTGCCGTCGACGCGCAGGCGGTCGAGCTCGCGGAAGACCTCGGGCGTGGACAGGCCGCCGGTGTCGAGGGCCATCACCCAGTGGTACGTGTGCCGGGACAGCACGGGCACCAACTGCTCGCCACGGCCGGTGCCCAGGGCCAACCCGCCCTGGAGCACGAACGGCACGTCGCTGCCGATCTCGGCGGCCACGGTGGCGAGCTCGTCCCGGCCCATCTCCAGCCGCCACAGGTGGGCCAGGGCGACCAGGGTGGCGGCGGCGTCGGCGCTGCCGCCGGCCATGCCGCCGGCCACCGGGATGCCCTTGTTGATGCTGATCCGCAGCTTGGGCTCGTCCGGGTCCCGGCCGACGTGCGCGGCCAGCGCCCGCACGGCCTTCCAGACCAGATTGGACTGGTCGGTCGGCACGTCCTGCGCGCCCTCGCCCCGCACCTCCAGCCGCGACTCGTCGGCGACGGCGACCGTCACCTCGTCGATCAGCGACAACGACTGGAACAGCGTCGTCAGGTCGTGGTAGCCGTCGGCGCGAAGGTCACCCACGGCGAGATGCAGGTTGACCTTCGCCGGGGCCCGGACGGTCACTGGGGTCGGTACGACGGCTAGCACCCGTCCAGCCTACGGGCTGTCGCTGTGCTGGCTAGAACGCCGGCAGCACCGAACCGTGGAACGTCTGGTCGATGTAGTCCTTGACCTGCGGGGAGTTGAGCAGCTCGGCGAGCTCCTTGATCCGCTTGTCACCTGCCAGTTCCGGCCGCGTCACAAGACCGTTCGCGTTCGGGTTGCCCTGGGCCTTCTCGATCAGCACGGCCGCCTTGGTGTCAAGGCCCGCGGCGAGCGCGTAGTTGCCGTTCACGATCGACGCGTCGGTGTCCTCCAGGCTGCGCGGCAGCTGGGCCGCCTCCAGCTCGACGAACTGAAGGTGCTTCGGATTGTCGGCGATGTCGCGCGGCGTCGCGGTGCTCTCGGTGCCGGGCTTCAGCTTGAGCAGACCGTTGTCGGCCAGCAGCTTGAGCGCCCGCGCCTCGTTGCTGGTGTCGTTGGGCACACCGATCTTGGCGCCGTCGGGCAGGTCGGCCGGCTTGTGTGCCTTCTTCGAGTACAGCCCGAGCGGCTCCAGGTGCACCGCGGTGACCCAGCTCAGCTGCGCGCCGTGGCTCTGCTCGAAGTCGGTGAGGTACGGCTGGTGCTGGAAGTAGTTGGCGTCCAGTGACTTGTCCACCAGCGAGGTGTTCGGCGTCACGTAGTCGGTGAACTCCTTGACCTGGATCTTCAGGCCCTTGGCCGGCGCCAGTTTGTCGGCGACGAACTGGAGGATCTGGCCGTGCGGAGTGGGGCTGACGCCGACGACCAGCGGAGCGTTCGGGTCGGCGGCCGCGCCGCCGCCCGTCCCGCAGGCGGCCGCGGTGGCCGTCACGAGGGCAGCAAGGAGCGCAACACGGAGCTTCATGGGACTGTGGTTCCTCGAATGTCAGGCAGTGACGCGGCGACGGCGGTCGATCAACCGCGAGGACACGTCGAACAGCAGTTGGATGAGCATGGCGAGGGCGCCGAGCACCAGCACCGTCGACCAGAGGACCCGGTCGTCGTAGCGCTGGTAGCCGTAGCGAATGGCCAGGTCGCCAAGGCCCTCGCCGCCGACGACCCCGGCCATGGCGGAGAAGCCGACGAGGGTGACGGCCGTGACGCCGACCGCGGACACCAGTGCCGGGGCGGATTCGCCCAGCAGCACGGACCGCACGATGCGGGCCCGGGTGGCGCCGGTGGTGACGGCCGCCTCCACGACGGTCGCGTCCACCTCACGCAGCGCGGACTGGACGAGCCGGCCGAGGAACGGCACCGCCCCGATGGCCAGCGGCACGATCGCCGCGGTCGGGCCGATCGAGGTGCCGATCAGCGGACGGGTGACAACCTGTTGCAGCAGCACGATGAGCACGATGAACGGCAGCGATCGGCCGAAGTCGACCACGGTGCCCAAGATTCGGTGCAGCACCGGCACGGGCCGCAGCCCGTCCGGCGCCGTCACGTGCAGCAGCACGCCGAGCGGAATCCCGAGCACCGTGGCGAACAGCGTCGCCACGCCGACCATGTACAGCGTCTGGCCGAGCGCGGGGTGGAGCAGGTCGAACACATCGGACCACGGAGTGGTCGGTCTCACGCAGCGACTCCCTGCGGACCCTTCTGGGCCCGTCGAACGAGGGCGCCGGCCTCGGAGATCCACTCCAGCGCGGAGTCGGCCCGCTCGCCGGTCAGGCCCAGCCGGAACCGGGCCACCGGGGTCTCGCCGAGCCGGGTCAGTCCGCCGCCGAGCACGGCGAGGTCGACGCCGAACCGGTTGGACGCCTCCGGCAGCAGCGCGCCCACCGCGGCGAAACCGACCAGCACCACGTCGGCGACGCGGTCGTGGTTGGCGGCGATGCCGTCGGTCTGGTCGAGCGCGGGCAGCAGCGCGTTGGCGGTACGACTGTCCACATCGGACACGAGGTCGAGCAGCCTGCCGTTCTCCACGATCCGGCCGCCGTCGAGCAGCGCGACGTCGTCGCAGATCCGGCGGACCACCGCCATGTCATGTGTGACAACAACAACCGTGACACCGAGCTCGGCTCGGGCCCGGTCGAGCACGGTCAGCACGGAGCCGGTGGTCTCCGGGTCCAGTGCCGAGGTGGGCTCATCGGCCAGCAGCACCGAGGGGTTCGCGGCCAGCGCGCGGGCCACCGCGATGCGCTGACGCTGACCGCCGGAGAGCTGGTCCGGGTACGAAGCGGCCTTGTCGATCAGGCCGACCAGGTCGAGCAGTTCGCCGACGCGGCGACGCCGGGTCGGGCCGTCGACGCCCGCGGTTTCCAGCGGCAGCGCGACATTGCCGGCCGCCGTGCGCTGGCGCAGCAGCGAATCCCCTTGCGGCACAACGCCGATCTGCCGGCGCGCGGCGCGCAGCCGGTTGCCGTCCAGCGTGACGAGGTCGGTGCCGTCCACCCGGATGGCGCCGCTGTCCGGGCGCTCCAGCAGGGCGATGCAGCGGGCCAGGGTCGACTTGCCGGAGCCGCTCGGGCCGACGACGCCGCACACCGCGCCCGCCTGGACCTCGAGGGTGACGCCGTCCAGGGCGCGCACCGCGCCGCTACGACTGGGGAAGGACTTGACCAGATTGTCGACAGTGATCACTGTTTGCTCCACGGCGCGCGGCGACCCGCGCGCTGATGGCGCGCGAAGGCCGTCCTTTTTGGACCGTCCTATCGGGACGAGGCGATGAGGGTGAACCGACAGCAGGCGGCGGTAGGGGTGTTACCGGCCGGCCCGACAGCCCGTCGCGGTGCGACGGCACTGATCGACCACTCGACGGCGAGTGAGCAGCAGAGCTGCACACACTCGGGCGAGGTCCATAGCGTCCTCCATCGGTCCTGGCTGTAGCACCTGCCCCGGGTGGGGTGGTTGCTGCGGCTTCGTCGATCCAGGTCTCTCGGCCGCTCGGGATGGATGCAAGTAGCAGTACACCTGACCGGTATGTGGAAAATCAAGCCGTGCCCGTGAAGAACCACGGATCGTTCGGTAAGTCACACCAATGGCCGCTGATTGATCGGCGTCAGACGTATCGGACAGCGACTTCCTCGGCACCCAGAGTTAACCGTCGAGCAGGTCGCGCCGGTACCAGGTGCCGTGTTTGCCGCCGAGGTCGGCGGGGCCGGCCGGACCGGTCGGGACGAAGCCGGCGTTGATCAGGACGTGCCGGGAAGCGACGTTCTGATGGGAGGTGGCGGCGCGCAGGGTGTGCAGGCCGTGCCGCGAGGCGGCGAGCAGGCACAGGTCCCGCACGGTCCGGGTGGCCAGGCCGCGACCGGCGGCGGACTGGGCGACGCGGTAGCCGAGGTCGGCGGTGCCGCCGGAGAAGCGGTCGAGGTTGAAGCGGCCCAGAACCGAGCGGTCCTCGGCGACGAGGAGATAGAAGGCGCAGAGGCCGGCGGCTTGGTCGGCGAGCAGGGCGTCGTATCGAGGGGTGAACTCGGCGAAGTAGTCGTCGCCGCGGTCGGAGATGGAAGCGGCGAAGTAAGCACGGTTGGCGAGCTCGAAGGCGAGGACGGCGGGAGCGTATTCCGCCTGGAGCGGCACCAGTGCGGGCATGGCTACTGGGCGGCGACTTCGGCGATGCGGACGAACTCGGCGATGCCCAGTTGCTCGCCACGGGACGACGGATCGACGCCGGCGGCGGTGAGGAGCTGGCCGGCACGGTCGGGCGAGCCGGCCCAGGTGGCGAGGGCGGCCCGAAGGGTCTTGCGGCGCTGGGCGAAGGCGGCGTCGACGAGGGTGAAGAGGGCCTCGCGAGAAACCGTGGACGGGGGTTCACGGCGAGTGAAGGCGACGAGCGCGGAGTCGACGTTGGGCACGGGCCAGAAGACGGACCGAGGAACAGGCCCGGCCCGGCGGGCATCGGCGTACCAGGCGATCTTCACGCTGGGCACGCCGTAGACCCGGCTACCGGGACCGGCGGCCATCCGGTCGGCGACCTCGGACTGGACCATGACGAGACCGGTCTGCAACGACGGCAACTCGGCGAGCAGGTGCAGCACGATCGGCACCGAGACGTTGTACGGCAGGTTGGCCACCAGCGCGGTCGGCGCAGCGCCGAGTTGGTCCGCGGTCACCCGCATGGCGTCAGCACCGACGACGGAAAGCCGGGACGCGAACTCCGGCGCGAACTCGGCGGCCGTGGCCGGGAGCCGGGCGGCCAGCACCGGGTCGATCTCGACAGCGACAACGGCCTTGCACACCGGCAGCAACGCCAAGGTCAACGACCCGAGGCCGGGACCGACCTCCAGCGCCACGTCATCGGCGGTGACACCGGAGGCGGCGACGATGCGCCGAACGGTGTTGGTGTCGTGCACGAAGTTCTGGCCCAGCTTCTTGGTCGGACGGACGTCCAACTCCTTGGCGAGGGCACGGACCTCAACAGGTCCCAGCAGTTCGGGCACGAAGCAGGATTCTAGGCTCAGGTCAGGCCGAGCTTCGCGGCGCACTCCCACGGCTCCAGGCCACGCGCGGCGCGAACCTTGTTGGCAATGGCGATCTGCTGCTCACGGGTGGCCAGGTCGGCGCGCGGGGCGTACTGGCCGCCACCGTTGGACAGCCAGGTCGGGTTGTTGAACTGCAACCCGCCGTAGTAGCCGTTGCCGGTGTTGGCGTGCCAGTTGCTGCTGGCCTCGCACACCGCGATGCGGTCCCAGATTTCGTCGCCCGGCAGCGCCTTGGTGCCGTTCTTGACGACCTTCGGCTTCATCGGCGTGATGATCTGCACGCCGATCTGCTGCTTGTCGGTCTGCTGCCCGTTGTGCATGGTGACCCGGTAGGTCACGTTCTGCTTGCCGACCACGCCCGGGTCCATGACCTGGGTGACGCCCTCGTCGAGGGTGGGGTCGTTGACGATCTGCGTCGTCGGCTGGATGTCCTGGTTCTCCTGGACCACGGTCACGCCGTTGCGGCTGACGGTGATCTGGGCACCGGTGGCCAGCTTGGTGTCCCCGGCCGGCGCGACGTTGTCGTCGGCGCCGAGCTGGATGTTCAGCGACTTGAGCAGCTCCTGGATGGTCACCGCGTAGGTGGTGAGCTGCTTGGGGGCGTTGCCGCCGTCGCTGATGGTGACGGTCTTGGCCGTCTTGATGTCCATCGACATCCCGTTGAGCGGGATCTGCTTGGACGGGTCGACGGACAGCTTGGCGTTGTCGGTCTTGACGCCCATCTCGCGCAGCGCGTCGGCCACGGTGAGCGACTTGACCCACTGGGTCTTGGAGACGCCGTCCACCGACACGGTCATGGTGCGGCCGCGCTGGAGGACGATCTTGCCGCCGTCGGCGATGGAGGAGCCGGCCGAGGGCATCAGCGAGTCGTGCGCGCCGGCGGTCAGGCCCTGCTTGGCCAGCACGTCGCCGACGGTGCCGGAGTAGGTGTGCACGGTCATCTCGTGACCGTCGACGTCGACCGTGACGGCCTTGTCCATGGCCAGCGCGGTGGCGCCGCCACCGGCCAGGCTGACCAGGGTGGCCATCACGGCGGCCTTGATGAACCGGCGCTTCCAGGGGGACTTGGCGTCCAGCTCGGTCTTGACGGCCGTTTTGCGCTTGGGCTCCGGGACGAGGTTGCGGTCCTCAAGTCCCTCTTCGAGCTCTTCCCAGCACTGGGCCAGGCCTTCGGTGAGCGGACCGGCGTCGTCACGGATGATCGGCAAGACGGTCGTCTTGGCGTTCATCAGCTCGAGCAGCTGGTCGAGCTCCATGTTGACGGAGTTGAGGATGTCCTGGGCGTCCGGCCCGAGAACGTCCATCACGTCCTGGGTGGAGACGTACGCCCCGCCGGGCACGAACTGGCGGGTGGACTCGAGCTCGGCCTCCCAGTCCCAGTCCCAGTCGAGGTCCGGCCGCACGGCGGTCCAGGCCGAGGGCTGGCGCTCCGCCACGGCCACCCCGGTGTGGGGTGCCCAGAAGCTCTGCGCGCTCTGCACCTGGGTGGGTGCTTCCTCGGACATGCGCGGTCTACGGTGCCTACCGGTCCCAGTCACGGGGTCGTTACCTCCGAAAAGCCGATGGTCCGCGAAGAGTTCCGCGGCTGTCTCGCCACTAGCCGATCAGCCGCTGGTACTTCTCCTCGCTTCGCTCGGGTCTCGTGCTCCGACTGCCTTGCTCGGTCCCGTAGCCAACGCCGTCCGGCTGGCTCCCTCGCGGGTGCCGGCCGTCCCCGACGAACGCCGACCTGACTGCGGGCCGGTGGTTGGACATCCGTGTCCGACGCACCGATCACGGGACCGTAACGGAGGTCGAGCGTGTGAGCAAACATTCCTCGGGTTGTTGTGGCTCCAGTCACACCACGGGGTGAAATCTTGGTCGCACGGAGGGTCATACGCCCAGGCCGAAGACTCGGTTCACCGTTGCGGTGACAATTGTTGCCAACTCATCGACCTGTACTCCCCGTAGATCAGCCAGTGCACGGAGCGTGTACGCCGCACAGTAGGGCTCGTTCGGGCGACCCCGGAACGGGTGGGGCGTCAGGAAAGGCGCGTCGGTCTCCACCAACAACTGTTGCAACGGGACAACCATTGCCGCGTCCCGCAACGGTTCCGCGTTGCGGAACGTGACCGTGCCCGAGAACGACAGCACGTAACCATTGGCAACGCAGCGTCGCGCCATGTCCGCATCGCCGGAGAAGCTGTGGAACACCACCGTGTCCGGCGCGCCCTCCTCGTCCAGAATGCGCAGCACGTCCTCGTGCGCGTCCCGGTCGTGGATCATCAGCGGCTTGCCGAGGCGCTTGGAAAGCTCGATGTGCCAACGGAAAGCGTCCTGCTGGGCGTCGTGCGGAGCGTAGTCCCAGTAGTAGTCGAGCCCGGTCTCGCCGATCGCCACCACTCGCGGGTGCGCGGCCAGCGCGGCCAGCTCGTCCCGTTCGGACTCACCGAAGTCCTTGGTACGCGTGGGATGCAGCGCCACCGCGGCGAAAACCCGGTCGTCCCAGGTGGACGCTTCGACGGCCCAGCGGGCGGCGGCCATGTCGTCGGCGACGGTGATCACGTGGCCGATGCCGGCCGACTCGGCCCGGTCCATCATGGACCGAACATCGGCGGAATCCTTGGCGCCACAGGCTTCCAGGTGGGTGTGGGCGTCGACCGCCGACACCGGAAGACGCTCCGGTATCGGCGGCCGCTCTCCCTTGCGAGGAGTCACTTCTCGACGGGCGCCCACTCCGGACCGGTCTCCGCCAGCTCCGGGTCGAGCTTGGCGAACAGCGGCGTCGGCTTGCTCAGCGGCACGCCGACCTCGATCGGCGTCGACTCCCACTTGGCCTGCTCGGCCGTGTAGTCACCGGTCAGCACCGGGTACTCGCGGGACGGGTCGTCCAGGTCGGTGACCTCGCGCATCTCCGGCTGCGAGGCCCACAGCCCGGTGCCGCCGAGCAGCTCGTGGATCTTCTGCGCGGAGTGCGGCAGGAACGGCGTCAGCAGCGTGTTGGCGTCCTTGACCACCTGCAACGCGGTGTGCAGCACCGTGTCGCGGCGGGCCGGGTCGTCCTTGAGCTTCCACGGCTCCTGGTCGGACAGGTACTTGTTGGCCGCCGACACCACCCGCATCGCCTCGCCGATGCCGGCGCGGAACCGGGAGTGCCGCAGGTGCGTGCCCACGGTGTCGAACGCGGCCCTGGACAGCGTCAACAGGTCATCGTCGGCCTGGGTGGGCGCGGTCGGCGCCGGCACCGCGCCGACGTTCTTGTGCGCCATCGAGACCGAGCGGTTGACCAGGTTGCCCCACTCGTTGGCCAGCTCGAAGTTGATCCGCCGGACGAACTCCTCCCAGGTGAAGTCCACGTCCTGGGTCTCCGGCCCGGCGGCCGAGATGAAGTAGCGCAGCGCGTCCGGGCCGAACTCGGCCAGGAAGTCCCGCACGCAGATGACCCGGCCCCGGGAGGTGGAGAACTTGGAGCCGCTCATGGTGAGGAACTCGCTGGAGGCGATCTCGGTGGGCAGGTTGAGGGTGCCGTACGGCCCGGGCTTGCCGCCCTTGTCGCCGGCCCCGTTGTGGCCCATCAGCAGCGCCGGCCAGATCTGGGCGTGGAAGGTGATGTTGTCCTTGCCCATGAAGTGCACGATCGGCGTCTCGGGGTCGGTCCAGAAGCGCTTCCACGCGTCCGGGTCGCCGCTGCGCCGGGCCCACTCCACGCTGGCCGAGAAGTAGCCGATGACCGCGTCGAACCACACGTAGAACCGCTTGAGGCCCTGGTCCCGCCAGCCGTCCAGCGGGATCGGCACGCCCCAGTCCAGGTCGCGGGTGATGGCCCGCGGCCGCATGTCGTCGACCAGGTTCTTGGTGAAGTTGACGACGTTGGGCCGCCAGTCGGTCTTGGACGCCAGCCACTCGCCCAGCGTCCGGGTGAACGCGGGCAGGTCCAGGAACAGGTGCTCGGTCTCGACGAACTTGGGCGTCTCGCCGTTGATCCGCGACTTGGGGTTGATCAGGTCGGCGGCGTCGAGCTGGTTGCCGCAGTTGTCGCACTGGTCGCCGCGGGCGCTCTCGTAGCCGCAGATCGGGCAGGTGCCCTCTATGTAGCGGTCCGGCAGCGTGCGGCCGGTGGACGGGCTGATGGCGCCCAGCTGCGTCTTCTCGACGACGTAACCGTTCTTCCACAGCCCCAGGAACAGGTCCTGCACGACCTTGTAGTGGTTGCCGGTCGTCGTCCGCGTGAACAGGTCGTAGGACAGGCCGAGGTCGTGCAGGTCCTGCACGATGAGCCGGTTGTTGGTGTCGGCGAGCTCCCGCGCGCTGACCCCGGCGGCGTCGGCGGCCACCAGGATCGGGGTGCCGTGCTCGTCGGTGCCGGACACCATGAGCACGTCGTGGCCGGCCATCCGCATGTACCTGCTGAACACGTCGGAGGGGATGGCGAACCCGGCCACGTGGCCGAGGTGCCGGG
>Ga0105238_10003580_pt1 | contig 15490 bp, 11 predicted proteins | sample KBSC34metaG_FD_81526 | JGI IMG/M metagenome (GOLD analysis project Ga0105238, IMG submission 81526) | Corn rhizosphere microbial communities from Kellogg Biological Station, Michigan, USA - KBS C3-4 metaG | ecosystem: Host-associated > Plants > Roots > Rhizosphere > Soil | place: Michigan, USA... | reverse complement strand
ACGATCGGTCGGCTCGCCGTGACACGGCAGTACAACGAAGCGACGCTCGAACCGCTCGCCTTGCGCGAAGTCAGCCTCGGGCAGGACGGCAGCGCGATCGTCGACGTCGGCACCGACTCGGCGTACCGTCAGGCTTGGACCGCCTCGACGTTCGTCGTGCACAGCCGCGCCCTCGCGGGCACCGACTGGCGGATGCTGGTCCTCGCCGACATCGGGCCAGTGCGCGCGACCGCGCGTCGCAGCGCCGAGATCTCGGTCATCACCCTCGTGCTCGTGATGTTCGGCCTGGCGTTGCGCCACCAGCGGCGGACGATCGTCGCCCAGGGTCACGCCGTCAGCGCAGCGCTCAGGGAGATCTCGGAGCGCACGCGCGCCGAGGAGTCGTTGCGGGCGACGCTGAACGGCCACGTGCACACGGCGAAGATGGCGGTCCTGGGGCAGATGTCGGCGAGCATCACGCACGAGCTGAACCAGCCGCTGGCGGCGGTGCAGACGCTGTCCGACAACACCGTCGAGCTGCTCGAACGCGGTCGTCACGACGAAGCGAAGGAGAACCTGCGCATGATCGCGCGAACGACGGCCCACATGGGCCAGATCACCGGTCAGCTGAAGAAGTTCGCGCGGCGCTCGGAGGTCGAATCGGAGCCGGTCCAGATTCCCGCGGTCATCAACGACGCGATCTTCCTCGTCAGGCAGGGCCAGCGCTTTCGCAACGTCCGGCTCGACAGCCGGATCGCGAGCGGCTTGCCGCTCGCCCTGTGCGAGGCGAGCCAGCTCGAGCAGGTCATCGTCAATCTCCTCGCCAACGCGGTCGACGCGGTCGAAAGGCAGGCCGACCCGGCGATCGAGGTGATCGTCGAGCAGCGCGGCGCGCTGGTCGAGATCGAGGTGCACGACAACGGCGGTGGCCTCAGCGACACTGCCCGCGGCCACTTGTTCGAGCCGTTCTACACGACCAAGGAACAGGGCGTCGGGCTCGGGCTCGGGTTGGCCATCTCGAACGACATCGTCTGCCGCTTCGGCGGAACGCTGCGCGCCGAAGCGAGCTCGCGGCTCGTCGGCGCGGCGTTCATCGTCAGCCTGCGCGCCGTCGCGCTGGAGGAGGCCGACCATGCCTGACGACGCCGTCGTCCTGTTCGTCGAAGACGATCCGACCGTCCGCTTCGGCAGCGCCCAGGCGCTCGAGCTCGCCGGCCGCACGGTCCGCGTCTTCGCCTCGGCCGAGGAAGCGCTGCCGGCGGTGACGCCGGGATTTCGCGGCGTGCTCGTCACCGACGTTCGCCTGCCGGGAATCGACGGCATGGCGCTGCTCGAGCGCGCCAAGCGGATCGACGCCGATCTTCCGGTCATCGTCGTTACCGGCCACGGCGACGTCTCGATGGCGGTGCAGGCGATGCGTTCGGGTGCCTACGATTTCATCGAGAAGCCGTTCTCGGCCGAGCGGCTGAACGTAGCGATCGGCCGCGCCCTGGAAACGCGCCGCCTGACCCTGGAGGTGAACTCGCTGCGCACCCAGCTGTCGGGCCTGGAGTCGATCGAGGCCAAGATGATCGGCCGTTCGGCCGCGATGTCGAACCTGCGCCGGGTCGTCCTCGACATCGCGTCGACCAACGCCGATGTGCTGATCACCGGCGAGACGGGCACCGGGAAGGAACTGGTCGCTCGCTGCCTGCACGACTACAGCAAGCGCCGCAGCGCCCATTTCGCGGCGATCAATTGCGGTGGCATTCCGGAAACGCTGTTCGAGAGCGAGGTGTTCGGCCACGAGGCCGGCTCGTTCACCGGCGCCGCCCGCCGCCGCGTCGGCAAGATGGAGCACGCTGCCGGCGGCACCTTGTTCCTCGACGAGATCGAATCGATGCCCGTGAGCCTGCAGGTGACGCTGCTGCGCTGCCTGCAGGAGCGCCAGTTCGAGCGGCTCGGCTCGAACGAGCTGCAGCCGATGAGCTGCCGCGTCATCGCGGCGACGAAATCGGATCTTCTGCGGCCGAACGGCGAGCAGCCGTTCCGACGTGATCTCTACTACCGGCTCAGTGTCGTCGTGCTCGAGCTGCCGCCGCTGCGCGAAAGGCGCGAGGACATCCCGCTGCTCTTCGGCCACTTCCTCCTGCAGGCTTCGGCGCGTTACGAACGGCCGCCGTGCAGCGTTCCCGACGGGGTCATGAACGAGCTGATGGGACGGGCCTGGCCGGGCAACGTCCGCGAGCTGCGCAATGTTGCCGACCGCCTCGTCCTCGGCCTGCCCCTCGGCGAATCGGGAACGAACCACGGCACGCACCCGCACCGCCCGCTCGACGAGCAGATGGCGATGTTCGAGCGACACGTCATCGAGGAAGCGCTGTCGCGCTGCGGTGGCCGTGCCGTGCTCGCCAGCGAGCGCCTCGGCCTGCCGAAGAAGACGCTCTACGACAAGATGAAGCGGCTCGGCATCTCGAGCGAGGAGTTTCGCGGAGTGGTCGCCAGCGAGACGGCCTGAGCGCAGCGAACCGCGGCGTTCATCGTCGAAGCACTGCAGTCCCGCTCGCAGCGTCGGGGGTCGATGTGCGGATTCGCAGATCGCGTCGCTGCGCGATGCGCGGCTTTTCGGACAACAGCGCCGCGTTCGAAGCCCGCCACCGGGCAGCCGTGTCCGACTCTCCTCTGGCATGAACGATGCAATGCCGATCGAAGCCTCCGCATGGTTTGCGATCGGCAGATGAAGAAGAGTCAGAGGAGACCTTCATGGCAATGTTTTCGTCGGGCGAGTCCCATGGTGTTGCGAAGCTCTACGTTGCTGCGCTTCTCGGCGGCGCGGCGCTGGCCGGCTGCGGGGGAGGCGGCGGCGCCGGCAGTGGCACGACCGGCGTCATCGCGAACGGAAGCGACTCGGATCCGACCAGGACGGCCGCGGCGGCGCCGCCTGTCAACGCCAATCCGGTCACGACGTGCGACGCCGCCGGCATCGGCAGCGCCCACCTGACGTCGGATCTGCCGACCTTGCCGACCACGACGCCGCCGAACGATTCGTCGGCGACGATCACTTCGGTGTCGACCGGGAGCACCAGCTCGGGCGTGCCCTACTGCCTCGTGAAAGTGCTGGTGCCTCCAGCGATCAACATCTGGGTCGGCCTGCCGACCGGCGGCCAATGGAACGGCCGCCTGCAATCCGAGGGCGGCGGCGGCTTTGCCGGCAGCGTCAACATTCCGGTCAACTCGATTTCCGGCGGCTACATCGGCATCCAGACCGACACCGGGCACAACGGCGGCGGCGGCTCGTTCGGCATGCTGACGCCGGTCCCCAACGGCGCGCCCAACGTTCAGCTGCAGACCGACTTTGCGTATCGGTCGGAGCACGAGATGGCGGTGATCGGCAAGCAGCTGGCGCAAGCCTTCTACGGCACGCAGCCGGTGTTCTCGTACTGGAACGGCTGCTCGACCGGCGGCCGCCAGGGCCTGCGCATGGCGCAGGACTACCCCGGCGACTACAACGGCATCCTCGCCGGCGCGCCCGCGGTCCACTTCGATCGCCTCGGCGTCGCGCAGACGTGGCCGCAGCTGCCGATGCTGCTCGACACCGGCGCACCGATCTCGACGACCAAGGAAACCCTCGCGGTCGGCGCCGCGATCGCCGCATGCGATGCGAACGACGGCGTCGTCGACGGCGTGATCACCGATCCCCGGAAGTGCACCTACAACCCGGTCAACGATCCGGCCATCACCAAGGCATCGTGCACCTCGAGCGACAACACCTGCCTGACGCCGGCCGAAGCGGGCGCGATCGTGAAGATCTGGAACGGCCCGACCAATCTCCAGGGCAAGAAGCTCTGGTACGGCTACCAGCGCGGCGCCGCGCTCAACAGCGTCGCCGGGGCCAACCTGAACTCGATCCCGCTGCAGCAGGCGCAGTTCTGGATCTACTTCGACCCGACCTGGACGGTGAGCCAGCTGAACTACGCGAACTTCCAGCCATTCATGCAGAAGACGATGGCGATGATGAACGCGCTGACGGCGAGCGAGAACCCCGACCTGTCGGCCTTCCGCAATCGCGGCGGCAAGATCGTGATGTGGCAGGGCTTTGCCGACCAGCTGATCCCGTCCGAGGACAGCATCGACTACTACGACTCGGTCACCAATTTCCTCGGCGGCGGCTACGCGCAGACGCAGCAGTGGTACCGGCACTTCATGGCGCCGGGCGTGGCGCACTGCGGCGGCGGCGTCGGACCGCAGCCGCAGAACCTGTTCCCGACCGTCGTCAACTGGGTCGAGAACGGCGTCGCGCCGGACACGCTCCTGGCGACGAAGTCGCTGCCCGGCGGCGTGACCCAGAGCCGGCCGCTGTGCCCGTACCCAGCGATGGCGAAGTACATCGGTTCCGGCGACACGAACGACGCAGCGAACTTCGTCTGCTCGACGACGCCATGACGATCGCGGCGCACGACCTCGAACCGTGCTCGATGAAGCGCAGATCTCGCGAACAAGACTCTGGAGGATCAAGATGAAGCTTCGCACCCTGTTGGTCGCCGTGTCGGCTCTCGCTGCCGGCTTGACCGTCGCCCACGCGGCGCCCATCGTCTACAAGGGCACGCTCGTGTCGGGAACGCCGGCCACCGGCAACGTCGGCGGTTTCAGCTGGTTCCTCAACGAGGGCACCGGCATCGACTTCTGGCAGATCTCGGCCACGGCGGGCACGACCGTGACGCTGGAAGTGGATCGGCTGAACGGCAACCTCGACCCCGCGCTGTCGTTCTATCGAGGCACGACCACCGCCGACACGTCGAGCTTCGTCGCTGGTGCCGGCTTCGGCGGCCTGACGTTCATCGGCAGCCTCGACGACGAGCATCCGCCCTTCGTCGGGCCGACCGGCTTCACCGGCGACCCGTTCGGCACCTTCGCGATCAGCACGACCGGCGTCTATACCGTCGCCGTCGGCGGCGGTGACAGCACGGACGGCGGCGTCTATCCCTACCGGATCACGATGACCGCCGCGCCCATCGCCGCCGTTCCCGAGCCGTCGACGTCTCTGATGATCGTGATGGGTCTGGCGGGGGTGGGCTGGCTGCGCCGACGCAAGATGCGCGCAACGACCTAGGGCGGCGGCGGATCAGTGGTTCGAGAGGCCGACGATCGTCTGGAAGCCGCCCCAGAACATCCGCTTGCCGTCGAACGGCATCTCGCCTGCTTCCATCAGCGCCTTGAGCTGCGGATCGTCGCGCACTGCCGCGACGGCGCGGTCGCGGTCCTGCTTGCTCGCGTAGACGAGCCACGACACCGTGACCACCTCGTCGTCCTTCAGCTGCACCGCCTGCGGGAACGACGTCAGCGTGCCGGGCTGGACGTCGTCGGCGACGGCATCGGAGAAGTACATCGCGCCGTGGCGCAGATGGGCCTTGCCCCACTCGGCCGACATCTTCTTGTAGAGGTCGAGCTTGGCGCGGGGAACCGGAATGACGGTGACATCGAGGTACGGCGACATCGGGACTCCTTGGTTGGCGAGGTGCGGTTCGACCCGACGCCGCGGCGCCGGTTCCCACGATCGTAGGGCGCCCCTGCAACGCCGGCGTGAGGCGGACGCGGTCGCAGCTCAGGCGGTGACGCCGCCGTCGACGACGATCGTCTGCCCGGTCATGAACGAGCTCGCCCGCGACGCGAGGAACACCACCGCACCCGCGATCTCGTCGGGCTCGCCGATGCGGCGCAGCGGCGTCTCCGCCTCGCGACGCTCGCGCGCTTCCGGGTTCTCCCACAACGCGCGCGCGAAATCGGTTCGGATCAACCCCGGCGCGATGCAGTTGACGCGAACACCGTGCGGACCGTACTCGAGCGCGAGGTTGCGCGCGAGCTGCAGATCGGCGGCCTTCGAGATGCAATAGCCGCCGAGCACTTCGGACCCGCGCAGCCCGCCGATCGACGAGACGATGACGATCGAGCCGTCGCGGCGCGCCAGCATCTGCGGCGCAGCGAACTGGATCAGCCAGTGGTTCGAAAGGACGTTGTTCTCGAGGATCTTGCGAAACGCCGCGTCCTCGAGTCCTGCCATCGGCCCGTAGTACGGGTTCGACGCGGCGTTGCACACCAGGACGTCGATCCGCCCGAAGCGATGCGTCGTCTCGTCGACGAGGTGGCGCAGCTCGTCCTTCGACGAGATGTTGGCCGGGATCGCGATCGCGCGACCCGGTCCGTGCGCGGCGTCGATCGCCGCGACCACCGCTTCGCACGCGTCGCGCTTGCGCGACGAGACGACGACGCGCGCACCGGCCTCGGCCATGCGTTCGGCGATCGCGCGGCCGATGCCGCGCGACGACCCGGTGATGACCGCGACGCGGTCGGCGAGCGAGAAGAGCGACATGGCGAGACTCCTCGGAGCTGATGGGCGATGCAATGAACACGGGCTGGCCCGTGAAGCCAGCCCGTCGATTGTCGTGGGACCTGGATATCCGCGCCGAACTGGACTGGTGGGTGTCTTGATCGCCGACACGTGCCCGCGTCGCGGCCCCTTTGAGACCGCAATGCACACCCTGGTCGCCAGCGCGGGGCGTTTCGGATTTACCGATCAGCTTCTTGGCAACGTCCGCTTCCGCCCCAAGCCGAAGTGGCGGGGGCGGAATCACCGCCCCGCAGCCGACGTCCGACGACGTTGAGTAGGTGCGACGCGCGACTACACGCGCGCCTTTACCGGCCCCTGACGACCGCTCCCGTGACCTCATCAAGGATGAGGGGGCGTGTATGGGGCTCGTGCTTGAAGTCGAACATGTTATCGAGCGAATTCGCGTACCGGTCGACGGATCCCGTCCCTGCGCGAGGAGCGACCGGGCCATCGATGAAGCCAAGTTTCCAGTTGTCCTCGATGAAACGAAGCACCGAAGCCTGGTGAGTCAGAGTGTGATCGACGAAATTCGACTTGGCCCAGGGCGAGATCACGAGCAGAGGCTGACGCGGCCCCAGGCCGCAGCGCGCTGCGTCGGCGCCGGGCAAAGGCGTCCCGCAATTGCCGGGTCCGAACAAGAAGTCCAGGTTGGTCGCGGAGGGGGTCAAGAGCGGAGGCATGACGTGGTCGTACCAACCGTCGGAATCGTCCCAGACGATGACGATGGCAGTGTCGTGCCAGTACCGAGACTGCTGGACCGCGTTGATCGTCTTCACGAGGAAGGCTTGTTCGGCGAGGGAATCGGAGTTTTGGGGATGGCCGTATTGATAGACCGGGGCCTTCACGTAACTTACCGAGGGCAGCGAACCTTGGGACAGAGCCGAGTAGAAGTCCGAAATGTCGTATTGATGGTTGGCCTGGTCCGTCTTGCCGATCATTTCCACCGAACTCGGCCGCAGATGGTGCGGGTTGCGCGTGCTCGCATACTTCATGAATGGAGTGACGCCAGTGCTGTAGTCATTCTCCAGTACATGCACGTCCGCGCCCGGGTTGATGCTCGGGTTCTGCACCCGATAAGTGACGCCATTGATCTCTACTTGGTGGGCGATGTGCTGAGAGCCGCACACCGCCGGCGTCACCATGTTGCCGTTCGCATCGAAGGTAGCGGCCTGGGTGGGCAGGAAGCCGCCCTGGAAATAGCCCCAAGTCACCTCCTTTTCGTTCAGGAGATCGCCCACGTTCTTGCCGGTCATTTCAAAGGTCCGGCCTTTACCGCAATCGTCCAGATAGCCGGGCAGGTTCGCGTCGACCAACGTTATCGATCCATCGGCCGGATTCACGTAGAAGCCGCTGGTGTCCGGGTTGGCAGGGTTGTTGGGATCGTGAATGATGATGCCGTGCGTGTTGCCCGAGACAATATTCGCGTGACCGGGCACGGTCGGGCCATAGTTGGTAGAGAAGGAGTTGTCGCTCATCGCGTAATGCTGAGCGTAATTCCAAAGCGCCTGGACGGTGTTGCCGTCGTAGTAGTTCATGATGGTGGAGCCGTCCACTGCACAGCCTTCGCCCTTGCCGCTCGCTGTCTGCGGGAACCGATCCACAGCTCCGCCGTCGTACGCCTGCTGCTCGGGTTCATAGTTGTGCGCCATATCGCACGTGTAGGCGTCACCGGGGCCGAGCCGCATTGGGTTGGCGGTGAGGCCGTTCAAGTTCCGATTCGGATTGTTCTGCAGCAAAGCCGGCGGCAGCACGTTGGCGGACGGCGTGCCGCGGCGAGCGACGAACTTCGGTGCAGGAACTCCAGACCAGCTCTGCTCGCCGGGGATATTCGCGGCATGAGGATAGGTTCCGAAGAGGTTATCGAAGGTTCTGTTCTCGGGAACGATCACCACGATGTGCTTGATGGGTGTCTTCGTTTCTCCCTGATGGTTGTCGCGATCAGCGTCATTCGCATGACTCGGCTGGACGCCCAGTAGCAAAGCCATTGTGGCCAACGCAAGAGTGTTTCTTTGGAACTTCGCAGCTGATTGCCCTGACATGTCTTGTCTCCTCGACTTAAAGTTGCCTCACTCGGCCGACCGCAGCCGCAAGAGACATTTCGTGGCGGGGCTGCGCACGAATAGTCCACCAAGCCTCAGCTGACCTCGCCCACTGTTTGCTCGGGCCTCGCGATTGCCTCGAGCCGGCCGTTCAATGCACCAGGTCGCGCACACTCGAGTCGCCGCGCCGACCGAACGCGCCGCGATCCCCCTTCGCGCCCACGCGCGAATCGATCGCGTCGAGCACCGTCTCGACCGCTGGGCCCTCGAGCAGGAAGCCGTTGCGCACGTTTTGCGCGGTCACACGGATGACGCTCTCGACGTAGGAGGCGTGGGTCGGATAGAGCGAGTCGAGCGTCGCGATGTCGAGCGGCTCGCTGTAGCCCCAGCGCGCGCAGGCCGAGGGGCCGGTGTTCTGGCCGACGTTGCGCGCCGTCGGCACCTCGAGCTGCGAGAGGCGGATGCCGCCGAGCGCCTGGCCGAATTGATCGCGCGCGAGCACCGCCGTTCCGTTCGTGTTCATCGACGCGACCTGCACGAGGGGCGACGGCGTCGGCTGGCGACCCTGCTGGACCCAACGCACGAGCTGGTCGAAGGCGGCGTCGACGACCCAGTGGTTCGGGACGCGAGAGCCGATGTTCGGATCGCCGCATTGCGGCGCGAGCGTCGCCTCCGAGGAAGTGCCGAGGTCACGCAACTCGAGCGGCTCGCGACTGAGCCGCAGGTGGTAGTCGACGTGCGCCGTGCCGGCGACTTCCCAACGGTGCAGTCGCGCCGTGTCGGGCTGTCGCGCCGCCACCTCGCCCGTGATGAGGTCCCACTCGAAGAGCACCTTGAAGATCGGCAGCGGCAGGTCGGTCCGCATGGGGCTCCCGAACGTCGACTGGAGCAGCATGCCGTCCCAGACGTTTCCGAGCGGGATCACCGAGTTGGCGTACGTCGCAAGGAAGAACGCCGACTGCGATTCGCCGGTGGCGATGAACGTGCGCGGCTTGAGGCTGCCGAGGACGTTGTCGCTGTTGTTGCGCAGCGCCTGGCCGACCTGGCTGAAGATGTCGTACGAGAGCGCGTCGTTGGTGATCGTTCCGCCGACGGTGACGTCGAGCGACCCGTAGCGGCTCGGGCTCCAGGTCTTCAGCCGATCGACGCCGACGTGCTGCGCCGAGACGCCGACCCATGCGTAGCCGGCGCGCAGAAAGTGCTCCCAGCCGAAGAACCAGACGTTCTCCGCGTCGAAGCCGTTGGTGACGTTGGTCCACTCGACGAGGACGACGCCGTTGAAGTCCCTCTGGTCGGCGGGCCGACGCACGACGATGCGCGTGCGATACGGATTCCCGGAGCTCGCGATCGTGGCGTTTGCAGTCGCCGAGGTCGTGTAGCCGTTCGCCGTGCCCTCGACGAAGAACTCCTGCTCGATGTAGCGCTCGCTCGAGAGCACGTGGGTCGTCGAGAAGAACGGATAGTCGTGTACGGCGCTGCCGGGAGTCGCGGTCGCGGGGATCGGCCCCGTGACCGTCGGCACGGGGATCGCTGCCAACGCCGGCAGCGCAAGGCATGCGAGCACGAGCGCGAACAGACGCCCGACGGCGGCAAAACCGCCCAACGACGAACGATTTGCGCGGACGACCTGCCGCGAGACATCTAGCGACTTGCGCTTCATGGACTCTCTCCCGGCTGAATGACGGCACACCAGCTTCGCCGCAGTCCGCTTTCGCGTGAACTGGCGAAATTCCCGAGCGCCTTCGTGCGCAAGTGGCACGCCGCTTGCCGACATGCGCGGCGTCGCATTGGGCCGCTTCGAGAGTGCCACTGCCTCGCAATCGAGATCCTGCGTCGACGCTTCCCGCGGCGAATGCTCGCGTCCGCAAGCGCACAAGCGTCGCTTTAAAGCAATTCGAATGTTGGCCGCTCTAACCTTCAGGCCGGCACCGCCACCGTCGCTGCCGGATACAGGTGACACGCGACGCGACGCCGCGGCGCGACGTCGACGAGCGGCGGCACCACCGACCTGCACTGCGCCATCACGTGCGGGCAGCGGGGATGGAAATGGCACCCGGCCGGCGGGTTCACCGGCGATGGCGGCTCGCCCTCCTGAAGCTGTTGCGCGACGGCACGCTCCGGATCGGGAATCGGCGACGACGCCTTCAGCAACTGCGTGTACGGATGCAGCGGCTCCTCGAAGATCTGCGGCACCGGGCCCTCCTCGACCAACCGGCCGAGGTACATGACCGCGACGCGCTGGCAGAAATGGCGGACGACGCCGAGATCGTGCGAGATGAAAACGAAGGCGAGACGGCGACGCGCGCGCAGCTCCTCGAGCAGGACGAGGATCTGCGCCTGCACGCTGACGTCGAGCGCCGACACCGGCTCGTCGGCGAAGACGAGGTCGGGCCCGAGGGCGAGCGCGCGCGCGATGCCGATGCGCTGGCGCTGCCCGCCCGAGAACTCGTGCGGGTAGCGGCGCGCCGCCGCCGCCGGCAGGCCGACCTCGTCGAGCAGGCGGACGACCGTCGCTTCGACCGCGGCGCCGCGCGCGATGCCGTGGACGCGAATCGGCTCGCCGATCGCGTCGGCGATGCGTTGCCGCGGATCGAGCGCCGAGGCGGGGTCCTGGAAGACGATCTGCAGCCGACGGCGCAGCATGCGCAACGCCGCGGCAGATGCGGTGACGACATCGACCCCGTCGAAGCGCACGCTTCCCGCATCGGGTGCGACAAGACGAAGGCAGGCGCGCGCAACGGTCGACTTGCCGCAGCCCGACTCGCCGACGATGCCGAGGGCCTCGCCGCGCGCGACGTCGAACGACACGCCGTCGATCGCGCGCACGGCGACCGTCTTCGGGACCGGCCAGCCGCGCTTCTCCTGGAACGTCTTGCCGAGGCCGCGAACCTCGAGCAGCGTGTCGGAGCTCATCGGATCTCCGGCGCGCGCACCCAGCAGCGGACGCGGTGCGTCGGGGCGTCGGCGAGCGGCGCCAGCGGCGGGCGCTCGGCGCAGCGCGGGATGCGGAGCGGGCAGCGCGACTGGAAGCGGCAGCCGCTCGGCAGCTCGGGAAGGCCCGGCACCTGCCCGGGAATCGGCGCGAGCGCATCGGACGAGCGGTCGACGCGCGGCATCGCCGCGAGGAGCGCCTCGCTGTAGGGATGCGTCGGCCGGCGGAAGAACTCGTCGACGACTGCAGTCTCGACGACATCGCCGCCGTACATCACCATCACGCGGTCGGCGACCGACGCGACGACGCCGAGGTTGTGCGTGATCAACAGCACCGCAAGGCCTTCGCGGCGCTGCAGGTCGGCGAGCAACGCGAGGACCTGGGCCTGGATCGTGACGTCGAGCGCGGTGGTCGGCTCGTCGGCGATCAGCACCTTGGGCGCGCACGCCAGCGCGATCGCGATCATCACGCGCTGGCGCATGCCGCCCGAGAACTGGTGCGGATAGGCGTCGAGCCGCTCGGCGGCCGCGGGAATGCGGACGAGCTCCATCAGCGCGAGCGCGCGCTTGCGCGCTTCGCGCATGCCGATGCCGCGATGCTCGACGAGCGACTCGGCGATCTGGAATCCGACCGGCAGCACCGGGTTCAGCGACGTCATCGGCTCCTGGAACACCATGCCGATGCGGTCGCCACGCATCGCCTGCACCTGCGCATCGGACGCGCCCGTCAGCTCGACGCCGTCGACGACGATGCGGCCCTGCGTCACGCGGCCGACGCCGGCCGGAAGCAGCCCCATCACCGAGAGCGCGGTCAGGCTCTTGCCACAGCCCGATTCGCCGACCAGCGCCAGCGTCTCGCGCCGGTGGACGTCGAAGCTGACGTCGCGCACCGCGTCGAACCACTGGCGCTCGATCCGGATCGACGTCGTCAGGCCTTCGACGACGAGCGCGGGCGACTCGCTCGCATCGTCGGCTCGCGCGACGGCGGCAGCGGCGGCGACGCTCACTGCGGCGTCCTCGGGTCGGTGGCATCGCGCAGGCCGTCGCCGATCAGGTTGAGCGCGATCATGATCGCGAGGAGCCCGATGCTCGGGAAGATCGAGAGCCACGGTGCGTCGAGCAGGTTGTCGAAGCCGTCGCGGATGATTCCACCCCAAGTCGCGGTCGGCGGCGGCACGCCGAGGCCGATGAACGCGAGCGTCGACTCGGTGCGGATCGCGGCCGCGAACCAGAGCGAGCCCATGACGACGACCTCGTCGAGGATGTTCGGCAGCACGTGCATGAACATGATGCGCGAATCGCCGAAGCCGAGCGAGCGGCACGCGTCGACGAAGTCGCGCTCCTTCATCGCCAGCGTCGAGGCGCGGGCGACGCGGACGAACGCCGGCACCGCGGTGATGGCGATCGCGAGGATCAGGTTGGTCAGGCTCGCGCCGAGGACGGCGACGAGGATCAGGCCCATGATCAGTTGCGGGAAGCTGAGCAGCACGTCGGTGAGCGACGTGACGACGCGGTCGACGAGGCCGCCGAAGTAGCCCGAGACGACGCCGACGATCGTGCCAACGAGGACGCCGGCGAGCGTCGCGATCGCACCGACGAAGAGCGAGATGCGCGAGCCGTAGATCACGCGCGAGAGGACGTCGCGGCCGAAGTCGTCGGTGCCGAACGGATGCGCCGCCGACGGCGGCTCGAGCTTGAGCAGCACGTCCTGCGCATTCGGATCGTACGGCGCGAGCCACGGCGCCAGCAGCGCCATCGCCACCATCGCGAGCGCGAGGACGAGGCCGATCGCGAGGCCGCCCGAGCGCGTCGCGCGGTGCCACGCCGAAGGCGCGGCGACGACGACGGGCGCGGCAGCGCTCATGCCGATTTCACGCGCGGATCGACCAGCCCGTAGGTCAGGTCGGTGAGGATGTTGGCGACGACGACCGCGAGCGCGGTCACCACCATCAGCCCCTGCAGCAGGCTGTAGTCGCGCTGGTTCAACGCCGAGACGATCAGCTTGCCGAGCCCCGGGCGGTTGAAGACGATCTCGGTGAGCACCGCGTTGCCGATCAGGACGCCGAGATAGAGGCCGACGACGGTGACGATCGGAATCAGGACGTTGCGCAGCGCATGGCGCCAGACGACGAGCCGCATCGGGAGCCCCTTGGCGCGAGCGGTGCGGACGTAGTCGTCGGAGAGCGCCTTCAGCATTCCCGAGCGCGTCACCCGGGTGACGTACGCGACCATGATGAGGCCGAGGTTGATCGACGGCAGCGCGAGCGCGCGCAGGCGCGCCAGCGGATCGGTCGAGGTGACGGTCGAGATGACCGGGAACCAGCGCAGCTCGACCGCGAACGCGATCAGCAGCAGGATGCCCGAGACGAACGCCGGAAACGACAGGCCCGCGAGCGAGACGATGCGCGCGACCCAGTCGACGAAGCCGTCGCGCTTCTGCGCCGCGACGACGCCGAGCGGAACGCCGATCAGGCTGCCGATGACGAGCGCGGCGAGCGTCAGCTCGATCGTGTACGGCAGCACGGCAGCGACGTCGGTCGTGATCGGCCGGTTGCTGACGAGCGAGCGGCCGAGATCGCCGCGCGCGATCTGGGCCATGAAGTCGGCGTACTGGGCGAGGATCGGCTTGTCGAGGCCGAGCCGCTGGCGCAACGCCGCGCGCGCCGCGGGCGTCGCCTGGTCGCCGAGGACGACGATCGTCGGATCGCCGGGGACGACCCGCACCAGCACGAACACGAGCGTCAGCACCGCCCAGAGCGTGGGCAGCGCGAGCAGCAGCCGGTTGACGACGAAGCGCAGCATGTCGGCGCCCCGGCCGCGCTCACTTCTTGGTGGTCAGCTCCGTGATCTGCGGGCCGAGGTGGATCGCGTCGACGAGCTTGTAGCCGAAGTCGACGTTCGACTTGTGCGCCCAGACCTGGAGCTGCTCGAACAACGGCACCGCGCACACCTCCTCCAGGATCTTGCGCTGCGCCGTCGCCCAGAGCTCCTTCTGCTTGGCGAGATCGGGCTCGGAGCGCGCGGCGTCGATCTCCTTGTCGGCGACCGCGCAATGCGAGAAGTTGATGACCGCGGTCGGCGTGCCGACGATCGAGCGCGAGTGGAAGAACTGCGTCAGCGGCACGTCGGCGACGGGAAAGCGCGCCGCCGTGTAGTACACCGCACCGCTCAGGTCCTTGCGGATGTTGGCGTGGAACGTCTGGTGATCGACCGTCTCGAGCTGCAGGTCGATGCCGGCGAGCTTGAGCTGCGCCTGGATGATCTGCGCGGTGTTGAGCATCGACGGCAGCGTCGACTGGATCGCCTTCACGGTGATGCCGTTCGGGTAGCCCGCCTCCTTCAGCAGCGCCTTCGCCTTGGCGACGTCGTAGGTGGCGAGCGGCGCCTTGGCGTCGGTGCCGAGGTAGCCGGCGGGAACGACCGAGACCGGCGGGTCGGCGGTGAGGTCGCCCTTGAAGCTCACGATCTGCTGGCGGTTGATCGCGTGCGCAATCGCCTGCCGCACGCGCTTGTCGTCGAGCGGCTTGACGGTCATGTTGAGGTGCAGCATGCCGAGCTCGGCGGGCCGCAGCACGTCGACGATCACGCCGGGCTCCTTCTTGAAGCGCTCGGCCCACTTCTGGTCCTGGCGGCCATAGACGATGTCGAGCTCGCCCGAGGTGAACGCGAGGTCGCGCGCCGAGTCGGCGGGGATCAGGCGGTAGACGATGCGATCGATCTTCGGCGCGCCGCGGAAGTAGTCCTTGTTGGCGACGAAGGTCACGCTCTCGTTCGGCTTGTACGCCTCGAACTTGAACGGCCCGGTGCCGATCGGATTCAGGCGGAAGTTGTCGCCGAGCTTCTCGACGGCCTTGCGGCTGACGATGTTGCCACCGTGGTAGTTGGTGACGAGGCCGAGGAAGAACGGCACCGCCTGCTTGAGCTTCACGCGCACCGTGTACGGGTCGATCGCCTCGACCGATTCGATCGACGCGTAGTCGCCCGAAAACGACGACGTTTTCGAGTCGGCCGCGCGCTTGAGCGAGAAGACGACGTCGTCGGCCGTCAGCGTGCCGAAGTCGCCGTGGAACTTGACGTTCTTGCGGAGATGAAAGGTCCACGTCAGCTTGTCGGGCGTGCTCTCCCATTTCTCGGCGAGGTCGGGCTCGAGCGTCTCGAGGCTCGCCGAGCCGGGCTT
>Ga0105238_10003579_pt1 | contig 15492 bp, 17 predicted proteins | sample KBSC34metaG_FD_81526 | JGI IMG/M metagenome (GOLD analysis project Ga0105238, IMG submission 81526) | Corn rhizosphere microbial communities from Kellogg Biological Station, Michigan, USA - KBS C3-4 metaG | ecosystem: Host-associated > Plants > Roots > Rhizosphere > Soil | place: Michigan, USA... | reverse complement strand
TGTCGGAACTCGCATCGATCGTCAGCGCCACCAGCAGACCCGAGCTCGCCGTCGCCGTGGCGGTATAGCTCGCGCCACCGACCACTGCGTTCGTCGGCGCATTCGACGTGAACGTGATCGTCTCTGCCTCAGTACCCAGCGCGCGTTCGTATGCACCGACGTCATACACCGCGCCGTCTGTCGGATGAGTAAGGTCGACACCCCGTCGATTGCCTTCCAAATCGAAAGCATTTCCCGATCCGCGCGAAGAGTCGATCGCCGCGGACCCAATTTGCAGGTGGTAGTCGCCCCCTTTTTCGTCGACGAAACCGGGATCGACGCTGCGCAGACCGGAGCTAGACGCATTTCGGCGTACGCTATCGATCTCGGACGCAATGACATTGTCAAATGAAATCGTACTTGTCGATGCCGGGAAGAAGGATGGTACTGTCTCATTCTCCGACGTCATCCATATGATCGAATCAGCCACTTCCAACGCATACTGACCAGCTGAATTCGCGATATCGTCAGGACTAAACGCCATTGAAAATCCAGCGTTGTTGGCAACAGTGCATCCCTCTACTCTCATGTTAGAAGGTGACCTAAGACCAAAAACTGCCTCCGCACCCGCAATGTTGTTATCTGCAATCAGACAGTTCTTAAGCGTCACTGCGCCAGCTACCCTAATGAAATCCCGCAAGTTTCCACCGTCGGGATCACTGTTTCTGCGCATTTCGAATTGTTCAGCAAAAAAACTAGAAGCGGGGTCTAACAGGTCTAATACCCCGACGACCAGAAAACCGTCGGCAACGTTGTCGTTAAATCTGTTGCACGGAGCATTTTCGGCGCAATCTTGCGCACCCAGCTGGATGGCCGACTCCGGACCACAAGATTCGATTGTACCTTGGCGCGACAAATCGACATGACTAGTGGCACCCGAAGACACATAAATTGCCGCACCAGCCTGCGCGGTGTTACCACTAATGCTATACCCCCAACCGCAGACCCTGCTTCCTTGAACATAAAGCCCACCACCGAGCGTCCCGCCAAAAGAACTTCGTTGCCCGTTGTTTTCGATGCGAACCGGGTTTCCGCCCAGGGTTGAAAAAAACCGCGCGGTGCCTCCGGAGCGAACACTAATACCCGAGCCAAATTTCGATATGTTGTTTGAAATCGCTCCGTGGTAGCTTCCGAGTACGTCGGTATATCCCACTGATCCGATGTCAGCGCGAGCTTGAGATCCCACTATGTCAACTCCGCCGCCGCCTCCTCCCGACTCACCTTTGCCAGACCTTGCTTCATTGAAAGCAACAGCTGATCGGCCAAACTGCATCAGGCGCGCCGCGCCTTCGATCCGAACGCCTCCTCCGTCGTTTAGGGCGACGTTGTGATCGATAAAGGCGCCGTCGAGCAGAGATAGCGTCGCAGCCCCTGCCGTAGGCTTTACATTAATCCCCCCACCTCCCGTGGCCGAATTCCCCTCTATAGTGGAGTTGCCGATCGAAAGAGTGCCTTGACCACTAAAGTTTATACCGCCACCGAGCGTGATCGCTAAATTTTCCGAAACCGTGACACCCACCAACGAAAGGGAACTTTGTCCGCCGGGCGCAACGTTGATTCCACCGCCTGCTCCATCTGATCTATTTCCGTCTACGAAGCTGTTGCTTATGTCGACCCTACCATCTCCGAGAATATTCAGCCCTCCGCCTTGACTTCCACTCCCTCTGGTTATGAATAGACCATCGATAAAAACATTAGACATCAGCTTTTGCGCAACGCTTCGCTGACCACCGATCGTAATCGCGCTTTGTCCATGAAGTATACCGTCGACGACGGTAAAGCTGTTATGACTAGAAACCGTGCTTGAACAATCCGCCATACCACCGAGTATCGAAACAGCCTGCCCATCGATCGTAAGATTTTCCTGATACACACCGGCAACAACGTAGACTGTTGTTCTCCCGACCGTACCAACTGGAAGGCTATCGATAGCCTTTTGAATGGTGTCAAATTGACATCCCGACGAGGTCGGCCCAACGTGAACACTGCTGAGCCCCCACGAAGGCAGGGAAGTTATAAGAGAAAGTAGCGCAGCGGCCACCACCATGACTCTATTTCTTCCCATCTTCCTTTCTCCGTAGGTTCCCAACGTGTCGCAAAACAAAGAATGCAAGTCGCTACTTCGTTATTTGAGGAGAACGAGCTTTTGCACTGGTTTGCGACGCCGGCCCGGGCGAGGCCCTCGCGCGGTCCACAGAGCCGAGTTTTGCGCTCAGAAAACCGAAATTTGGTCGCCCCGTGCGACACTTAAGGATTATTGATGACAGAAGTCTCAACCCGGAGGTCGCAACGCGGAAACCGGTATCGCGATCAAGGGGTTTTCCCTATGACACGGAGTCGCGCCGGACAACGGATCGCAAGCGCTGAACTAGCCTCGATCTCCCCCAAGTCAAAGCACGAGAGATTCAGCGTGCTATGGGTGGCGCATTCTCAGCGCAATTCTCGTCTTAAGAAGAGAATTGCCAATTCTTATCGACCAACGTATGAATCGACGCCAGATAGATTCGCGGCTCTTCCAGTGATTCCAAGATAACCAATTTCAATCAACTCAATGCGCTGACGGCCGATAGCCAAATTCTAGCGAGGTACATCCGAAACCACAGAAATCAACGTTATACGGTTTGCCACAATTGGGGTACCATCGATCGCCCTTCTGCATCGCATCAAATTGGCATCGCGACGCTATGAGGCTGAGGCGAATGCAATCAGGACCCCAACCTGGGCGGAAAGGGAAGAAGCAATGCGTCAGCGTCGCTCGGCGTGCGTAGTTTGACGCTTCCAGCAACCGCTTACGTCCAAACCCTACTTTTTCGTATGGCGCCTTACGTCGATTTGACCTGCCGGCTTTTCTCGGACCAGTGGGCTCTAGAAAACAGCTCCCTGGTTGGTTGAATGTTTCAGGATCGCCTTGAACTCGTTCGGTGTTTTGTAGTCGAGACTGGAATGCGGGCGCACCGCGTTGTAGTGCCGCCGCCATGGTTCGATGATGACCTTTGCCTCTTCGCGTGATCGAAACCACTCCATCGACAAGCACTCGTCGCGGAGTTTTGCCATTGAAGGATTCGTCGGTGCCATTCTGCCAGGGTTTGCCGGGATCGATGTGCGCCGTGTGGATGCCGGCGTCGACGATCCATTCGAGAATGGCCTTGGATACGAATTCCGGACCGTTGTCGCAACGCAGGTAACGGGGTGCGCCGTGAATGCTGATGAGTTTGGCCAACTGCTCCAAGACACGGCTGCTCCGGATTGAGCCTGCAACGTCGATCGCCAGGCACTCGCGTGTGTATTCGTCCACGATCGTCAGGCACTTGAGCTTCTGACCGTTGGCGCAGGCGTCGAAGATGAAATCGTAGGCCCACACGTGGTTCTTGGCCGCAGGTGGCAGTGGTCGTTCGCGGCTTCCTGCAACACGTCGCCGTGGTCGGCGTCGAGGCACCTGCAGGCCGGCTTGGCGCCACAGGCGATGACAACGATCAGGACTCATCGCGTGGCCTTGTCGCCGTAGGAAGATGCGAAATGCGCCGATAGCCATAGCGCGGATATTGCGCAGCTAGGTCCTTCATCACTGCTACCACCGGCGCATCCTGCACTGCCAGCACCGATTCGTAATGCAGCGCCGACCGCGCAACGCCGATCAGCGCGCACGCGCGTCGCTGCGAGATCCCGCGGCGCACAGCGTGCCCCACGGCGCGGCGACGCTCGAGCACGCCTAATATTTTCCCCGCGTGATCTCCTTCATTACCTCAATCTCAAGATCACGTTCGGCCAACAGCTTCTTCAGCCGCGCATTTTCCTGTTCCACGGCCTTGAGTCGCTTCACGTCCATGCTGTCCAGCGCGCCAAACCGCTTGCGCCACGCATAGATCGTCGGTTCCGATACGCCATGCCTCTTTGCTACCGTGGCTACCGGCATCGTGTCGGCTTCCCGCAGGATCCGCACCATCTGCTCATCGGTGAATCGCGTCTTCTTCATTGCTCCCTCGCTGGTCAGCGGGAGCTATTCTCTCTAGCTTCACGTGGTCCGAAAAGCGCCTAGCAGGTCAGGCGAAAGGACTACAATGAGACCCGGCCTCACCGGACTCTCGGCCGCCTGACGCCTAATGAATACGCGGCGAAAGCCGCCAACGAGGCCGAAAACTAGCTTAAAGAACGGCTACAAATATCGACGCCCAGCATCAGGTCACACGCAGGCTTCCAGGCCAAGCTTCCCAGCCGTCGTCTTTCGCATTTTTGTTCGGAACGTGATGGCTGATTTCATCCTTCCCAACGCATTAACACTTCGTTCGCAGCAGCTAAATCCTGTACACCAAGCCCGACGAATTTTGCGATTGTGATTTCCTTTGGCGTGGACCGCCCGCGCTTACGCCCAACTAGGACATGGCCGATCTCGACTACCTTGTTACTGTCCAATGGCCATTGGTGGCGATAAAGCTCCCCATTTGCTGCACCGTCGAGAAGACTGTCCACGGTGATAAGTTGCGCACGTTCCAAGCATTCGCGATCCAGTTCGCACTTTGATGGGTCATCGGCTCCAATTGCTGTGACATGCTGCCCGTCGCAAAGCCAGGCGCCACAAATTAGCGGCTCCTTACTCGATGTTGTCGTAACGATCACTTCTGCATCTTTGACGGCGGATTCGAGAGAGGCAGCCGCCAACACCGCGACGCCGGGCAACGCTTCTCCAATCCTTTTAGCTATACGTCTGACTTTAAGGCAGTCGCGTCCCCACACATATAGGCGTTTAAATTTTCTTTCACTGAATAGTGCCTGCGCCTGCAGAAGTGCCTGCGTTCCGGTCCCCACAACGCATGCGGTATGTACATTTTGCGGCGCAAGATATCTGGCGGCCAAGGCGCCCGCCGCCGCTGTCCTGATGTCGGACAGATAGTGCTCTTCATTAAAGATGGCTCGCGTGTGGCCTGTACGAGAATCCACAACTATGAAAAGGCCGCCTTGAGGAGCGTTTTTTTCAGCATTGATGCGAAACCATGGTGAGACTTTCACAACGAAGTAATCGCTATCCCAATCGTACGCGCTTTTCACATACACATCGCCCGCGTCCCGATCCTCTTGCGGGTACAGGATGCTCATCGCGCTACCAGCTCTCTTTTGACTATAGACATCAAAAGCGCGCCTAACTGGCTCTACTAGATCTGGCCAATCGACTAAGGTTTTCAATTGCATTGCTGAAATAGTAACTACTCGGTTGCTCATGCATTTCCTTCGGGAAGCCTAATAAGGTAGCCCTGTGCGACGGCTACGACCGATCCTCCCACAGTTATTCCCGTGACGTTTGCCCCTTGAATGGTCACGCTGATATCAATTTCGCTTGGGCGTCCTGTGAAACGACCTTGATTGAGGACATACCTTTGACCAGTTTCAAGCAGGCCTTGCATTCCAAGATACGCCGCCGCTGCTGCGGCACCACTGCCAGTCGCTACATCCTCAAATCGTCCATCATTCGTCCAGTGTCTTGCTTCAACCGCAAGCTTGGTTTTGGCCGCGTCGACCTGAATCAAATAAACAAAATCAGCTCCGACTGCGCCAAGGCGTTCTGTCAGGTCGTTCACTCGAATGCATGCGTTCTCGATTCCACTAGATACAGGTACAACTAGATAGCGCAACCCCACGTCGACGACTTGAGGCACCAAATGAGGGTGACGATGTTCGCTTTTTAGCGACAAGGCCGCGAGTAGCAACTTGACCTGCTGATTCGTAAGGAAGGATCCCCATTCTGGCGCTTGAAGAATTAGGGTACAGCGAATGCTGCTCACAGCAGTCGATGTGTTCACCCGAATGCTTCTGCTCGGCAACAGAAAAATCCATTGCTTTTCATTTTCGTTCCTATCTGCTGCATTCTCATGCAGCACTGCAGCCGCGCCCAAAAGCGGATGTCCAGCGAATGGCAACTCGCCGTCAAGTGCCACTACGTGAGCTCGCCACGTAGTGGGCTCCGGTGTAGGTTCAAGGAATACCGTTTCAAAGTGCCTCAGCTCATTTGTAATGGCTAGGCGCTGCCGTGCGCTCAAAGCTCCAGCGTCTAAGAACACCGCCAAAGAATTGCCGCAATAAGCGGTTCGCGAAAATACATCTACCTGGCTGAATTTCATATCAATTTTCTGGCCTATGGAAATAGTGAGTATGATGGCGGGATTGCTTCGGCCATTCTGTAGTCCACGCTATAGTCCCTTCGAGTCAGCGCTTGTGACAAGCAACGGTTGATATACGATAGATAAGTTCAGCTAATGCATGTCACTGGAATCAAAGGTCCCTCACCGATGGGTTTTGCAGGATTGCCGCCTCTTCACGCATTGCGCGCTTTCGAGTCTGCAGCACGCCACAAAAGCTTTTTGCGAGCGGCGGAGGAACTTTCAGTGACCCCCGCGGCAATCAGCCAAGCCGTCGCCATCTTGGAGGCCCGGACCGGCCTACAACTATTCATTCGTCGTGTGCGCCAAATCAGTTTAACACCAGCAGGTTCGCACCTTGCCCTGGAAGTAGGTCGAGCACTGCATGGCATCACGCGCTGTCTTCGTGAACTCGTCCCGCCGCTTTCAGTTGTACGAATCAGCGCTCCTCCTACGTGGACGGCCATGTGGCTTACTCCCCGATTATCGCGTTTGACGGATCAATATCCTGACCTGCAACTACAGGTTGACGCATCCGCAAATCTGGTCGACCTAGACTCAGCCGAATACGATTTCGTCGTGCGTTACGCAACGCACAAGGACAGCGCCACACGCAGATGTCGACTATTCGCCCAGGAGTTCATTCCGGTCGCGGCTCCGTCTTTGGCGAAACAATTGCGTACGCCGAGCGACTTGAATGACGTCCGTCTGTTGCATGAAGATGACGGCAGTCGCTGGCGAAGGTGGTTGGATCACGCCGGTCAGATCAGCGAGAAACAATATAGCGTCGATGCATCTATCGGTTTGTTCTTCAGTCAAGGTACGCTGGCCATGTTAGCAGCGAGCCAGGGGCTTGGTGTAGCACTAGCGGAACCCGCATTCGCAACTGGGGCCTTCTCTCGTGGAGAGTTGTGTTCACTCTTCGATTTCGCACCATGGCCGACAGGAAATTCGTACCACGTTGTATGGCTGCGGAGCCGCGCGTTGGCGCGGAATACGCGTACGGTAATCGACTGGATGCAAAATTCTGCACGCAATGCGCTTGATTTTTAGTGGTAGACGATCCGGAACAAATGTCTTGATGCCAACAACAGCAATCGCTGGGTCTAGCGACATTTTTTTATACCGATAGACGGCTGTTCCTTATAGGAGATTCGCACGACGCGCTTCATTAGCCTGGAAACGAAGGAGCCATGCAACCGTCTATTCAAAATCATTCTCAAATATCGAATCTTCTGGCTCCGCGTTGCAAATCGCCGGTGTAAGGGTGAGCGTGAATGCTCGAATATTGCCTGTGTCAAAAGGCGCAAAATCCTGCGCCTGCAATTTCCAGTCGCCGCCCCCGGTCTCACCGCGGAAGGCTGCTAACGGCGTTTCCGGTTTGTAAGTTCCAATGAACGGCGCGTGACGTGCCCGCTCCGCCTATTGGCACACTGAAGCTGAATATCTGCGGAGCCGTTGTCACCCCGGCGTAGGACACGGCCAGTGTGAAATTGATGCTTGTCCCGCAAGGCGTTTGCCTGCCAACGCGAAAAGCGTAAGGCGCACTATTGCCTTCAGTAGTGCCCGCGGCGATATCTGCGTAGGCGGACGCCGCAGTGATGATTCTGATACCCGGGGTGGTGGAGGCTAGAAACGCACTGACCGCTGTCGCGTCTGCGCCACCCTTGTTCGTCAAAGGAACTGCGATGCTGAAAGTCTCGTAGTTCTCTACCGCCAAGTCGCCATCACCTCTCACCGCACTGAGCACAGGCGCACCCGCGTCGAGGAATGCTTTTGGCGTGACGCCTGCGGCCAGCAAGGCAGCCGATGGCATCACAATACCTGCTCCAGTATCACGGTCCGCGCCCGGCGTTTCTATATCGACTGCGGTGGAAGTCAGAAGATGGCGAACCTGCTCCGGCGTAGGTGGCGCACCGGATTTGAGAAGCGCAGCAATCGCCGCCGCATGCGGCGCCGCTGCGGAGGTGCCGTAGAACGGATTGAATCCTGGTGTCGCCACTGAAACACCGTCGGCTGCGGTGATGTCTGGCTTGCTGCGCAAAGCAGCCGCCAGTCGAGGTGCGATTGCCGGGCGTGAGTTCTGCACCGGTGCCGCTATCGAGGATGATGCGTCGGGGACCATCTGACGTGAAGGTTTCGCTGAAATTAGGTGCGCTGAACAACTGAGGGAACGGACCATTCGGACTCTGGCTATGGAATGACGCCGCCGCCGGCGTGGCTGCAACGCTAATTGCTGCTGCCGCAGCGCTATGGCCGCGTGTGGCACCAGAGGTGGCAAGTGCAGGATCGAACGCACGACCACCGAACAATATCATATTGAACATAGGGGCACTACTCGTCGTACCGCCATGCACGCGGACAACCACAATGCGTTCGCCGCCAAACACCCCGCCGAGGAATTCGACCGGAAAGTCATCGCCACCGACCCCATCCTGCCGATTCGTGCTGGCATCGAAGATCGTCGTCAAATCATCGCTCATGTCGTATACGTCGTAGTCGGTCGACGCAAATCCGGACGACAGGTCGTAGTGCTCGGCCCAGATAAGAGCCAGCGCCGAATTTCCCTTAATTACTGAAAGCGACTGGCCGGCATCCCCGAAATCGTGCACAACCTTTCCGATGAATGCAGGCGGCGGGGATGCCGTGCTAGCCTTGAAGTCACCCTCCCATGTGGCGGACGTTCTATCGTCTTTGTTGCCTTGGTTGCCTGCTGACGAGAAATACAGCATGTGGCGGACGTTCTATCGTCTTTGTTGCCTTGGTTGCCTGCTGACGAGAAATACAGCACGCCGTTGCTAGCAACCGTATTCACCGCTTGAGCGACAGGGCCGTCCTCGAATGGAGATTCATCGGAATAGATCACATCGTCGACAATGATCTTGCAGCCGCTGAGCCCCAGGCGGAGGATATTCTGCGCGAAGCCTGCTTCGTCTGGTCCGGCTTGGGCGAACCCGAGCGACGCGCCTGGCGCGAGATCGTGCACGATCTCAAGCATCGCCGTGTCTTCGTCGCCCCCCCCTGTCCTGGCAGTACGTCGACATTCGCTGGAAGATCCCCACTGGCCTGAATGGAAGCCAGAGAATCCACGCCGTCAGACATCGCACAAACCTTGGTTCCTGCGCCGGCTACTTCGAAGGAACCACGCGCAACGTAGGCACCGTGGCTTTTGTCGCCCTCGGATGTATTGATCTTTTGGGTTAGGCCGGAAATATGGGGACGCACCGTCCATACTTCCACCATCGCTGCGAGTTGCTCCACATCGTCTAATCGCATGCGAGCAAACACGGTGAGGTGGTCGACATTCGTTGAGCGGACCGGCGCATTGATCCGATCAAGGCGCTCAACCACCGATTTGACGGCGTCCGCTGACACAACCGAGATATCAATCGGAACGCGACCATCGCTCTCTGCGTTGACGAACCTGAATGAGGTAAGAGAAGACAATCGCGCATCATTGCGGTCGTGCAGAACGCCGAGAAATAACCGAGAGTCGATCTTCATCTGCGTTGCAGTTTTCGCGATTTTTATGCTGTCGATCGCCTGCATCTGCAAAGTTGCGCTTGATGTCAACGTAGGTTGCGCCGCCGGCGCCGATGGCGCTGCAGCTATCGATGCCGGACTCGAAAATGCCGTGCCCGCGGCAAGCAGCGATCGCAGCACAACAATTGGGCGCTGACCTTACTTAATTCCATCGACCTCGTCTCCCTGATTCTAGTTTGCTCACGCCACTGTCGGATCAATTCATATATTTTCGACCGCCACCGAAAGCGGCGATTTTGATATTGGACGAATCTCTGACTTCTATTCAGAGGACACAAAAAAATGTCTAGCTTTTTTCTGCAATAGAGCTTCTTCGCGCACTATTATCAGTGCCGACGTCCACTACCTCCAAATGAGATTGGGAGTGTGCGCAGTGGCCGACAGCAGACCCAGAAGCCTCCTCGTAGGCCGGCCAACTAGGGGTGATAGCTGGCCGCCGCTCCATGTAACATCCTCGGTCTCACAGACTGCCGGCACACTGCACACACTCTCTCATGAAGACGAAGCTTCTGGGCCAAATGCGACACCAAGCAATGATGTGCGGTCAGTTGGTTGCGGTGACGGGCTCGTAAATTCTGAAGCCGGTTGTTAGAGAGTTTTCGGCAAGAATAGGCCCTGTGGGGCCTGACTTGCCATGAAGAAGCGATTCAGCGTGGAGCAGATCAGCGCAGTATTGGAGCAGGCAGAGGCCGGGATTCCGGTCGTGGAGCTGATCCGCAAGGTGGGGATTTCGGAGCAGACCTTTTACCGCTGGAAGAAGGTATACGGCGGCCTCGATCCGAGCCAGGCGCGCGAGCTGAAGCAACTGCGCGAAGAGAACACTAAGCTCAAGCGACTCGTTGCGGATCTCAGCTTGGATAAGGCCATGCTACAGGACGTCGTCTCCCGAAAGTGATGAAGCCCTCCGCGCGACGTAGGATGGTAGATCATATGACGCAGTGCTATTGCGTCAGCGTACGGAAGGCTTGCCGGGTGGTTCGTATGGCGCGGCGTGTTCACGCCTACAGCAGTGTGCATGATCCGCGAACAGGGCTGAGGCAACGGATGCGCGAGTTGGCACAGATTCGAGTGCGCTACGGATATCGTCGGATCGGCGTGTTGTTGCAGCGGGAAGGTTGGAGCGTAGGGCCGCACGTGCTGCGCTGCGTGTATGGCGAGGAGGGCTTGGTGTTGCGACCGCGACGTCCACGCCGGCACGGTCACCGCGGTGCGGCGGCAACGATCAGGAATTCAGGGAGGCGCTAGATTTCCATGTCCACTAGGCCACGCGGGGTGTTGGGCTTTGGGAAGAACGCGGCGAGCGCGCCGCGCGTTAGCGTGCGCTGCTTCAACCGTCCTGCGCGATTGTCGAACGCATCGTAGAAGATCGCTATCAAGCGCTCGAGCTCAGCAGTGGATTGCATGGCTTCGGCCTTGGTGTGCGACTGCCGGAGGGCCATTGCTACTCATGGAAGCACAGCAATCTTTCGCCGTGCTCGATCGGAAGCCCCGGACAAAGTGACAATCACCACCACACTCACACAGACCAAGCCAGGCGTTTCCGGGCAGCCTCGCTCACGGCACGCTGTTGTCGAAGCCATCGGCAAAGATCGCATCGGGCGACGTGAGCAGGCGCACGGCGGCGAAGTCGATGAGAATATCCGCACTCGTGGCTTGCGCGCGGCCGCCTGCGACCAGGCGGCCGTCGGACTGCAGCAGCAACGCGCCGATCTCACTGAACACACCGTTTTGCGAGGCGTCGAAACGGAACACGCCGGCGTCCGCGAAGGTCTCGTCGAGGGTACCACCGGGAGAGGTACGGATTGCGACGAAGTCTTCCCGCTCGGTAGCGTAGTAACCAAACGACGCGAACAGCTTGCCGTCAGGCTGAGCGATGAGAGAACTCGCATCGGCGTTCTGCGTGCTTTGGGGCAGGACATCGGGGGCAAGATAGCCGGGAGTCAGCGGGTCGCCAAACGTCGCGTCGGTCGCCCCAAGCGAGGTGACCCGGCCAAGGATCGGCCCCATGAGGTTCTCGCCAGTCGGGTGAAAGCCGGCAAATGCAATCGCGCCATCGGGCAGGCGCAAGAGGCGTTCGATCTTGCTCGACTTGCCGCCGCCATCGTTGAAAATGCGCCAGCCGCCGCCCGCAAACGTCCCATCGAGCGCGCCCGTATTCGTGAGCTTGACAAGCGAGAAGTCGATGCCGAGGCCGCTGCCGTCGGTCTCGAACGCGCCTCCGGCGATGATGCCGCCGTCCGGGTCGAGTACAAGGTCATTCAAAAAGCCGGATGCGGTCGCGTCAGCGCCGCTGGCTGAAAAGATGCCTCCCTTGCCAAACGTCGAATCGGGTTCACCGCTCGCCTGCAGGCGAAGCACACTGGCAACATAGGCTGCGTTCCTGCTGTCGTAGCGCTCACCGGCGATGACAATCTGGCCGAGGCCGTCGATACGCACAGCATGCAGCTGGACCAGCGGGAACAGAACGACGCCCGCATTTCCGAAGCTCTCGTCAACGAGACCCAAATGCCGTGCCTGTTGCGACAATAGACCCGTCCTCAAGGCGTGCAACCGCGTCTATGCCCTGCACCCGATAGCCACTGACCAGGTCGGGCATCACTGCGAGGCCGGGGATGCCACTGTTGCCGAAGCTCGCATCCGGCGTTCCGTCGGCATTGAGGCGTAGCAGCATGCCCCGGATCTCGGGTTCGAACCATGGCGCGCCGTCCAGAACCTTCTCGCGCTCGCCGGCGAACAGCAGTTTGCCGTCGGGCAGTTCCATCGCAGCGACTGGTCGCATTGCGCGCGCGATTGCAGCGTCTGCGCGAATGTACGAGATACCGGCGGTGCCGAATCCCGGATCGAGGTCACCATCGGATGAATGATTTCCAGCACCAACGCCGCCTTGCGCCGCGCGGTCCACCGTTTGATGTCTTCTTCCATCACTGCGCTCATGGCCAACTCCTCGTAGAGTATCGCCTGAGCAGGAATTCAGTGGGTCATTACAGGAAAGCGCGAGCAAAGCGGCAAGACAGTTCACAAGGCGCACTATGGGTTGCTCCCTATAATAGTGGACATGCCACGCCTATATGTTGACGCGGCAGACTGACAACTCGACGCAAAATGCGTCTCCAACTAACTACGTCGCGCTTGAGGTGGCCGCCCGCGCCCATGCAGAGACCTACGATCCTCAGAGACTAGAACGAAATAAAGGGACCTCATGCGACATGAGACGAGTTGTATCGGGCTCATTGAAAGACCGAACGCTGTCATCGCGGCCCGAGGGCTCTCTTGAAGACGTGAGATTTCACCGCTCCGTAGGAGTGGACCGGCTCAATCGCTGCCACTTGCTAGAACTGATCGACAACATTCCACATGCTGGACATGAAGATTGCTCAGATTCGACTTCAATTCATTGATTTGCCTTCTCGCGTCGTCGATCTTGTACCCTCCATGGAAGTTCCCAAGATAGATTCGCGACCAAAACGGAAGGTGTAGGCATGCATAGAGTTGCTCCCAGCAGGCTTCCAAGTGTGGATGACGGACAATGATTTCTGGGAACATCTGATGTGCGCAAAGTGAAGGAAAAGCATGTCGTTGGTCTTCGGAGATCAAATCTCCTTCGCGTGCCAAGCCAAGCATCCCCATGAACGCATCCAAGGTACCCAGATTTTTCAGTTTGATGACTTCTTCTCTGGGGATATTGTGGCGCTTATATCGACCGTGGATGTCAGGTTGCACAGCCAAGAAGATAATGTTCCGCACCGGAGCATTGAGCGTCGTCAATCCCTCATGGAGCTGCGTTAGGGTGAGAGGAAACGGCTCCATCGCCAGTGTCCATAGCAGCAGGTCGCGCCAGTACTTTAGGTGCGTTTTTCCTCCCGATTTCTCATACGCCTTTTCGACAGTATCATCGTTCGGCAACGCTCCTTCTTGTAGCCACTTTCGGTACTTGCCGCTCCACATCGGCTTGCCGTCGGCGCTCAAGCCCGGATTGCGATCATCGATTACCCGTTCGAGCTGATTCGACGATCGAGTCGCAAACGCAGCGGCGAGCTCTTCGAAGCATGCATTGCCGCGGCACCAGTCAATCATCAACCGATGTCGCTTGCAATCTCTTGGCGTTGGTGGGTGCAGAAATGGAAGGCGCATTTTCAGGCGCATGATGCCGGGAGCGTCACGCGCTGTCACGCACAGTTGCGGGAGCGACCTGACACGCGTTTTAGTACGGCGCGAGTTTAGAGTCCGCAGTTAAAGGTACGCTCTGTTGGCTCTGCTTTGAAAGCTTCATTGCAAACTCTTCGGGGGTGAGATCGTCCAGCGAGCTGTGTGCGCGCTCGGTGTTGTATTCGATCCGCCAGGCTTCGATGATTCTGCGCGCGTGTGCCATCGTGACGAACCAGTGCTCGCTGAGACACTCATCGCGGAACTTGCCGTTGAAGCTTTCGATGTAGGCATTCTCGTTCGGCTTACCGGGACGGATGAATGCCAGTTGGACATTCGCTGCATACGCCCAGGCATCGAGCACCTGGCCTTCGAACTCTGGGCCGTGATCCACCGTGATGGATCGCGGTAACCCGCGAGTATCGGCGAGTCGTTCCATCACGGCCTTGACGCGTGTTCCCGTAATCGACGTGTCCACCTCAATTGCCAGACACTCACGCGTGCAATCGTCCACGATCGTCAGACAACGCAGCCGGCGACCATCGGCCAGTCCATCGCTGACAAAATCCATCGACCAGCTCTGGTTCGCTGCGCTGGGTTTCGGCAACGGCCGACGTTCGACCATGCCAATGCGTTTGCGCTTACGACGCCGCACAGCCAATCCCAGTTCGCGATACAACCGATACACGCGCTTGCGGTTCACCATCCACCCCTCGCGACGCAGACGTACGTATACGCGCCGATAGCCGTAGCGGCGTTTGAGCGCCGCAATGTCCTCAATGCGTTGCTTCAAATCGCCGTCGGCGTGTTGACGTACGTAGCGATACAGTGACCGCGAGATCGAGACCAGCCCGCAAGCGCGCGTTACTCCAATCCGGTGTTCGGCCATCAACACATTCACCGCTTCAGGCTTCGCCTGCGGGCCTACCATTTTCGGCCGAGTAGATCCTTCAGCGCTGCCTTGTCCAGCTCCGCTTCGGCCAGCAAACGCTTGAGCTTGCTGTTCTCCGCTTCCAGTTCCCGGAGCCGTCGTGCCTCCGAGACTGTCATGCCGGCGTACTTCGCTTTCCAGTTGTACAGCGTCGCCTCGGAAATTCCGTGGCGTCGGCACAGGTCTTTCGTCTTTGCGCCGGCCTCGGATTCCTTCAGTACCGCAATTATCTGGTCCTCGGTAAATCGCTTGCCCTTCATCGTCCGTTCCTCGTTGGGGCGGACTCTAACTGGATTCCGGACTAATCTAGGGTGTCAGGTCGGGTACGCTCGTCGAACTACGACATGGCAGAACAAGGCGCGACTTTCAGCGACTCCAGTGCAGCCTCTCTCGAATCCGCATTGGTGCGCGAATACGGGGCGCTCATTGGAGGGGCGCGGCTCACAAAAGTCCTAGGCTACCCCTCGCAGGCGGCTTTCCGGCAGGCAGTCGCGAGAAAGCGGTTGCCTATTCCGGTGTTCGCGATGGATGGTAGAAGGGGCAAGTTCGCGCTGGCACGTGACATAGCGCTGTGGCTGATCACGCAATCAAGAAGCGGGGTCCGACATCCAACCAGAAGAATCGCAACGGCAGGTGACCTGCCGGCTTTTCTCGGACCAGTGGGCTCTAGAAAACAGCTCCCTGGTTGGTTGAATGTTTCAGGATCGC
>Ga0105238_10003577_pt1 | contig 15494 bp, 9 predicted proteins | sample KBSC34metaG_FD_81526 | JGI IMG/M metagenome (GOLD analysis project Ga0105238, IMG submission 81526) | Corn rhizosphere microbial communities from Kellogg Biological Station, Michigan, USA - KBS C3-4 metaG | ecosystem: Host-associated > Plants > Roots > Rhizosphere > Soil | place: Michigan, USA... | reverse complement strand
GCAGGGCCTCCAGGTCGGCGATCATCTTGTCCGCCACCCGCTCCATCTCGGCCTCGCCGGCCAGCGACGCGAACGAGCGCGTATCGAAGCTCTCGAAGCGCTCCAGCTCCATGCCGTCGTCCGCGCGCGTATCGGCCTGCAGGAAGACCCGCACGTAGTTCTCGTTGTCGACGACGAAGGTCCCCTCCGAGTTGACGATCCCGCGCGCCACCGACGAAACCTGCAGCGTGACCTGCGAGTCGTGGACGCGCGGATGCCCGCGGAAGCGACCCGACAGCCGCCGGATGCGCTCTTCCCACTGCTCGCGCTCGAGACCGCTCAGCCCGAGGTGCGCGACCGGCGCCACGAAGGTGACGGGCTTCTCGTGCGAGAAATCATCGGACACGTCCTCTTCCTCGGCCTTGAGCGTCCGCTGCGTGCGGATCTTCACGAACGCCTCCGAGGCGCTCTTGTAGGTCCGGTCGGTGTCGAGCCAGGCGATGGCCCGGGCCACCGCCGGCTCGCTCCCGAGTGGCAGGGCGACGGCGTGGCCGCTGTCGAAGTCGCCGAAGTCGAAGCCGTCCGAGCGCAGCGGGTGCGTCGAATCGAGCGCGAAGGTCCCCACGCGCACGTCCGTGTCCAGAAGGCGCGTGCGGCGCGACGTCGACTGCACCAGCGCGCCGTAGCTGGCCGACACGAAGGTCTCGTCGCGGTCGGTCGCCTCGTAGGAGATGAAGTACGGCGGCGGGTCGGCCTTGGCGCCGAGCTCGGTCATCGCCCGGCGAAGCTCCTCGCCGAGCGCGACCAGGCCGGCGGGCCGCTCGGCCACGCCCCCCGAGAGCGGATCGATCCGCTCGACGGGCGGCCCCTGGCTCGGGCGGCTGCCGACAGGCGCGCCGGAGGGCAGCGAGACCCCGACCACCTCGCCGCCCGCTACAGGAGCCTTGCTCGCCGCGCACCCCACGACGGCCACGGCCAGGACGAAGATGCGCGCGACCTGCCGGACGAGGGGACCGAAGAGAGGCACGTGAGCGGACGTTATATAGCAAGGACGCCCACCGCGTCACCGTCCGGTCTCGCTCGTCCGCGCGAGCCCGGGGCGGGAACGAGGCTGATCGTCTCGCCCGTGCCCGCGCTCAGGGGGAGCAGTTGATGCGGCTGGTGCTCATGACCAGGTCGTCCATCCAGATCTCGTTCGCGGCGCTGCTGAAGCTCTGCCAGCCGAAGAAGACGGTGTTGAACATGCCGCTCATCCAGGTGGCGGGCTCGCCGGGCGGCGCGTGTGCCCAGTCGGAGGCTTGCGTGATCGAGTGGACCAGCGTCCCGTCCGCCCACGCGTTCAGCGTGTTGTAGGCGGCCGCGCCGTTGAACTCGACCTCGATGCAGTGCCAGGCGTTGGCCGAGATGATCGGGGGCCCGTTCCACTTGGCCATCACCGGGGCGATGTCGTCGCTCGGGACGTGATTGGTCCCCACGACGCCCTTGATCTCGCCAAACCTGACCTCGGTGTCGGCGCTGGATGGGTTGGCCCGGATCCCCAGCAGCGACTCGTGGTTCGCGCTGGACGGTCCCATTCCCAGCTGGCGCGTCATGTAGAAATAGGCGCGCACGAACAGGTGATTCGTCCCGCTCGGCAAGGGGCGCTCGAGGAACACCATGCCGCCGTCGCTCTTGAAATGCACGGCCAGCTTGCTGCCGTTGTGCGTGCGGGTCGTGTCGGCGACAGCGCTCAGGCTGCCCATCGGGTTCGTGGCCTTGTAGTTGTAGGCGATGAAGTTGTCCCAGCCGGCGGGCTGCATCCCGGCGGTGTCGGACTCGAAGTCGTCGCTGTAGAAGCCGGGCCCGGAGCTGCCGCCGCCCGCGCCGCCCGTCGAGCCGCCGCCGGAGCCTGTCGAACCGCCGCCCGCGGAGCGCCCGCCGGCGCCGCCGGAGGCCGTGGTCCCCCCCGAGCCCGTCGAACCGCCGCCCGCGGAGCGCCCGCCGGCGCCGCCCGAGGCCATGGTCCCCCCCGAGCCCGTCGCGCCGCCGCTGTTCGTCGCGCCGCCCGAGCCGCCGCCTCCGCCGCTGGCCGTCGCCCCACCGGAGGCGGTCGCCCCCCCGGAGCCCGTCATTCCGCCCGAGCTGGTCACTCCCCCCGAGCTGGTCGTTCCGCCGGAGCTCGTCGTGCCACCGGAGCTGCTCGTCCCCCCCGTACCCGAGGAGCCCCCGCTGCCGCTGGAGTGCCCACCGGAGCCCGTGGTCGAGCCGCCACTGCCGCCGGAGCCGCTGCCCGGATTCGAGCCCGAGCTGGCGCACGAAGCCGCCAGCAAGCCAAGAGCGAAGGTCAGAATCGTCGCGGTGTCAGGACGTCGCATGCCAAAGACCTACGCCTGAAAGAGAAAAAGCGGGAACAAGCACGATTCTCATTTCTCCGCTCTGCCCGCCGGCTGCCCGCGAGACAAAGGCGAGCCCAACGCCGGACGTCACCTCCGGGCGGGTGGGCGGCGCAGGTCCAGCGTGTGCGGAAACTCGGGGTTCGCCTCGATGGGCGGAGCCGCCATGGCGCCCGGTGTGTGGCCGAACGGGAAGAAGCGGGCCAGGCGCCGCCCCTCGGCCTCGAGCGCGTTCGCAGGGAAGATCTCGTGCGCCCGTCCGCCTGGGTGAGCGACGTGGTACGAGCACCCGCCGATCGAGCGGCCGGACCAGGTGTCGACGACGTCGAACACCAGCGGCGAGTGCGGGGCGATGTTGGGATGCAGCGCCGACGGCGGCTGCCACGCGCGGTAGCGCACGCCCGCCACCTGGTCCTCGCGGCCCCCGGTCGACACGAGCGGGACCCGCCGTCCATTGCAGGTCACCACGTGGCGATCGTCGGTCGCGCCCCGCAGGCGAACCTGCACGCGCTCGACCGACGAGTCGACGAAGCGGGCCGTCCCGCCGCCCCCGCTCTCCTCGCCCATCACGTGCCAGGGCTCGAGCGCCCCGCGAAGCTCGATCTCGAGCCCTCGCACCTGCGCCCGCCCGTAGACCGGGAAGCGGAACTCGTAGTGCGGATCGAACCACGACTCGTCGAACCCGAACCCGGACCGCCGCAGGTCATCGATCACGTCGTCGAAGTCCTCCCGCACGTAGTGAGGCAACATGAACCGATCGTTCAGCGAGGTCCCCCAGCGCACCGGCGCAATCGTGTACGGCTCCCGCCAGAACTTCGCGAGCAGCGCCCGCACCAGCAGCTGCTGGGCCGCGCTCATGCGCGCGTCGGGCGGCATCTCGAAGGCGCGCAGCTCGACCAGCCCCAGCCGGCCCGCCGCGCTGTCCGGGCTGTAGAGCTTGTCGATGCACATCTCCGTCCGGTGGGTGTTGCCCGTGACGTCGACCAGCAGGTTGCGAAACGACCGGTCGACCAGCCACGGCGGCGCCGTGGCGATGCGCCCGTCCTGTTCGGGCGGGTACCAGCTGCCGCCCAGCTGCGCAAAGGCGATGCCCAGCTCGTAGAGGGAATCGTGGCGGGCCTCGTCGATACGGGGCGCCTGACTGGTTGGCCCGATGAACAGCCCCGAGAACAGGTAGGACAGCGACGGGTGGTTCAGCCAGTACCCCGTCAGGCTGCGCAACAGATCCGGACGCCGCAGGAACGGGCTGTCGGCGGGCGTGGCGCCACCGAGGACCACGTGGTTGCCGCCGCCCGTCCCGGTGTGCCGCCCGTCGAGCATGAACTTGTCGGTGCCGAGCCTCGTCTGCCGCGCCTCCTCGTAGAGGGCAGCGGTGTTGCCGACGATTTCCTTCCAGCTGTGGTTCGGCTGGATGTTGACCTCGATGACGCCTGGGTCGGGCGTGATCGAGAAGTGCCCGAGCCGGTAGTCCTGCGGCGGCCGGTAGCCTTCGAGGCGCACCGGCTGCTTCAGCTCGGCGGCCGTGTCCTCGATGGCGGCTACCAGATCGAGGTATTCCTCGAGCAGTCCGGCCGGCGGCATGAAGATGTTGAGCACGCCCTCGCGCGGCTCGATACAGAGCGCGGTTCGGACCACGTCGGCGGCCGACTGCCCGCGCAGCGGGCGAGCGGTGTCGCGAAGCATCGGCCCGCGGGCCGCGCTCGAATCACCCACGCCCCGCCCCGCCCCGCCGTGTCCCGCCGGTCCTCGCTCGGCCCCCGACGCCGTCTGGCGGACGGGGCCCCGCACGCCCAGCTCTCCGCGGCCCGGCAGCGCGCCCCGGGCCTGCAGGGGATCTCGTTCGTAGACGGTCTGACGATCAGCGGCCGTTGCCCACGGCAACGAATCGAGCGGGAGGCGATAGCCCATGGGCGAGTCGCCCGGGTACAGGTACATCCGCTCGTCGCGAAAGAACCAGCGGCCGCTGGTCCAACGGAAGCCGTTCCCCGAATAGACCGGCGTGAGCGGTAGCGCGAAGCCCACCACGCTGCGCAGCCCCTGCTCGAAAATGCGGCGCAGGCGCGCCCGCTCCTGCTCGTCCTCCAGCTTCGAGTCGAAGGGATCCAAGTTCCCCGGGAGGCGCCGCTCGCGCCAGAGGTAGTAGAAGACGTCCTCGAAGCCGGGCACCAGATAACCGCCGTCGACGCCGAGCCGCTGGCACAGGACGTCGCCAAACGCCCGCGCCTGTGACTCGCCGGCCGCCGGCCCCGCGGGTGCTTCGCCCTTTCCCGGTTGCATCGCAAACAGCGACGGATCTCGCCACACCGGCTCGCCGTCCTTGCGGAAGTAGCACCCGTACGCCCAGCGCGGCAGCGGCTCGCCCGGGTACCACTTCCCCTGCCCGTGGTGCAGCATGCTCCCGCGCGCGAAGCGCCGCTGCAGCCGGCGCAACAGATCGTCGGCCAGGCGGCCCTTGGTCGGTCCGAGCGCGGCCGTGTTCCACTCGGCGCCTTCGCGATCGTCGATCGACACGAACGTCGGCTCGCCGCCCATGGTCAGCCGCACGTCCTCCGCGGCCAGCACCTCGTCGACCGCGTCGCCGCAGGCCACGATCCCGCGCCAGGCTTCCTCGCTGTAAGGCTTGGTCGGACGGGGCGGATCGTCGACGCGCCGGACGTTCATCGTGAACGTGAACTCGCTGCCGACCTCGTCCTCCTCGTCTCGCTTCTCGAACGCGAACGAGCCCGTGATGGGCGCCGCGCTGCCCGGATCGGCCGTGCACGCGAGCGGGATGTGCCCTTCGCCGCAAAGAAGGCCGCTGGTCGAGTCGAGCCCGACCCAGCCCGCCCCCGGCAGAAACACCTCCGCCCACGCGTGCAGATCCGTCACGTCGTGCGAGACCCCGTGCGGTCCCTCGAGCGGCTTCTGGTCCGCGACCAGCTGGATCGAGTACCCCGAGGCGAAGCGGGCGGCCAGACCGAGCCGGCGCAGCAGCTGCACGAGCAGCCACGAGAAGTCGCGGCACGACCCATGTCCTCGCGTCAGCGTCTCGTCGGGGGCGAACACCCCCGGCTCCATGCGGATGTCGTAGCGGAGCAGTCCCTGGACCAGCTGGTTGATCTCGACCAGCACGTCGTTGACCCGCCGCTCCGGGCGCACGATCTCCTCGCGCACGCGCGCCGCCAGCGCCGCCAGGCGGGGGCCTCCCGCCGAGAGCTCCATGTACGGCGCCAGCTCGCGCAACATGGCCGGCGTGTACGAGTACGGCACCGTCTGGAACGACTCGTCCAGGAAGAAATCGAAGGGGTTGATGGTCGTCATCTCGGCGACCAGATCCACCTCGACGCGCAGCTCGCGGGCCGGCTTCGGGAAGACCAGACGCGCCTGGTAGTTGCCGAAGGGATCCTGCTGCCAGTTGATGAAGTGATCCTCGGGGGTCACGCGGAGCGAGTACGCGGTGATCGGCGTCCGGCAGTGCGGCGCGGGGCGCAGCCGGATCACGTGCGGCGACAGGTTGACGAGGCGATCGTACTTGTAGTGCGTGACGTGGTTCAGGGCGACGCGAATGGCCATACGTGTGCTCGGTTTCGTGCGGGCGGTGACGGGCAGTGAGGAACGGGTGCCGTGGCGAGCTCCGAAACACCACGGCGCGGAGCCCTCGAGAGAGCCTAGGCGGCGCACGTTAACGAATGATTTCCGTTTCGGGAAATCGCCGTTAATTCGCCGGCCGGCACGACCTCCCGGTCCGACGCGGCCCGGGTTGGCAACGTGGATCGGTCGGCTATCATGCGGGGCTGATGTCCACGCCCCCCCGCTTCGGTCGGTTATTCTTCGTGCTCGCTGTCGTCGCCGCCGCCTCGACCCTGGCCGGGTGCGGAGGCGGCGGAGGGCCGAGCGGCTCGAACGGGAGCGGCGGCGCGAAGGCGTCGGGCGGCAGCTCCGGCTCGAACGGCAGCGGCGGTGCGAACGGATCGGGCGGCGCCACGGCGTCGGGAGGGACCAGCGCGTCGGGCGGCTCGTCCGCGTCGGGCGGCTCCGGCAGCGGCGGGGCTGCCAGTGGCGGCGCGAGCGGCACCGCCTCCGGCGGCCAGACCGGGTCTGGCGGCAGCTCCGCCTCGGGCGGCCAGACCGCGAGCGGGGGTGCCTCAGCCTCGGGCGGTAGCTCCTCGAGCGGCGGCGCCGGCATGGGCTCGGCGGGCCGCGGTGGCGGCGGGGGCACGACCGGCAGCGGCGGCGCGTCGGGCGGCGGCTCCGGCGGCCCGGGCGGTTCGGCCCCGCCGGGCGGCTGCATCATCTGCGACGACTTCGAGGGCGGCACCAGCCTGGACGCCGCGAAATGGGCGATCGACACCAGCATGGGCGCGCCCGCCGGCAAGGCCGAGATCGACAGCAGCGGGGCCCACGGCTCCGGCAAATCCGTGAAGGTCAGCGGCGGCTACATCAAGGTCGACGCCAAGGCCGGCCTGTTCTCGACGGTGCCGTCGCACTTCTTCATCCGCGTGAACATGAAGTTCGACATGGCGCAGCCGTCGGCGCACGTCACGTACCTGATGATGGCGGACAAGACGAAGATGGGACAGCTCCGCATCGGCGCGCAGAACGGCGGCATGATCTGGAACTACGACATGGGCGACAGCATCCTGCCCGACTACAACGCCGCCGCCATGAGCCTGAAGCCTCCCGCCAACACCTGGCACTGCTTCGAGTTCGAGATCGACGGCGGGGCACCCGTGCTGCGCGCCTGGATGGACGGAACCGAGTCTCCCCAGATGCTCCTCGACTCGACCGCCACGACCGGGATCGACGACCGCTGGATGCGCGACATGGCGGGCTGGAAGCCCGCCATCACGAGCTTCGGCTTCGGCAACGGCTACCCCGTCGGCAGCGGCACGACCTGGCTCGACGACGTCGCCATCTCGGCGACGCGCGTCGGCTGCACCTTCTGACGGGAGCGACGCCGCCGTGCGCGTCCTCGCGTACGTCTACCCCGGGTGGCACCCGATCCCGGAGCGAGACGGCGGCCAGTATCCCGGCTTCACCGAGTGGGATCTCGTGTTCTCCAGCCAACCGCGCTTCCCAGGTCATGCCCAGCCTCGGCTTCCGCTCTGGGGGCGCTACGACGATCGCGATCCGATCGCCGTCGAGCGACGCGTGGCTCTCTGCCGCGATCACGGCGTCGATGGGCTCGTCTACGGCTTCTTCTGGTGCCGGGGCAAGCGCGTGTTCCAGGACGCGCTCGATCTCGGATTCCTCGGCAGTCCATCGGGCTCGCGTTTTCCATTCGCGGTCATGTGGGCCAACCGCATGCCGCGCGGGGTGCTCCCCGTGCGGCGCGCCGACGCGCCCGTGATCGAACCGGACCGGTTGGTCCCGACGGACGTCGACGACTTCGTCCGACTGGTCCGGTACCTCGCGGAGCGGTACTTCGTGCGCGAGACGTACGTCCGCGTCGCCGGGCGCGCCTACCTGTCGATCTTCGACTCGACGTTCTTCGTGCGTGAGCTCGGCTTCGACGGGGCGCGCGGTGCCATCGCGGGCGCTCGGGCCATGCTCGCTTCCGCGGGGCTGCCGCCGCTGCACCTCGCGGCGATCGATCCGAGCAGCGAGGTCATCGGTCAGCTCGCCGCTGCCGGCTTCGACAGCGTCACGCATTACGTGCTGCTGCCCGAGTGGAAGGGGCCGTTCTTGCAGGACTACGAGGAGCGCGCGATCGCGTGCGCGCGCGAGTGGCCATCGTTCGAATCGCGCTCTGGCCTGCCCTATCACCCGTCGGTGGCACCAGGGTGGGACGCCTCCCCGCGGGGCGCCGACTTCGGTCCGACACGCCCCGACCGCTACCCCTGGTCACCGGTCATTACAGGCGAGACCCCGGATCGTTTCAGAGATGCTGTAGCTCGCGCGACCCGTTTCGTTCGCGGCAACGGTCATCGCCCCGACGAACAGTTGCTGTTCGTCGCCTCACTCAATGAATGGAGCGAAGGTCACTACCTCGAGCCCGACACGCGGTTCGGTCTCCGGTGGATTGAAGCACTACGCGACGGCCGCGCGGATTCCTAACCCCCTACCGCACGGAAGGAGGTCTCGGGCGTTAGCGGCTCGTGTTGATGAGAACGCTCACCGAGCCCGCGTTCTTGTTGGCCACGACCAGGTCGGGCAAGGTGTCTCCGTCGAGATCGGCGATCGAGACCGCGTGGGGCCCCATTCCGGTAGCAAACGCGACGTACGGAACGAATGAGCCGTCGCCTTTGCCAGCCAGCACGGCTACGGTCCCTGGATTTCCGGGACCGTTGTCGTTCGTGGTCACGATGTCAGGCGTGCCGTCCAGGTTGAGGTCGGCCACCTGGACGTCGGCGGGAGCGGGCCCACACGGAAACGGCTTGGCCTCGAGCAGGGACCCGTCGCCCTTGCCGAGGAAGACATTCAACGTGCCCGCCACGCTATCTGACGCCAACACGTCGGGTGCGCCATCCCGATTGAGGTCGGCGACCGCTATGGAGCGGACGGTCGTGCCAGAAGCGACAGGAAAGGTCGTTCCGTAGGGCGGGAAGGTGCCGTCCCCATTTCCTGGCAGAACGCCTATGAAGCCGCCACCGCAAGTCACGACGTCGAGCCGCCCGTCTTTGTTGAAATCGACGACCACGAGGCCAGCGTGGGAGCTGGACATCGTGGCGTAGATGGGCAGATCCTCTCGGAACGAGCCGTCGCCGTTTCCCAGGGACACGTGGACGCCAGACCCGCCCGTGGTCCGGACCGGCACGACGACGTCCACGCTGCCGTCGTGATTCAGGTCGGCCGCTGCGAGACCGCCGCTTGCCGTCAAGCCCGGCGTGCGGAGGCTGAACCTCCGGAACGTGCCGTCTCCATTGCCGAACAACGTGCCGAATCCGTAGTAAGACAGCGCGACCGCGAGATCGACATTGCCGTCGTTGTTGAAATCTGCCGCGACGATCGCCGTGCCCGGTTCGACGGCATTGCATTCGTAGGTCATCTCGGGCTGAAAGGCTCCGTCTCCCTTGCCGATGAGCACGCTCACGTAGCCGTCGAAAGAGACGGTGGCGGCATCCAGCTTTCCATCCTTGTTGAAGTCGGCGAGCGTGACGACCTGCGGAGTTCGGGCGGCAGAGCCCACGGCAGGGGCGAACGAGATCGTCTTGAAGACGGAGCTTCCGCCCGCCCCGCCGAATCCGATTCCGCCGGCACCCCCGCCGGAGCCTGAAGCTCCCCCGGGGATCCCGGCGGCGCCGCCGGAGGAAGCGGATCCTCCGGCGCCTGCTCCGCCGGCAGATCCCGAGGCTCCGCCTTGGTTCGACATTCCGTCGCCGCCCGTTCCCCCGCGTCCTCCCGGGGCGCCCGAGGTCCCGAGATTTCCGGCCGAACCTGCGGTCCCAGCCGCGCCGGCCGTCCCCCCTGCGGCTCCTCTTCCCAGCCCGCCGTCACCGCCCGCGCCAGCCATGGGGTGGCCGGCGCCGCCGTCCGGTGGATTCCCGCTCGCAGCGCCTCCGCGGCAAGCGGCAAGCCCCTGCAGCAGCAGGCCCAGGACGAGCAGAGGCGTGGTTCGATGGGACATGACCGCTCCTTCAGGGCGAGGGGCAGGGAACGCGGGTCTTGGAGACGATCATGTCGTCGATCCACATGGCGCCGTCGAAGCCGTGGTAGTCACGCAGGCCGAAGTTGTAGACGGCGAAGGGTGACTTGATGGACGCGGCGGCCGGATAGTCGGTCGCGTCGATGCGCTTCGTCCCGTCGACGTACATGACCTGATGGCGGGTGGCGCTGTCGAAGCCGAGCTCGATGCAGTACCACGTGTTGGGAGGCAGCAGGTACGGCTTGTCGAAGCTGTAGCCGTCCGGCCGGCGAACGTCGTCGTGCGAGTTGAAGGCCACGCTGCGATCCTCGGCGAACTCCAGGGCGGTGGGCTCGTTGGGATCGGCCGAGCCAGCGGCCCCGCCGAACTGGTTGTGAACCCGCTCGGCGGTCCCGAGCTCGATGTCGCTCCGCAGGTAGAAGTGGACCCAGAAGGCGGGCCCGGGCGCAGGCACCGAGAGCATCCGGTAGGCCTCGGTCGGCGGGCTCGCCTCCTTCTTGCTGCGGACCCGCAGGGAGGACTTGCCGTTCCGAAAGACGGTCGTGTCGACGGCAAAGCTGCTCGTCCACGCGGACGGGTTGTTCGAGCCCTGGTACGTGACGTACTTCGCGTTCGCGGGGAACTCGGTGGTCTCGAAGCCGGAGCAGAAGGTGGCATCCGCAGGACAGCCGCCGCTCGAGCCCCCCGCCGCCCCACCCGTCGCGCCGGTCGTTCCGCCGGCGGCGCCGCCGCCACCGGCGCTGCCCCCCGTCGCCTGGCCACCCGAGCCGCTTCCCCCGCTCGCGCTCCCGCCGCTGCCCGAGCCGGTACCCCCGCTCGCGCTCCCGCCGCTGCCCAGGGCGCCGCCCGATCCGATGCTGCCACCGGTGCCCCCGGACCCGTTCGCGCCGCCGGACGCGGCGCCGCCCGAGCCCTGCGCCATCCCACCCGACCCGGCCGGCGAGCCGCCCGAGCCCTGCGTCGTCCCGCCGCTCGCGGCGCCGCCGGTACCGTGCCCGCCGCTCGCCGCGCCTCCCGTCGCGCTGCCGCCACCGGAGCCGCCTCCGGACGGACTGCTTCCGCAGCCGCCTCCCAACACGAGGGGAAGAGTCAGCGCGCCGGCCAGGAGGGCGCACATCACGGAATTGGTGGGACGAGGGACGAGGGGCATCGAAACCTCCAGCTTAGTGCCTTACAAGAGTGCCCCCGCGAATGGGAAGGCTGGAGAAGGGACGCTCCCGCCGGGGCCGCTGTGCATCGCAGGACCGTCCAGGCTCGAAGAGCGAACGGCCCGAACAGCACGATCACCTATCCGTACTCCCAGCGGCCGTCCTGATAACGTCGGGCTCGATGAAAGCTCGAGTCGCTCTGATTGGCCTGGTGATGCTGGCGCTCGTGGCCCAGACGCGCGCCGCGCCCGCACCGCCGTCCGGAGCGGCCTCGGGCGCTGCCGGAGCGCCGGCGGTGGGCGCGCTCGTCCCCGCGACCGCGCGGGACTTGCGCTGGACGGTGACGGGGAGGCGGCTCTCGCCCCCCAAGCCGCCGCACCGGACCGGCGCCCTGGAGATCCTCGGCGCCTCGCTGTATCGGGCGCGATGCGCGAGCTGCCACGGCGAGAGCGGCGACGGGCGAGGACCGATGGCCGCAGGGCTGAGCGTCCCCCCGACCAACTTCACGGCAGGCGTCTACAAGCTCCGATCGACGCCGACGGGATCCATTCCCACCGACGCCGACCTGTTCACGACCATCACCCGCGGCGTGCACGGGACCCCGATGGTGCCGTGGTCGGACACCCGTGAGGACGAGCGGTGGGCTCTCGTGTTCCACCTGCAGTCGCTGTCCCCTCGATTCCACGAGGAGCGCCCGGCTCGACCGATCGCAGTCCCCAAGCCGCCGGCCGAGACCGAAGCGCTGCGGGCGAAGGGGCAGCGTCTGTATGCGACCCTGCAGTGCTCGGCTTGCCATGGAGAAAAGGGTTTGGCCGACGGCCCGCGCGCCGGGCTCTATCGCGGGCCGAAAGGCCCCATCGACATCCGCGTTCGTGGCTTTTCTCGAGGTCGCTTCATCCGCGGAACCGAGATGCAGGACCTCTATCTCACGCTGCGCCTGGGCCTCGAAGGCACACCGATGGCTGCCTACGGCGCCCTCTCCGACAGCGACATCTGGGCCCTCGCCGCCTACGTACGCGCTCTGATCGACGGGCGTCCGATCAACGAGTTTCCTCCCGCTGGTCAATCCATCAATTGAGCGGCGTCGCACCGCAGCGAACTAACCTTGGCGCTCGCGCTCGGCGATGATCGTGATGCCTTCTCGGAGGGACGGGGGAAGAAGGCGATAGATCGCGTTCGACACGAGCCCTCTGAGCGCGCGCGGGGCCTCGTGGCCGGTGTGGTGGCGGGCGTAACGCGCGTCGAAGTAGAAGCGAATCCAGTGGCGGCGGATCCGAAAGCCCGCCCGGCTCAACAACCCGGCCAGCTCGGCCAGCGTGTATTCGCGAAAGTGCCCGGGATTGGAGCGGGACACGCGGATTGGTTCGAACGGATTGCGGCCGAAGGCCAGCTTCACGCGCTTGCGCAGCGAAACCGCGTTCGGGGTTTGTAGAAGCAGCACGCCACCGGGTGAGAGAAGGCTCGCGAGATAGTCGAGGACGAGCTCCGGGGCGGTGTAAAGGTGTTCGATGACCTCGGCGAAGACGATGACGTCGTAGGGACCGACGTCGCGCCGCCAGCGATCCCGTTCTTGGGCGTCGTTCAGATCGAAACGAAAATGCGTCCCTGCGCCGGTATTCCGTTCGGGCTCGAGCCCCAGCGTGTCCACCGGGACATCCAGGCGGCTTCGAAGCATGTCCGTGAGCGGCGACGGACCGATGTCGAGAATACGGGCCCGAGGCAGCGTGACTTCACCCTTGATCGCGGCCTCCACCAGACGAAGGACGAAATCGAAGCGGGGCCGATGGAAAGCCAGGTACCCCGGATTCGCCGCCGGTTCCGTGCTCACTTCCACCGCGCCTCCTACCACGCAGGATGAATGGCCTCCAGAGCCCGGCACCGCGCCCGCAGCCCCCGGCGGCCACATCGCCCGAGCTCAAATCCGGGCGTCCAGCCAGGCCTGCGCGTCGGCGAGGACCTGCTCCTTGCCCAGGTCGGCCAGGAGGTCGTGATAGTGACCCTCGTAGAGCTTCAGGGTCTTGTCGGACGAGCCGGCGCGCTCGAAGAAGGTTCGGCTCCCGGCGGGCTTGGTGGCCTTGTCCTCGGTCCCGTGAAGCACCAGCAGCGGCAGGGTAATCAACTCGAAGTCGCGCTTCAGGCGCTCGTCGGCGCGCACCATCTCGGCCACCGTTTGGGTCGGCTGCACCTCCTGGGCAATGAGGGGGTCGGCGTTCATGCTCTCCACCCATCGGGGGTCCCGTGAGAAGTCCTCGTTCTTCAGCTTCAACACGTGCGCGTGGGGCGCCAGGTGGGCGATCCCTTTCAAGACCGCGAGGGCGAAGTCGGGCGCCGGCACCTGAAACGCGAAGCTCTCGCAGATCAAACCGGCCAGCTGCGCCTGCTTGTCGAGGGCATACGTCACAGCCACCACGCCGCCGGCGCTGTGACCGAGGAGGAACACCTTGAGCCCGGGTTCGGCGGCCTTGACCCCCGTGATGAACGTCGCGAGGTCGTCGACGTAGTCGTTGAACCGCTGGACGTAGAACCGCTCGCCCTCGGACTTGCCGCGGCCGCGATGGTCGAGCGCGTATACGGCGATACCCTTGGCCACGAGCTGTCCGGCCACCCAGGCGTACTGGCCGCTGTGAGCGTTGAACCCGTGCGCGATCACGACCACGGCGCGCGGGCGGGCGGGCGGCCTCCACGAGCGGGTGAAGATCTTCAGCCCCCCGACACCTTCGAAGCTTCCTTCAGTCATGGCCTCTCCTGAGGTTGGTTTCGTTTCGCGAACGGACTTGGTCCGCAGGCAAGAGTGGTTGTCGCCTCCAGTCGGCCGTGGGCCGCGATCTGGGAGGCCGAGCGAGAAGAAGACGCCGCACAGGCAACAGCCGCCGCGTATCTCGCGCGGCTCGACCTGCTCTTTCATCACGGTCCAGCCAGCGGATGGGACCTTCCTAGGGCCACCGGCGGACGCGCGAAGAGTACACCTGGTCGCCCGCCGCCACCACGACGCAATCCTGGCGCCGGGATGGTGGCCCGCCACCACTCGCTCGCTCGCTCGCACGTTAACGTGACATTTCGGTTCGGGGAAATCGGCGTAAACACGACCGGGGCTGCTCCCGACCCGTCGCGATCCGAATAGAATGGGTCGCACCGTTGCTCTTCGACACCTACAAGCCCCTCCCTGGCACCTTCGACGAGATGATCGACGTCGACGGGATGCCGCGCAGCCACACCCGACGCGCCACCCGGATCCTCGACGGGCTCTCTCCCAAGGAGTTCGCCCAGGCGCAGTCTCTCGCCGAGCTGTCGCTCTACAGCCAGGGAGTCACGTTCTCGGTCTACTCGGACCAGCGCGGCACCGAGAAGATCTTCCCTATCTGCCTGGTCCCGCGGGTGATCAGCGGCGCCGAGTGGTCGCGCGTCGAGAAGGGGCTCGCCCAGCGCATCGCCGCCCTGAACCTGTTCCTCGACGACATGTACGGGGAGCAAAAGATCCTCAAGGCCAAGAACATCCCGGCGGATCTGATCCTCGGCGCGAAGTTCTTCCTCCCCAAGCTGCGCGGCATTCGCCCGCCCGGGAAGGTCCGCATCCCCATCGCGGGGATCGACCTCATCCGCAGCCCGGACGGCGTGTTCCGCGTGCTGGAGGACAACCTGCGCACGCCCTCCGGCGTCTCGTACGTGGTCGAGAACCGCCTGGTCACGAAGCGCATCTTCCAGAGCGCCATCGAGGAGAGCGCGGTCCGCCCGGTCGAGCAGTACCCGATGCACCTGGTCGAGACTCTGCGCGCGATCTCGCCCGTCGATCCGGCCGACACGCGCATCGTGCTGCTGACGCCGGGCTCGTTCAACTCGGCCTACTTCGAGCACACGTTCCTGGCCCGCACGATGGGGGTCGAACTGGTCGAGCCGAGCGACCTGTTCGTCGAGGACGACGTCGTGTACGTCCGGACCATCCGCGGTCCCGAGCGCGTGCACGTGGTCTACCGACGCATCGACGACGCGTACCTCGATCCGGAGTTCTTCCGTCCCGACAGCCTCCTCGGCGTGCCGGGGCTGATGCGGGCCTACGCGGCCGGCAACGTGGCGCTGGCGAACGCGCCCGGCAACGGGGTGGCGGACGACAAGGCGGTGTATCCGTTCGTGCCCGACCTCATCAAGCACTACCTGGGTGAGGAGGCGATCCTCGCTCAGGTCGACACCTTCGTCTGCGCGCGGCCCAACGACCTGACCTACGTGGTCGAGAACCTGGCCAAGCTGGTGGTGAAGGCGGTCGACGAAGCGGGCGGCTACGGCATGTTGATGGGCCCGCAGGCCACCGCCGCCGAGCGCGACGACTTCCGGCGGCGCATCCTGGCCGAGCCGCGTCGCTACATCGCCCAGCACCGGGTCGAGCTGTCCACCTGCCCGACCTGGGATCCGGCGTCCGAGAAGCTGGCCCCGCGCCGG
>Ga0105238_10003576_pt1 | contig 15496 bp, 12 predicted proteins | sample KBSC34metaG_FD_81526 | JGI IMG/M metagenome (GOLD analysis project Ga0105238, IMG submission 81526) | Corn rhizosphere microbial communities from Kellogg Biological Station, Michigan, USA - KBS C3-4 metaG | ecosystem: Host-associated > Plants > Roots > Rhizosphere > Soil | place: Michigan, USA... | reverse complement strand
GGTTCTTGGTAAACATTGACGGCACCGCATCCGGTCGCAATAAACGCAAAGAATGGCAAGCAAACTCGTAAAATCATGCGCCTCTGAGCACTTTGCGTCTGCCGAGGTTCGCATGTTTTGTGATTGTCCGGGGTTAATATGAGTCCCTTCAACGTGGCCGGCTTCGATTGGCGACCACTTAACGAGGTTTTCAGGCTTTGAGTCATGTGCATCGTCGCTCCACTTATTGACTGATCGATTGATAAATAGTAGAATAGCTGGACAACTTCGTCAATTCTGATGTTGATCGTTTGACCAAATATTGAAAATACAGATATCAACTTGCCAGCATGCAACGACGCATCTCCAAATGGCGACGAGACCTGTGATCCCGAGCAATCGGGAGGACCCATGACGCTGAACGACGAAACAACCAGAACCCGAAACCCCGAACGAACGAAGCGCGCGGTGCTCGACGCTGCGGAACAGTTGTTCGCGGAGCGTGGCTTCGTGGGTACGTCGATGCGTGACATCGCGGAAGCATCTGGGGTTTCGCAGCCCTTGATTCAGTACCACTTTGCTCATAAGGACGGACTGTACGCCGCTGCATTAAGACGTGCCGTCGAAGCGTATGCAGCACGATTTCCCGAAGCGGCGTTGGTGACAGATGAACCAGTCGACATTGCGGTGGACATGCAACGGTTGTTCACCTTCCTGCAGGAGAATCCGTTGCAGATCCGCATGATCGGGTGGTCTCGGTTGGAAGGTAAGCATGAACTGGTGACCGGCTGCGAGAACTTGCGCCGGGCGATGGTGCAGCGGATCGAGTGTGCTCAGCGTCAGGGTCAGGTTCGCCTCGACGTTGACGCTCGGTCGTTGGCCGTAATGCTGGAAGGACTGCTGTTTTCGTGGTTCGAGAACCGGGCTTTGAACGGCATGCTGTTCGACGACGGGATGAACGATCAGACGTTCCTGCGTGAAGCCATTGCCGTGTTGCAGCGGGGAGCGGCTCCCGAAGCGGGTCTGGCCTGACCTGATTCGAATTCCTCAAATCTTCTGCTCCGGAAACCTGAAGAGTCAACGGGAACAGTGGACGTTTGCTCGAATCCCTCGACGCACGTCCCTATAATCCCGACTTATTGATTCGCACACTGTTAAAGACGTCATCGGCCGGAAGGCCGTTGAGTACCGGGGCAGGCGCACTCGTTCACAGAATGAACCACCATTCTGTGCCGTCACGTGTGTCGGTCCCCGATTCTCAGCGGTCCGCCAATCGTGGCCGATGCATCAGGATCGCTCTGCCGACATGGCTTCCGAGATTGCTCCGCCTGACACTGCCGAAGACACTCAATCTGTGGGAATCGTCCAGACACGATTCGCACGATTGTTCGAACCACCGTCGGTCCTGACGCTGGAAAGCGGTGGCGGTCTGGGGCCGATCACGGTCGCTTACGAGACCTACGGCGAACTGACCAAGGAAAAAGACAATGCCATTTTCATCTGTCACGCGTTGACTGGTGATGCTCACGTCGCGGGCAAGCACGCCGCCGACAGCCGTAAATCGGGCTGGTGGGATGGACTGGTCGGGCCCGGCAAAGCACTCGATACCACCAGGTATTTCGTGATCTGCGCAAATGTCCTGGGTGGCTGTCAGGGAACAACCGGGCCGAGTTGCCTGAATCCCGAGACCGGTCAGCCGTATGGACTAAAATTCCCATTTATTACCGTCGGCGACATCGTCGAAGTACATGCGGCGCTGGTACGGCATCTGGGAATTGAGAAGCTCCTGGCGATCATTGGCGGCAGTCTGGGCGGGATGCAGGTACTGGACTGGGTGGCTCGTTATCCGGACATGATCCATGCAGCCATCTGTCTGGCATCTTCGGGGCGATTATCAGCACAGGGGATTGCCTTCAACGCCGTTGGCCGTCGCGCGATCACGACCGATCCACAGTTTCAAAACGGCGACTACTACGGTTCAGACCCTTCGAAGTATGGTGACGTCGGGCCTCGCGTGGGACTGGCTCTTGCGCGCATGGTGGCGCACATTACGTACTTGTCTGAAGCATCGATTGAACGGAAATTCGGTCGAGACCTGCAGCATAGCGACCATCTGGCGTATGACCTGCAGCGCGAAACCGAGTTCAAGATCGAGAGCTACCTGCACTATCAGGGCAAGCGATTCATCGAACGATTCGACGCGAATAGCTATATCGTGCTGACACGGGCGATGGACTATTTCGACCTGGCACAGCGGTACGGGTCGTTGCGAGAAGCACTCGGCCGGACTGACGCGAGGTTTCTGATTACGTCATATCATACCGACTGGTTGTTCCCCTCGAGTCAAAGCCGCGAACTGGTCAGTGCCATGCTGGAGACGCACCGGCACGTGACCTATCTGGAACTAGAAAGTGTTTTCGGACACGATTCGTTCCTGCTGGAAATCAAACAGTTGGAAGAACTCGTCACTCCGTTGTTACGAGAAACGTATCGACGAAGCCGCGAAGTTTAGATTGAGACCAGGAAATTCATGCGGCCTTACAGCATTCTCGATCCCAACGCCTCACTGACCGACCGATTGATCATTGATCAGATCGGCCGCAATAGTCGTGTCATCGACTTGGGATGTGGCGACGGACGGTTGCTGTGTCGATTGCGCGATGAACTGCGATGTTCAGTTCAAGGCGTGGAGCTCGATCATCGTGAAGTGATCGAAGCCATCGCCAAGGGGATGCCGGTCATTCAAACCGACCTGGACCACGGCCTGAAGGAAATCCCCGAACGGTCATTCGACTTTGCCGTGCTCAGCCAGACACTGCAGCAAGTGCGTCATCCGCAAGAGTTGCTCGGCGAGATGTTGCGTATCGCGAAGCGCGCGGTCATTCTGGTTCCGAACTACGGTCATTGGAGGATCCGGTTGCAGATCATGTTGCACGGCCGGGCTCCGCGGACCAGTTCGTTGCCGTACGATTGGTACAATACGCCGAACTTGCACTTTCTCTCGATGATCGACTTCCGTGAATTGTGCGAACGGATGCAATTTAAGATCGTGCATGAGATTCCGATCATTCGGGGCCGCGCGGCGCAGGCTGCCTGGGCCGCGAACCTGCGGGCCGACAACGCGTTGTACGTCTTGGAGCACATTTGACAGTGATCGTTTATAAGGAACTGATCATGAAACGGCTGTTGCTGGCACTTGTTGCGATTGGGATTGCCGTCAGTTCGATCGGCGCGGCCGATGTCGAAAAGAAGATGGACCGCGAAGCGCTGGAAAAAGCCTTCGCAACCAAAATGACGGGTGCCGCACTCTCCGGCGCCTTCAGCATCGACGGCAAAGAGATGGGGCCGAACCGACCCGACAAGTACAAGATCGTCTCCGCCAAAAAAATTGACGGCGACAATTGGGTGATCACCTACAAGGCCAAAGTGGGTGAGGCGGAACTCGATATTCCGATTCCCATCAAGGTCTATTGGGCCGATGACACACCTGTGATGTCGTTGACCGATCTGACCATTCCTGGCGTCGGCACCTTTACGGCACGCGTGATGTTTTACGGTGATCGATATGCAGGAACGTGGCAGCATGGCAAGGTGGGAGGTCACATGTGGGGCATGGTCGAAAAGGCCGCTGAAAAAACGCCGGATAACAAAGCGCCAGAAAAGTGACCCGGCCGCGGGTCGGCGGGGTTCGCGATTAAGTTTGGTTTAGGATTGGTGATTCGCTCGCGCGTTGGAAACGGATGACGCGGATGGCCGGGGGCGAGTTTTTGAGCCCAAAGACTTGCGCGCGAACGATGGGGTGGCTGGGGCAGCGCTTCGCTGCGTCCAGAAACAGCGCGTGCTTGACGACTGCCCGAATCCTGCCAGCGGTGCGGAGACCACAGCCCTCGCCATTACAAGGTAACGATCCCTCAGTTTGTGGATTCCTGAATTTGGATGATCTTGCGCTTGGATTGACGTCGAATGGGATTAGAATCAACAACCGTTGATGAATCGCTGCTACCGGCTTCCCCCGCGTTTGCTCCCGCCGTTCTTGCCATCCCGCCGCTGTCATTCTGCGTGAGATCGTCTATGTCGTGTCGGCTTTATTGTCTCATTGCGATTGGGCTGGTTCTGATCGGAATTGGCCAACCCATTCGAGCTGCGGAACCCGATGTTGCCGGCATCGAGTTCTTCGAATCCAGGATCCGGCCGATCTTGGTGACACATTGTGAAGAGTGTCACAGTTCTGCTTCGAAGTCACTGAAAGGCGGACTGCAACTCGATCACCGCGAGGGTGTGACCCGCGGTGGCGAATCAGGGCCGGTGATTGTCCCCGGCCAACCCGAATCGAGTCTACTGCTCAAAGCTTTGAAATATGACGGTGTGGAAATGCCGCCGAAGGGGCGACTCCCAGCGGCTGTCGTCGCGGATTTTGAGCAATGGATCAAACTAGGAGCTCCCGACCCGCGCGATCGGCCGGCGGCCGGTCAAACCTCTAGCAAAGTCAGTTTTGCCGAGGCCAGCCAGTGGTGGTCGTTTCAACCGCCGGTTCGAGTAACTCTGCCACAAGTCCAACGACAACACTGGTCGCAACGAAATCTCGACCGGTTTGTGCTGTCAAAGCTCGAACAACAGAAGTTACAGCCCAGTCCCATCGCGGACCGGCACACCCTGATTCGGCGTGCGTACTTTGACCTGATTGGCCTGCCGCCGACACCCGATGAGGTCGCCGCGTTTGTGGCCGATGGGTCGCCGAACGCGTTCGCGACGGTCGTCGATCGATTGCTCGAATCACCGCATTATGGCGAACGCTGGGGGCGACACTGGCTGGACGTCGCTCGATACGGCGAGGATCAGGCGCATACCTTTAAGGCACGCAATTATCCTCAGGGGTTCCGTTATCGCGATTGGGTGGTGGACGCACTGAATCGCGATCTGCCGTACAACCGTTTTGTCGCCGAACAAATTGCCGGCGACTTGCTGGGCAGTCCAGGCGAACCGGGCCGGCTGGCCGCATTAGGATTATTCGCGCTCGGACCCGTTTACTATCAGGACAACGGCGAACAGGCCAAAGCACTCGCTGATGAATGGGACGATCGTGTCGATACGCTCACGCGCGGGGTGCTCGGATTGACCGTGTCGTGTGCTCGTTGCCACGACCACAAATTCGATCCGATCAGCATGGCCGACTACTACGGACTGGCCGGGGTCTTCTCAAGTTCCGAATACCAGGAACGCCCCATCGTCTCGCAAGACGTGGTCGATCAGAAAAATCGTGCGGAAACCTCCGTCAAGGAACAGCAACTCAAAGTCGATCGGTTCCTCGACATCGAAGCGCGGCAATTGCGGCCGACGCTTGTGTCAGATATTCCGCAATACATGAAGGCGGCGTGGAAGGTTCTGTCACAGCAGAAATCGAAGCCGAACGACAAACGACTGACTCGAATTGCCAAGGACGATCAAGTCAGCGAACTGTTACTGAAACGCTGGATTGACGTGCTCGGAGCAGCACCCGAGAAACAAATCGCACATCCGTATCTGGCAGCGTGGTACGAGTGGTATGGCAAACAGGATTTAGGTCGTGACCGAGCCAACGATGCTGAAACGTTGGCGCATATCCAACAACTGGCCACCGATTTCCAGTTGCTCGTTCAGGCCAGGTTGCCACAGCGAGAATCGTTGTTCGCGGAATTCGGCGAGAACGTCGCGTTCGTCACGACGGAAGATCGGGCTGTCGTCGAACCGGGTGTGATTCCACTCGGCAATCTGTTCGACGATCCGACAGGAGTGTCACTTTCGGCAGCAATATCGATCGACAAGTTTTGTGCGGTCGCCACCGAGAAATCACTCGGCGTCGATCGCGTCGTCCAGGGATGGGGGCATCAGACGAAGATCGCTCCCGATATCGAATTCGAATTCACGAACTTGGGAAGTGACGACCGTTCACATGGCGGTGTGGTCAATGATGGTTGGGATGCCACCGGCGGCATTCGCACGCAAGGGAAATCCTTCCCATCGAACGCGGGACGAACCGAGCAGGGCATCGGCATGCACGCCAACGCCTTGATCACGTTCGATCTGGACGAACTGCGGCAGGCAGGTCTGTTGCCGGCGGATCAGGCCTTCGTGTTCCGATCCGATCGCGCGGGCTTGAACGACGACGTGTTTGGGAGCGGCCCGAGTGCTCACCTGGCAGTGATTGTTTCGCGACCCCATCGCAAAAAGGACGTCTACGATGGCATCATGGCCGGCTATGTCAACGGCCAGGCGATGAAGATCGCCGAGAACGATCGAGTCTATTACTTCAGCGGCGAGATCCCGGCGCCGCTGAAAGCCGATGGCAAGTTCGCACGATTTGAGGTTCCCATCCCGGCTGACGCTCGGTTTCTCACTCTGGTGAGTACCGGTGCAGCAATTGGAGCCAGCGAAAACTCGATCAACAGCGATCACACGGCCTATTCGGGGGCTCGCCTGGAACTGAACCCCCTGCCCGCTTCCCTCGCGATTGCCGATGCGCAACCTGCGTCGGCGTTGAGTCCTGAAGGCGATCATCAGCAAGCCCGACTTGATGCGATGCTGCTGTCCGAACTGTTCTACGACCAAGGCTTGCTCGCTCTTCCCGGCAGCGAAGCCGACAAACGGTTGCCAGAACCGGCGACTCAGCAGTTAGTCCAACTGCGGACCGAGTTCGATCGGCGGAAGAAAGAATCAGATGGGATCCAGGTGCACATGGCTCATTCGCTGATGGACGGCCAGGGTCGCGACCTGAAAATCTATCTTCAGGGAAATCCCACGAAACCGGGCGATGTGGCCCCGCGTTCGATGCCCGTCGTCTTTACCGGTGGCGAGCGAAAACCGCTGGCGGCGAAAGGCAGTGGTCGCGCGGAATTGGCGACAGCAATCACCTCACGTGACAACCCATTGACAGCGCGCGTTATCGTCAATCGAGTCTGGCGAGGTCACTTCGGCGTGGGATTGGTCAAGACCCCCAGCAACTTCGGACATCTGGGTGATCGTCCATCGCACCCGGAACTGTTGGATGATTTGGCCGTTCAATTCATGGATTCGGGCTGGAGTTTGAAATGGCTGCACCGCGAGATCCTGTTGTCGGCGACGTATCAACAGAGCAGCGCATTCCGGGCCGCGGCGAGTGACATCGATCCCGAGAACATACTTCTGTGGCGAATGAACCGCCGTCGGTTGGAAGTGGAACCGTGGCGTGACGCGATGCTCGCCGTGACCGGAGAACTCGATCGTACCGTCGGAGGTCCTCCAAGTGATTTGGGGCAATCCGGAAATCGACGCCGCACGCTGTATGCGTTTATCAGTCGGCATCAGTTGAATGATCTATTGCGTCTGTTCGATTTTCCCGATCCCAACATCACCAGCGATCGGCGCAGTGTCACGACCGTTCCGCTGCAACAGTTGTTCGTGTTGAACAGCGATTTTATGGCTCAACGGGCCAAAGCGCTGGCGGCCCGATTGGAGATGCTCGCAGGAACTGATAACTCGGCTCGAATCCATCAGGCGTTTCTGTGGCTATACAGTCGACCTCCAACTGCGGAGGAAGTAACACTAGGACAGTCTTTTCTGCAGACTGTTTCCAGCGAGTCGCCGGATGGAAAAGTCGATACCAAAGTGTTGACACCGTGGGAACAGTACCTGTTGGCATTACTCGGGACGAACGAGTTCTCGTTCATCGACTAGGTAAGTTGGTGGTCTGCGAAGGTCGTGTCATTCAGCGTGGCCGCAACGGTCACTGTTCGATTTGAAATCAGGATGGTCATGAACAGCGAAACAATTTCCGGCAGGCACGCACAACCGCAATCTGGTTCTTCGAACGCCGCCGCTGCACTTGGCACATTGCCACTCAGCCGCCGACAGATGCTGATGCGGTCCGGCGCCGGATTCGGCATGCTGGGCCTCGGCAGCCTGTTGGCGTCGGAACAAGCCTTGGTTGGCCCCGGTGTCGCCAGCGATAATTCCAGCAATCCACTGGCACCGAAGTCGCCTCATTTTCAACCGCGGGCCAAACGAGTCATCTTTCTATTCATGAATGGCGGACCGTCGCACGTCGACACGTTCGACTACAAGCCGGCACTGAAAGAAAAAGAAGGCCAGCCAGGTCCCGGTGGCAAGTTCATGCCGACGCCGTTCAAGTTCGACAAATACGGCGACAGCGGTATCGAAGTCAGTGAACTTTATCCCCACTTGTCGCGACAGGTGGACGACCTGTGTGTGATTCGATCGATGCACACGACGACGCCCAATCATGAACCAGGATTGTTCATGATGAATAGCGGGGCTCAACAGCCAATTCGGCCCAGTCTGGGATCGTGGCTGACCTATGGGCTCGGCAGCGAGAACCAGAACCTGCCGGGATATGTCGTGCTGTGTCCGGGCAAACCTGTCGTGGGCCCTGCCCTGTGGGGAAACAGCTTTCTGCCCGGGATCTATCAGGGGACGCACATCAACAACGCGAAGATTGATCCCAAGAACGTCATCGGTCACTTGAACAATCAATTCCTCACTAGTCCGCAGCAGCGACGAATGCTCGATGTGATGCAGGCGATGAACGAACGGCATCTCGCTTCGCGTGGCCAGGATATCGAACTGGAAGCACGCATCGCATCGCTCGAAATGGCATACCGCATGCAATTCGAAGCTCAGGAAGCATTCGACATCGGTGCTGAAACTGCTGTGACGCGTGCTATGTATGGCGACGGTGAATTCGCCAATGGTTGTCTGATCGCCAGGCGACTGGTTGAGCGTGGGGTGCGGATGGTGCAGTTGTACTATGGCGCCGGGCAACCCTGGGACGCGCATGGTGACATCATGGACCACAAACGCGATGCCTTGAAAAGCGATCAGGCGATCGCCGGGTTGCTGCAGGATTTGAAGTCACGCGGGATGCTGGACGAAACGCTGATTCTGTGGGGCGGAGAATTTGGTCGCACCCCCACGGCTCAAGGCGCGAAGGGTCGCAATCATCATCACACCGGTTTCACCGTCTGGCTCGCGGGAGGCGGAGTCAAAGGCGGCCTCACGTATGGAGCGACGGATGAAGTGGGAGTGCACGCGGTTGAGAACCGAATGGACGTCCACGACCTGCACGCAACGATCCTGCACTTGATGGGCCTGGACCATACGAAGCTAACGTTCCGTTACAGCGGTCGCGACTTCCGTCTGACAGACGTCCACGGCACGATCGCCACCGACATCCTGGCCTAAGCAAGAGAATTCGTAGGGTGGTGACAAGCCGTCCCCCGCGCAGTCCCACCATCCTCATCTCGCTGTACTCGACTCTCGTTTCAAAGCCATCAGACAGCCATCGTTCCTCCAACGCGATTCGCGGCCAAAGATGACAACGGCACTGTGCTTTCATTGTGGTGCGACAAAATTCGGTGCCCTTTGTCCGTGCGGTACGTGTGGCGGTCCGGCCAGCGGAGATAGCGATCTGGACATCGCGTTCAGTGATCACTACATGTCCGTTGGCAGCTTGAAGAAATTCGGCAAAATAATTCGCCAGATTGCACGTCAAACTGACGATGACGAAGTTCGCATGTGGTCATTTCTCAACTATGTCTCGATTTATCATTCCTCCATCTTGACAGTCGATACGCCGCCAGAGCTCGTTCGTCTGGTCGAACCAATTCTGCAAAACATCGACCTGCGCGCTTTTGAGGTCGTCAACAAGAGACCTCGGCTGGATGAGGGACCGCCCCCCAAAGCGGTCGTTCTTCCTCGATCGTTGTCCAAAGCGTATTCGAAGCAACTCAACGGCGTATCCGTGGATTTTGTCGATGTTAAAGATCGTCAAGGTCGAGTGATTCGTAAATGTTTCCTCGACGCATCTGAAAAACCAACTCTCTACGTCCCCGTAGACTGTGATCTGACGAGCAAGGACATCGTCGCGATACGCCAGGCTGGCGGGTGCCTATGGGGATGGCTATTCTCGGGAGAGTGGACGACTGTGAAACGCGATCAATGAGGCCTGAAGGGCCTGTTTCCCAAACGAATCACCCGCCGACCCGCGTCCGCCGGAGGCGGCTTATTCGCGTCGCATGACGGGTTGCGAATAGGTGTATCGTTCGCGCGTCGAATGCCTCATCCCGTTTCCAACGCGCGAGCCGTTTCGCTATTCTGAACCCGACTTAATCGCGGATCCCGCCGACCCGAGGCCGGGTCATGCTGACTGTTGGCGGCCGCGTAGTCGGCGGATCATCTGACGGATTCCTTGTGGAACGATCGCGCGGATCGTGGCGCGCATGGACTTGGGCAGTGTGTACTTCATCCACCAGTGAAGTTTGTCCTGGTTCGAAACGGGGATACGATTCGTATTGATCAGCAGGACATCGATCCGACGTGGATAAGTGAAGTCGACGATGATGAAACCGGCGTCCTGCAAACGCTTCAAACATTGCTCCACTTGCGGACCGAGGCCGAATCGGAACGTCGAATCTCCATGAAATTCAACGGCAAGCTGGCCGATGCGATTCAACAAAGTCGCGTCAACTGAGTTGAGCACATCGACTTCGGCGCCTTCGATATCCATCTTGACCAGGTCGACGTAGTCCCAGCCGATTTCGTCAAGCAACGCTGCAAACGTTCGGGCGGGGACATGCACGACTTCCGACAGCGTGCAGCCATAGAGACTTTCTTGTGGCAACGAGAGAATGCTGCTGCCTTCGTCGTTGGCCGCAATATTGAACTGGATCGTCGACATATTGCCGGCGACAACCGCGCAGTGCATGGTTGGGGTCGTTCCTGACTGAGACAGTTCGGCATACAGCTTCGGATTCGCCTCGACCATGCGCACATCGGCACCAAACTGTTGTTTCATTCCCTGCGCGAACGTGCCGTGGTTCGCACCCAAGTCAAGAACTCGAGGTGCCGATCCCAACGGGCCTGTCAGAAATGTATGTCCGCGGACGTTCGTGAGCGTATGCATCTGTGTTATTTGCTCTTCCTCGAAGATGAGTCAGGTTTCGATTGACCTCGTACTGATTTCGGCGACGACATTCGCGCCGAGCGACCCGACGATCCTGTCGTGCAACCCGTGAGCAGCGAGTGCGTTGACCGCGCACCACCATTTTGGGGTCGAGGATCAGATGCTGTCCATTCACGAATCGATGTTCGAACCGGAAAACTGGCAGATTCCTACCCAAGAGATTTCCGAAGCTGATCCCGTGTTTCTCGTGTTGTCTTGTTCGTCGAAAACCCGTTGAAGTCATCGAAACCCCAATAAATGCAGCGTGCTTCGGTCTTTTGCGGACTGCGTCAATGACGCCCGCCGTGTGGTACGTTGCTGCCGTGTGTGCGGTACGTATCTGCGTTCGTTGAAGTCTGATTCCATTCAAGACGCGTTGGCTTGAATGAAGGCGGCAATTCGCGTTAGTGTCGCTGTTTGAATTCGGGCCTGTGCGAAGGATTTGATCGTTAGTCGAGGGATCGGATAGGGATATGCCGTTTGCTGCTGCAGTGTCCGAGAAGACCAATTTGAATGTCGCGATTCAAGAAACCGCGGAAACTGTTGCGGGCGAATTGGGCCGAACGCCCGATCTGACGTTTCTATTTGTCTCTCACCATCACGCACAAGGATTCGCCAGTCTGGCAGCCAACGTCCGCCAGCGATTGGGCGGCGGTCTCGTTTTGGGTTGCACGGGCGAAACGGTGATCGGCGGTGCGCGAGAATACGAGCGGGGACCGGCCTTGGCCGTCTGGAGTGGTGTGCTGCCGGACGCCAAACTTGTTCCGTTTCAATTGGACTTCGCGGAAACGCCTGACGGTTTCATGTGTGGGGGCGTGCCTGATGATTTGGGGTCTCATGCCGCGGAAACGCGCAGCGTCCTGTTGCTGGCAGATCCGTTCACCTCGGTGCCAAATTCGGTGCTCGAACGGTTTGCCAATGAATTGCCTCTGGTATCCTTGGTTGGCGGCATGGCCAGCGGCGGAAATCCTGGCGAAAACCGCTTGTTCCTGAACGATCGTGAAGTCGAAGAGGGCGCAGTGGGCGTCGTAATTCGGGGGGGACCTCAGGTTCGAACGGTCGTGTCGCAAGGTTGCCGTCCGGTCGGGGCTCCGTTTGTCGTGACTAAAGCCGAGCGGAATGTCGTCTACGAAATGGGCGGCGTCCCGCCGATGCAGCGATTGCAAGAACTCTATCACCAACTGACAGAACGCGATCAAAAGCTGATCGACGAAACCGGTATTCATATCGGGCTGGCGCTGAATGAATTTCAAGATACGTTTCATCGGGGCGACTTCCTGATTTTGAACGTTGTCGGAGTCGACAAAAAGTCGGGCGCATTGAAGGCGGGTGGCATGATCCGAGTCGGCCAAACGGTGCAATTTCATGTCCGAGATGGCGAGACTGCCGATGCCGATCTGCGCGAGTTGCTGGGACGGTATTCGTCCAGGCACAGTCGTCTTCCCGCGGGCGGCCTCTTGTTCAGTTGCAATGGGCGTGGCACCCACATGTTCTCGTCGCCAAATCACGACGCGTCGGTCATTCAGGAACACCTGGGTCCCCTGCCCCTTGCGGGAATCTTTGCCCAGGGCGAGATTGGACCGATCGCCGGTAGAAACTATATTCACGGCTTTACGGCAAGTCTGGCGCTGTTCGAAGAAGATCTGGCCTGACCTGACAGAGCGCTGAAAACTATGACGAGTACTTGATCTCATGACGGTGGTTCACGGGTTTGAAACTCCTGCGGCGTATCGCGACGGCTACGTTTCGATCGGCAATTTTGATGGAGTTCACTGTGGACATCAGTCAATGGTCGCGACGCTTGTTCAGCGCGCTCACGCGGCCAACGTTCCTGCGGTCGCCTTGACCTTTGATCCGCACCCCACCGAACTATTGCGACCGGGAACCGCACCGCCCCGTCTGACAACGATCACACACCGGGCCGAGTTGCTGCAGCAATATGGCGTCGACTGTGTGATTATCCTGCCGACGACACAACGCTTTTTGACGATGACGGCCGAAGACTTCTTCCACACGATCGTGCGGACCGAACTACAGGCGCGGGGTATGGTCGAAGGTCCGAATTTTTTCTTCGGTCGCAATCGCGGGGGCAGCATCACCGTGCTGCGCGGTTTTTGTACGGCCAATCAACTGACACTGGATGTGATTCCGCCGGTCATCGTGGATGAACAATTGGTCTCGTCGAGTGTCATTCGGTCACTGATTGAAGCGGGAGACATTGGTGAATCAGTACGGTTGCTGGGCCATCCCTATCGACTGACGGGAATTGTCGGTCGTGGGGCCGAGCGTGGACGAACACTGGGCTTTCCGACGGCCAACCTGAACGAGACCGACAATCTGGTTCCCGGCAACGGCGTTTACGCCGCCATTGTCACGATCGACGGCCAGCGGTATTCGGCCGCCGTCAATGTGGGACCCAATCCCACGTTCGGTGAGAACGCGAGAAAGACCGAAGTTCACATTCTGGATTTCCAGGGAGATCTTTATGGCCGGCAGCTGCATGTCGACTTTTTAAGCCGTGTTCGCGACGTTGTTCGATTCAAGTCCGTCGACGAACTGCTGGCGCAATTAAAGGTCGATCTGGATGCCGTTCGGGGCGTCGTGTCCCGTCAAGCGGACAAAACATGAAGCAAGTCGATCAGTCGTTGACTCGCCGTGTCTACTTTCGCGGACTTGGGTCGGTTTACCTGATCGCCTTTCTGTCGCTGTGGGTTCAGGTTCACGGATTGATTGGATCGCAGGGGCTGCTCCCTGCCGAGGGCTATTTCAACGTCGTTCATGCGCGTTTTGGTGCTCAAGCGTATCGACTCGTGCCCAGCCTGTGTTGGTTCGGTTGCGGTGATCTGGCCCTGCATCTGTATTGCGGTGCAGGCGCAGTGCTGTCACTTGTCTTGTTGCTCGGTTTCGCACCTCGCATGGTGCTCGCGGCATTGTGGGCGATCTATCTCTCGTTGACCGTTGCTGGACAGGAATTTCTGGGTTTTCAATGGGATACGCTGTTGCTGGAAATGACGCTGTGCAGTTGGTTGTACGCCCCGCGTGGCTGGCGTCCCAATTGGCGTGCAAATCCAACGGCGCTCGCCTGCTGGCTACTCTGGGGATTGGCGTTCAAGCTGATGTTTCTATCGGGCGTGACAAAACTCGTTTCCGGCGATGCCTCGTGGCTCGATGGAACTGCCCTTCAATTTCACTACTACACTCAGCCGATTCCGAGTTGGCCCGCCTGGTATGTCAGTCAATTGCCGCTTGTCGTCCATCGCGTCGTCGTCTGGATCCTGCTGATCATCGAAGTCGCCGTGCCTCTACTGGTCTTTGCAGGCCGACGCGGTCGTCAGGTGTTCGGTCTGTCCACAATCGCCTTGATGGTGGCAATTGAAGCGACAGGAAATTTCGGCTTCTTCAATATGCAGACGATCGTCCTGTGTCTGCCACTGCTCAACGACGGGTTGCTCAGGAACATCTTCCAGCGAGGTGCGGTGGAACCGGTTACAGTGTTCGGCGAGTGTTCGCTATATCGTTGCCGAGCCATCCAGATTGCGGTCGCTCTGATCTTGTCGGCCAGCCTGCTGGCATCTGTTGCCGAAATCTCATCGACAGCCCGCGCCGGCAGAATGCCCGCATCGATCATGACGCCAATCCGTTGTCTCGACACGGCATTGTTGTCCTGGGGACGCCCCGCAGTCTTGGAACCGCTGAGTCCGTTTCGAACGATCAACGGCTACGGCCTATTCCGAGTCATGACGACACGCCGCAGCGAACTGATCATCGAGGTCAGCGACGACGGCATTGATTGGACACCCTGCGAATTCCCCTACAAACCCGGTCAAATCGACCGAGCCCCGCCAATCGTGGCGCCGCACATGCCACGATTAGACTGGCAAATGTGGTTCGCCGCCCTCGACCCACGAGGCCAGCAGCGGTGGCTGTCCCAATTGCTGATCAAGCTCCGTGAAGGCGACCCATCGACCGCACGACTGCTGGGCAACTCCGGGTTATCCCAGCATCCGCCCCAACACTTCCGGATCGTGCTATACGAATACAACTTCACATCCGCCGACCAGAAAGCTCGAACTGGCGCCTGGTGGAACCGAACTCGGATTGGAGATTGACCAGATTGAAAGCCGGTATCCGAATAACAAAAGGGGACGCAGCTCATTTGTGCGGTCACTAGCTCTTCTTGGCGGGTCGGCCTCTCGATCGGAGCGTGTGCTTCAGCTCCAGGCGGGTGGCTGATTGTGTGATCCAAGTCTCACTTCCGTAGGGCGTGCCTCGTTTGACGCTGCGGCGGAAATAACAAAAGGGGGATAACACAAAAGGGGACGCAGCTCATTTCGTGGTCTTCTTCGGTGGCCGGCCTCTTGAGCGGAGCGTGTGTTTGAGTTCCAGGCGGGTTGCTGATTGGGTGATCCAGTATTCGCTGCTGTAAGGCGTTCCGCGTTTGACGCTGCGGCGGATGGCCTCAAGTTCTGCATCGGACTGAGGCAGGTTAACGTAATCAGCCCAGTTGCTGAATCGCGGCAGTGGCCAGGCACTCAGGATCGATCG
>Ga0105238_10003575_pt1 | contig 15496 bp, 14 predicted proteins | sample KBSC34metaG_FD_81526 | JGI IMG/M metagenome (GOLD analysis project Ga0105238, IMG submission 81526) | Corn rhizosphere microbial communities from Kellogg Biological Station, Michigan, USA - KBS C3-4 metaG | ecosystem: Host-associated > Plants > Roots > Rhizosphere > Soil | place: Michigan, USA... | reverse complement strand
CTTCTCTGTGCAACCTCTGTGTTCTCTGTGTCTCTGTGGTGAGTTTTGCTGCGAATTCAGTTAACCACAGAGACACAGAGAACACAGAGGTTGCACAGAGAAGAGCGATCTGCTGACTTTTCGCGCAAAGCCCCTAGGGTTCTCGTTCCTCGAACCCTGGGCTGAAATTAGCGAACGCCTTCGGCGTTAATTGATCGGTGGGTCGGAGGCGGTGGCGGCGGCGCCGTTCCGATCGCCGCCACGCAAGGTAAATGTCTGGTCGATAAATAGCGACAGATTGCCACTCTTCCCGTATTCCAATGGCACGGCCGATAACTCAAACTTGTCGCCACTCACCGTCAACTCAAATTTGTAACCCGTCTTTTCCATCATCTCTTTTGGAAACATGTTGGCCGCAGTTAACTGCTCCAACGTCGCACAGGTTCCGTTAGTCTTTTTGTACGCGATCTCGGCTTGTGCAATCGTATACATTAACCCGATAGCCGTTCGCTCGTTCTGAACCGTCGGCGGCGGATTGGTTTCGCCTGAGATACCGGCCACAGCCATCAACACCAGATTTTTCGGAATGTGAATCTCGTGTAGTGGTCCAAGACCTTCATTTGAAAGCGAGTACGTGATTGGTTGGGCTACTACGCTGGCCTTCATGAGAAACGCACGGGTCTGTTCGCTTACCGTCGTAGACGGCTGCTCGGCCCACACTTTGTAACCCTCCATCAACGACGGAGAAATGTAGAGCTGCCCTTGCTGTGGCTTCGGCTGCCAGCGAGTGGAGTTCCTGAACTGACCGTCGGCGGAAAGCGTTTCGTGTTTCAAATAAGAATCGACGACGTACCGTGTAGCCGCAGGTTCGCCGGAAACAACGAGGAAGTTTCCGACAAAAGCGTACGAGAACATATTTGCATACGAGACGATCTCAGTATCTTCTCGTCGCTCGGTCTGAGCTAACGCGCTGGCGCCTTTGAAGCCCAAGCCTTCGATGATCTTGGGCATGAGCGTGCGCAATGCTTCTTTGTCTTTGATGGCGATCGCCAGCACCGGCCCATTCTTCGTTTGTTGTTCTTTTTCTTCCGCCGTGGGAGCGGCAACGCCTGGAAGTCCGATTATGCCCATGTTCTTCATCGGCAGGCGGATGGCGACCTCCGGACCAAGCAGCGGCAGTAGATCGTCTTTGATGTTTATCTTTAACTTCTTCTCGATCTCTGCAAACGGAGATTCGAATTCCACTTGTTTGACGTCAACGTTGTTGCCCTTGCTGGTGTACGTTTGTGTCTTCGGCCGCGGCTTCGCCATGGTCGTATAGATCTGCGGCAGATCGAGTGACATCGACGCCATGAGCTCGGTATCAGCCGGAAGGATGTTTGGCGCGTCCGACGCGATGGGCGGACCCGTAATCAGCATGGGTATGAACGGTATGGCGTCGGCCTTTCCACCGTTCTGGTTGACGAGCAAAGCGCGTAGATCGAATGAGTCGCCTTCGAATGAGAGCGCGAACGCAACGCCGTCAGGCCAATGTGTCGGGCCACCGTCAAACAACAGAGAGCCAAGACCTGATAAAGCAATAGACACTGGATCGGGTGTGGTTGGCTCATCTTTCGCTTCACCCGGCGCTACCATAGGATTCACGACCTGTTCGGTTACCGTGAGGTTGTCCGCTGGTTCTTCCTCCTTTTCCTCTTCTCCGCGCTGCTTCCGCTCGGCTTGAGCCTGCTCTATCAGCTTTTGTTCTTCGATGTCTTGTTGCGCAAATTGCTTCCGGGTCTCTTCTTCCTGTCTTTCAATCACTTTCGTGTCGAGATAGACGAAGACAACTTCTGAGCTGAAGCGGTTGTGGGCGGCGCGGAAGTTAATGTCTTCAGCAAGGAGCTTGCTACCGGCCGGCTTGAGCTGCTTCATGGTCCATGGCTTGGGACTAAGCACAACGAGCGAGCCGAACCGTTGAAGGTGGAAGTTGGGAGCGGGCGGTTCTTTTTTCTCCGGCAGGAAGTTCAGCGATTTATCCGGGGAAGGCGAAGGCTCAGCGAGAGGCGCCGGTAACACCTTTGGCAGAAACGCATTCAAACTAACGCTAAACCTGGTCGCCTCTTCAGCCGAAGCAAACTCGATCGCGATCAGCGCCTCGGGAAGATCCCTGGATCTGTTGCTGGGCCATGTCGCCACCAAAAGACGCGAAGTCATTACCTCTTCGGCGTGCGTGTTCAGCCATCTCACAACGGCCCGGAACTCTTTCGGTGGATTAGCGAGCTTCAAAACCGGCTCGAGTAGATCGTTGATAGCACTCGAGCGAATGAGCTGTCCGGCGCCTCGCACCTCGCCGTAAATGACGTACGATTCTGCGGGCACAAGCGTGTCGAAAGTGGGCGCGGGAGCTTGCGCGGCTGGCGCTTTTGGTTGCGGCTTCGGAGTTGTTGGTCGTTTTTGCTGTGCTGTGGCGGTGAGGGTGACAAGGATGAGCAAAACTACGACTGCCGGGTATTTATATTTCATGGGAGTCCGACCTTGCTTTAGCCATTCAAAATTATGCCTCTGTGACCTGACCACTATAGCCGTGATCGGCCATTCTTTTCCAAGCTTTTTGGTCACCTTCATCCCTCGAAGATCGGGCGCGCGAGTTTGGCAGCGTCGGAGCCGTGTGCGTTCTTTAGATAAATAACGACGAGGAGCTGTGCATTCTCGGGATCAGGCGGTGCGTCGGGTTCGAAAGCCACACCCACGAACCAACCCTGCGTGCGAAAGCCACCGAGCTGAGTTGACGTTCCGGTCTTACCGACGATGTAGATGGGAAGGGAATCGAGATCTGCTTTTTCAGCAGTGCCGAATGTCACTGCGCCGCGCATGCCGTTGAGCAACATCGATCGTTCTTTGTCGTCGATGTGAATCTGTGCGCGAACTTTGCGGACGCCGTCATAGTTTGGTTTTAGCAGTGCGCCGCCGTTAAAGAGTGCGGCGTACGCGGTTGCCATCTGCACTGGAGTGACTTGAAGAAATGGACCTTCGCCGAGCGGACTCTGCGGTTGCCACTTGCTGCGCGCGAGGACACCGGCCAATTCACTTTGGTCTTCGATGCCGGTCGGCCGGCCGAAGCCAAACTCGTGGAGTAGTTCGGTGAAGGTTTCGCGGTTGAGTCGCTCGCCGGTTGTGGCGAAGAAGTAGTTGCACGAGTAGGCCAATGCTTCAGCGGGATTGAATGGTGGCAGCTTTGGCGGATGGGCGCAGGTGTCGATCACGTCAGCGCGTTTGTATTTTCTGCGGCAACGAATGCGTGTGTCTTCAGTGATCACTCCGGCGCGTAGCGCAGCAAGAGCAGTGAAGGTTTTGATCGTGGAGCCGGGTGTAAACGCGCCTTTGAAGGCGAGGTCCGGGTTGACTACAGCTCGGATGCGACCGGTCTGTGGATCGAGAACGACGATCGCGCCTTCGCGTGCGCCTAGTGCTGTTGCGGCAACGGCCTGATCGCGATCGCGCTCACCACCAGCAGGTAGACCATCATGGTCCAGCTTGGTCTTCAGCTCGGGTTCGGGTGCATTAGTTGAGCGTGCGAGCGAGAAGTAGGAGAGGATGAGGAAGGCTGGTATCAAAAGTAGAAGGACCAGCCCGGGTGTTGGCTTTTTAGCGAGTCCAAACATGGACCGCATTATCGTTTTTCGTGGGTGATCGCAACACGAGTTTGGTCTCAGTGTGAGGTCAGGTTAGCCCCGCGTGTTGGGTTCGTTTCGTACGGTGCTGTCAGATGTGGGAATCCACACCGATTTCAACTCTGCGTCCTCTGCGTATCTCAGCGTTCTACTGCGTTGAGGCGCCCATTTAACGCAGAGAACGCTGAGATACGCAGAGGACGCAGAAAGAAGCTGCAAAGACATAAAAATGTAACGTGGCGTGGCCCAAATAATCTCGGAAAAAGACTGTTGCAAATTCCCGCGCTCGCGGGTAGATTGATTTGGTTGCTTACAAGGTAGTGGGTGCTCTCCCGACACGGGGGAATCCCTGCCTTCACTCAATGCGGGGGAGGATTAAACTGTGCCGACCGGAACTTGCCCGGAATGTGATGCTGATGTCCATGTTGATCTGGACACGGACAAGGGCGAAATAGTGTCTTGTGAAGAGTGTGGAACAGAATTGGAGGTCGTGGGCCTCGATCCTGTTGAATTGGACATTGTAGAAGAAGAGAGTCTCGACGAAGACGAGGACGAAGACGAATACTGAGAACGTCTTTGCTATCTGCTGGGCTTTTGCACAAAAGCGCCCTACTTATTTCTTCTCTGTGAAACCTCTGTGTTCTCTGTGCCTCTGTGGTTAACTAATTTTCAGCTATAACTAACCACAGAGACACAGAGAACACAGAGGTTTCACAGAGAAGAGCGATTTCGGGAGTTTTGTGCAAAAGCCTACTTGCTAGCTGCTCGATACTCAGAACGGCTCTGTCTCAAAGTTAAGCCCCTCGGTCCCTCGACTCTGATCGTGTGTACTTGCCCATCTCGTCTCTTTTCCTCGGGCGGATAAAAGGCCAGCACATAAGCGGAACTGACTTCCTCCGCGAGCGCGCGAAACAACGGGGCATAGTCTTTTTCGTTCGCGTAAACATTTCGACCACCCGTCGACTCTGCTAACCCGCTCACGTCGAGCGGCGTTGGCAGTGGTGTCTGCGTTGACGACGCTATCACGCGCGAGTAAGACGGCAAGGTCACGACAAACACGCTTACGTCCGCGGCGTTGGCTCGCTCGATCACGGTTTGCGGCGCGACGGTGTCGCCCACCGGAAAGCCGTCTGTCACCACGAGCACCGCGCGCTTCATCAAACGCTTCTCGCGCGTGCGCGGCGCATTTCTTACAAGCATACGGATCGCGTCGTCCACCGCATCGTAAGTGTGCGTCGACAAGCCGTCAGGCGCGTCACGTGAGAGTCGTTCGAGCGCTTCATCGAGCTTATTTGGATCTGAAGTAAGCTTCTGAACAGTCTTTACACGCATGCCGAAAGTCATAACTGCATAGACGACCGGATGGCTCGCGAGCTGGTTTGAAAACGACTGGAGCGCGTTGCGAAGGCGGATGACCTCTTCCGTCGTCATGCTCCCTGAAACGTCGAGGGCAAAAACGATTGCGAGCGGTCGCGACTCGCCCTGCCGTTTCTCAATCTGGAAGAACGAAATCGGTTGCTCGGCCCCGTCAGAGTAGACCTTGAAATCTTCCTGACGCAGGTTGCGAATCGGACGGCCCTCGACGTCCATTGCCGTAACGTCGACTGACACGAGATCGGTGTCGAACCGTACGATGTCTTCCGGTTCCTGCTCTTTTGGAAAGACTTTACGGGGTCGCTGGGTTTGGTTTGCGGGTTCCTGGTTTTGAGGCACACCGGGCGCGGCTAGTGCGAACAGCAGAAGGAGAGGAAGAGATAGTTGCGCTATAAAAGCCGCCGGTTTTTTCATTAATTCTCTTTCTTTGGCGCGTCGCTCAGGATTATACGGGCACGACCTGTGGAAGCAAACGGTGATATTATCCCGAGCGTCTAATTCCGAAATCTGGACCTATTACGTGAAAGATTGCTTATGAGATTCAAGAAAAGTCTGTTTGTGGTCGCTGTGATTCTGGCGGGCGCGACCGCTTTGATGGCTCAGGATAAGACGCTGGGGACGATCAAGGGCAAAGTTCGCGTCGAAACCGGCACACCGGCAGGCGTGACTGTTGTCGTGCGGAACGGAGAGAGCGAAGTCACACGCTCGACCACCAGCAAGGACGGAGATTTTGTTGTCTCGAAGCTCAAGCCCGGGATTTACGGGTTGACCTTTCGCAAGTCCGGATTGAGCGTCGGCACGATCGAGGATGTTGAGGTCAAAGCCGGCAAGACGCGCTCGCTTGGGGATCGCCTCATACTGACTATCGACGAGGGCTCGATCGCGTTCCTCAGTGGCAGCGTGTTCAGTGCAGACGGTCGCAGCGTGCCGAATGCGAAGGTGGAGTTGGCGCGGATACTTGAAGACGGGACGACGAAGAAGATCGATGGGCGAATCACCACCGAGACCGGCTCGTTCAAGTTTCGGCTATCGCCTGACGCGGCGAAGTATCGCGTAAGTGTTAAGCCTAACGGAGCAGAGCCGGTGACCAAGGATGTAGACATCGATGGCGCCGCTGTTTATCGCGTCGCGCTGAACCTACCCCCAAAGTCTCAATGAGTACAGAAGATCGTGAAGAATTCCTGACTGCCAAACAACTCGCTGCGTTTTTGCAGGTCAGTGAATCGACCGTGCGCCGCCTTGCAGCACGGCGTCGTATTCCCTCAGTCAGGCTGACGCCTCGCATCATTCGCTTTCATCTTGACGCCGTTCGCGAAGCGCTCGATGTGCCTCGCTATCGCATTCGTCACGGTGAATATACGGAGCAGGTTGATGATGCGCAAATGTCTTTTGATGAGTTCTTCTTAACTTCCTAACGCTTGTTTTCACGTTGCTGCGGATTGAACTCAATCCATTTGTCGTTCTGCTTGATATAGATTCGCGGCTGCTGAATTCTGAATCCCTTACTGAATCCCGGATTCGCTGCAAGAAACTTTTTCACCGTTGATTGATCCCCGGTGGCCACACGCCACTTCCCATCCTCGCGCAGTAAATATTGCTGGACCACGATCTTTCCTTCAGCCTGTATCGGAGCCACGACGCGCCCGTACAGCACTGTATCGACTACCGCCAGATTACCCATCACTTTCGTCGCGCCGATATCCATGCGATCGAGCTGGTAAAAATCCTGGGCGCGTTGAAGCGCACTCACAAAACGCTCGCGCGACATCCGGTTACGCGCAGAGCCAGGCAGCAGATCGTAGAGATTCTCGTAGTTGTGAGCTTTGAGCTGGTCGAAGACATTCTGGACCGTGGCGCGCACGTCCGTTTGATCCGACGCCTTTACGATCGCGCCTGTAGAAAAAATCGCTAGAATCGCAAAACTAAGAATGTACTTCTTCATCCTCATCCTCTTGGTTGTCTTCCTCCTCGCTGGGGAGCGTCGCATGCAGTTGCTGCCGGTAGTTGAGAAACCAGCACACGGCTCCAGCCGCCGCCGCCACAAACGCCTTCTCGTAATCACCGCGAAACACAAACACCGCAGCGATGACTACACCCACGCCGGCCAAAATCATCCACAACGTCTTCACTTCACATTCACCGGCACGGTCAAATCCATTTCGCCAGGCGCGTAACAAACCTTGTCGTCACATGCCTGGACGCGCAATTTCGCGGAAAGGTTGTGTTTGCCCGGGCTCGCGCTCTTGTCAGCTTTGAGGTGTACCTTCAGCTCCGTCTCTCCTTCGTAAACTTTGAGCGGCGTTTCCGAGAAGGCGAAAGTTCTAATCAGCGGATCGGGATAGGAGATGAACTCGACCGAAATGCCTTCCGCGGGCTTGAGTTCAATCTCAGTGGCCTTCAGGTACGACTGGCTCGGTGGATTGGCGTTAACGTGATAGCCGGTTTTGATTTGTAGTCGCACGGGCACGAAGCCTGACTCACCCTGGGCAAGCGTGGTTTCCTGCGGCAGTGCTTTTACGACGTCGACTGAGTTGATTCGCGGCGGCTCGGTTTCTGTTTTTTCTGGCGCGGGTTGCGTTTGTTTGTGCGCACACGCCGCCAACAAGCACAACCCAACCAGCAAGATTTGTTTTCTCATAAGTTGTAGACAGGATTTACATGATTCTTCAGGATTAACATGTAAATCCTGTCTAATCCTGGTAATCCTGTCAAAAGCTGACTCATTCTGCGGCGGGCGCGGCCAATGCATGAGCTAATCGCATCCGCTTCGCACGTCTGATTAGATACCGAATGACGAGCGCAGACGGCAATAACACGAACAGCGCCACCGGCGCCATCATGATCAGGAAACGAGCAAAGAACAACACCATGTCCGACGCCAGACTGATGCTATCAGAAACAGCCTCGCGTAAGCTCTGTCGAAAGCCGGTCTCAGTGACTGCGATCACGGGTTTTGGTGTCTGAATGTTCACATTGATCGTCGATAGACTGGAGCGGTTTTCGAGAAAGCGTTTGCGTCCTTCCAGCTTTTCGATGTCTGTGCGAACTTCGGCGATCTGTCGCTGTACTTCGAGCGCGTCGGAAATCTTATTCGCCTGTCGCATGATTTCGAGAAACTGAACTTCGAGTGCTTTTTGAGTTTTGATTCGGGCTTCGAGATCGATGAAGTCTTCAGTAACGTCCTGGCTGGTGACGTTTTCTGAAGGAGTGTTGCCGGCGAGTTTCTTGATCTCGTCAAACGCGCGGCCGAATTGATTCGATGGCACCCGGACCACGAGTTTGATATCGAGCGTGCGTTGCGCGGGATCGTTACTCTCTCGTTGTTTGGCTTCGGATGTGACGACGAACCCGCCGTGCGTCTCGGCGATGGACGTCACCTGGTGTTGGGCGTCGGTAGTTGAAGGAACCTCGATCGTAATCTCGGCATTACGAATGATCTTGCGATCGGCCGCTTCAGTAGTTTCACCAGCTTTATCGAGCTGAGTAAGTGAGGCTTTTTCCGTTTGATCGGCGTAGCTGTCGGCCTTTACAGGCTCAGTCGCCACCGACTGCAATTCGTTTTTCTGAACTACTGTATCAGCGGACATACGTTGGGCCGAGGAACACGAGAGGGAAAAACTCAACAGGGCAACGAGGAAAATGAGCGGAGATTTCATGATTGGCCTCCATGCAGTATCGGGATTACAGCGTTTGAACGTCAGATACTCCCCACACTTGCACGCCCACTGGCTCGGGCCAACGTGAGTTTCCACAGTATTGATCGGTGGAGTCCCGTGATATTGATCTTGTTCATCCTGTGAATCCTGTCATCCTGTCAAAAAGCAGGTATTAGACAGGATGACAGGATGAACAGGAATGTGGTTTGCGCCTTTTTGTGGCTACTCTTCTTCGTCGCCGTCTTTGCCGTCGGGCTTTTTGATACCGAATTTTTCCAGACGGTATTGGAGGGTGCGGAAGGTGAGACCGAGGAGTTTGGCGGCCTTCGTGATGTTGTAGTCCGTCTGCTCCATCGCCTGCGTGATCAGATTGCGCTCGACGTCTTCGAAGTTGATCCCCTCCGCCGGTAACTTGAACGCGCCTTCAGCCGCTGGTCCAACTTCCTGACGCACCTCGGTTGGCAGATCTTCCGGTGAGATCAGGTCGCCCTCACTCAACAGTATCGCGCGCTCAATTGCCGACTCCAACTGCCGAACGTTCCCGGGCCAACTGTACTCGTTCAGCAGCTTCTTCGTTTCTGGAGTCAGGCCAGTTATAAGCCGCGACGTGTTCTTCGTGTGTTTCTTCAAGAAGAAATCGATCAAGACCGGAATGTCCTCGCGTCGCTCGCGCAGCGGAGGCACGTCGATGGATAACACGTTGATGCGGTAATAAAGATCGTCACGAAAGCGGCCATCAGCCACCATCGCGCGCAGGTCGCGATTCGTGGCCGCGATCACACGCACGTCTACATTCATCTCATGCGTTCCACCAACACGTCGAATCTTTCGCTCCTGAAGCGCGCGGAGGAGTTTAGCCTGCATGCCTACGTCGAGCTCCCCGATCTCGTCGAGAAACAACGTCCCGCGATCGGCAATCTCAAACAGACCCTTCTTCTCGGCATGCGCGCCCGTGAACGAACCCTTCTCGTGTCCGAACAACTCCGACTCCAACAGGTTCTCGTTAATCGCGGCGCAGTTGACGGCCTGAAACATCTCCGTCGCGCGCGGCGACTGATTGTGAACCGCCCTCGCGATCAACTCCTTGCCCGTGCCTGACTCGCCACGCACCAGCACCGTGGAATTCGATCGCGCCACTTTCAAGATCATCTTCTTCACGGTCTCCATCTTCGGAGACGCAGAAATGATCTCGATGTCGATCGCGTCGAGACGATCGAGCGCACGATTGATCGTTTCGAGCAGCGCGGCTTTGTCGTAAGGTTTTTCCAGGTAGTCGAACGCGCCACGCCGCAGCGCTTCTTTGGCCGACTCGATCGAGCCGTGCGCAGTCAAAAGGATCACGATGATCGACGAATCGTAAGCGAGCAGATGTTGCAGCAGTTCGATGCCGTCCATGCCCGTCATCTTCAGATCGGTCAGCGCGAGATCGAACCTGCGATCTTTGGCAAACTTGAGCGCTGCTTCGCCCGAAGCTGCGGTCGTGACGTCGTAGCCTTCTTCACTCAAAATCATCTCGAGAATCTCTCTTTGAGATTTCTCGTCATCAACTACCAGAATATTCTTTCGTGGCATGTCTGTTCTCACTAGCCGGTAGAATTATCGTAAACGTGGTACCGCTGCCTTCCTTTGATGCAACATTGATCGTGCCGCCGTGATCGTCGATAGCTTTTTTAACGATCGCGAGTCCCAAACCTGTGCCGGTCTCCTTCGTCGAAAAGTACGGCTCGAAGATTTTGGAAATGTCGTCCGCGGCAATGCCGTCCCCGCTGTCTGTGATTTCAACCTTAACAGAGTTCGGCTCCAGGTTCGAAAGCTTGATTGAAACACTTCCGCCCGCACCATTAATTGCTTCGACAGCGTTGATAACGAGATTAGTGAAGACCGAGCGCAGTGACTCGCGATCCGCCATCACCGCCGGCAATGCGCCGTCCTGAACGATCGTCGTCTTGATCCCGCACTCCTCAGCTCTGCCTTCAACCAGACGCAATGCGTCTTCTGCCTCTGCACGAATGTCAACACTCTGCAGCTCGAGTTTCGACGGACGCGAATACTTCAGAAAGTCGCTGATGTGACGATTGATGCGCGCGACTTCAGTCTTCAGTTGATCCGTAAGCCGAACAAACGTCTCTCGCTTCTTCGGATCAGATGGAGCAAACGACGAGCGCAGGTGATCGAGCGTCAGGTTGATGTAGTTGAGCGGGTTGCGAATCTCGTGCGCGATCGCGGCGGCGAGCCGTCCGACGACCGCGCCTTTCTCCGCCTGGTGCAGTTGCATCTCGAGCTCGCGCGCGCGTCCGAGTTTCGCAGTCATCTCGTTGAAGGCGCCGGCGAGTGTGCCCATCTCGTCGAGCCGCTCGATTGGGACCTGAACGTCGAAGTTACCCCCCGCGACTTTTCGCGCCGCGACAGAGAGCTCTTTAACCGGCCGCGTAAACTTCCAGACAAAGAAGCCCGTGACGAGCGTCGTTACGAACAGAACCGCGAGCGTGTATAACGCGGAGCGTGACGACTGTCGCTCCAAAACATTAGTGAGCGTGTGCGCGGAGTCGAGCACGACGATGATGAAGCGTCGACCCTTGTCAGTCTGAACAGGAAAATAGAAAGCGCCTGCTTCTCCGAAGTCGACATTGGTTGACGGTGGAATCCACGATGGGAGTTGTTCGTGCGCGTTCGTATACTGCACCGCGCTTCGGAGCGGCAGTAGCTGAATGTCTTTGAACTGCACGTAGCGCGTGGTTTTGTCTTCGCGCTCGCGTGGATTGAACTCGGGGATAATGCTGTCCAGGACGTTCCCCTCGTCGTCGACCACCAGAATATTTTTGACGCGACCGTTCTTGTCGTTCAGAAGCGGCTCGCGCAGTCCGCCGACGATTTGGTCGAGGTACTGCTCGCTTTGCAGGCTCTCGAGACCGAGCGCGATGCCGGTCATGATGGCTTGTTCCTGCTCGATAATCATGCGCGCGTTGGCGCGGACCTGGCGCAGGTTGAAGTAATACTGGATGCCGAGGGTGAGACCGAGCATGAGCGCCAGCAGCAAAAGAAGCCGGGCTCGAAAACTTTGTACGGTGGCCGGAACCTTCATGCGAAACCCTTCATGCGAAACCTAAGAGGGATAATCGGCATCTGACGTTGGTCACTCGCTGGTAAAGAAGGCGCGTTAAGCGTTTATCCTTACTTTAAGGTCCGCGAAAAACCAGGGAAGCCGCGAACAGGTTTTGGAATAACAGCCGGGCTCTAGCACGCGGCGTTCCAGCGAATTATGTAAAATCGATTACTTTTTGATTGCCCGCAACTTAAAGGTGATGTTATATTTGCAGCGGTCTCAAATCAATGTCCCCATGAGACCGCCCGTTAGGGAAATTCTTCCCGCCCTCAAAGTTGCAGCAGAAGGTTTGTTCGAAAACACGAAATGAGGCGTTTTTTTGAAAGAGCTCGGCACTGCAAGCAGGATTACGGTTTTCAAGATTTACAATAACCTAGATTGAGAGGTACTGGGCCTGATGACTTTGCATTTCGATTCCCCTAAGTCGCGCCGGCTTATTTTCGTTGCATTTGTCTTAATTTGTCTGGTTTTTTCCGGTACAGCGTTCGGGAAAAAGAAAAGCTCTTCGGGCCGGGGTGCCCGCGCTCAGAAAAGTAGAAACACATCTGCGAGAAACCGCTCCACGTCACGACGTGGCGGGCGTCATGCTGCGGTGGCGAGAAGTTCACGTCGTAGCCGTGGCGGACGCATGTCAGCGCGTGACGTTCGACGTGCGCGAGCAAATACAGCGCGCGAGCAGGCTTCAGCATTGCGCGCGATGGAGAAACGACTACGTCGCCCATTGACCAAACGCGAGCGCGCCATTGCGATGCGTCAGGTTGCAGGGCGCAATCGTCGTGCGTTGCTTGAAGCTCGTCGTCGTGCGGAAGCTGCGCGTCGCGCCGCGATCGCGCGCCAGTTGGCGATCGACAACGCCATGCGCAATGAAGTTCAGGCTTTTATCGCCAAAGACGACGTGACTGGCGAAGATCCGGAAGTGCGTCGCGTTGCAGTCAATGCGCTTGGCCATCATGCGGGCACAGTCGTCGTGATGGATCCGATGACGGGTCGCGTCTATTCAATGGTCAACCAGGAATGGGCGCTGCGTCGCGGCTTCAAACCATGCTCGACAATCAAACTCGTGACCGGCGTCGCTGGACTGTCTGAGAATGCGATTCCGCAAGTCGACACCGTCGGCGATGGCTTTCGCCTCGATTTGACCTCTGCGTTGGCCCACTCCGATAACGGATTCTTCCAGCAAGTAGGCACCAAGATCGGCTCGGAGAAGATGGTGACCTACGCTCGTGAGCTGGGTCTCGGTGAGAAGACTGGCATCAATTTGCCGTTCGAGTTTCCGGGCAGGCTGCCGGAAGTGAGACCGGATACTCTCGAAAGACGCATGTTTTCACACGCTGATGGCTTTGAAGTCACGCCCTTGCAGCTCGGCACACTCGTTTCCGCAATGGCCAACGGTGGCAAGCTGCTCGTGCCGCAGATCGCGCACAGCTCCAAAGAAGCAAATAAGATGGGTGTGAAAGTGCGACGCCAGTTGCCTATCACTACAGACGTCTGGCAGCGCATGGTTCCCGGAATGGTTGGAGCCGTGAATTACGGCACTGCTCACAAGTCTTATGATCCAACGCAAACAGTCGCCGGCAAGACTGGAACCTGCATCGGCTCAGCCGGCTGGGTTGGATCGTTCACGTCTTACGCTCCACTCGCGAACCCCAGACTCGCCGTGGTCGTGATCGCGCAGGGAACTGACGGTCGTCGTCATTTCCCAGTCCAAGTGGCCGGGGAGATTTACCGGCAACTGAATCATCGCTTCGGAACTGCAATCAACCTGCAGGTTGCAACGACACTCGATGATGAAGAAAAGGAAGTAGCCGACCAGGAAGCCGCAGCGGACGCTGCCGCGAATGGCGACGACACTACAGAAACCACCAATGAAGAAACGACTAAAGCGGCAACCGCAACAACAACTCCCGTAACTACCCCTGTTGCACCCGCTGCCGCTAAACCTGTCACGCCTGAACCACGAAACACGGTGAAGCGCGTGCTTATGCCGCTCGAAAAGAAACCGGTTGAAGCGCCCAACAAAACAACGACCAACAGCAAATCAACCACGACAAATCAAACTCCCGCGACTGTTACGCCTGGTTCAGAGCAACGACCAAGGCGAATTCAACCCTGAACGATAACCCTTTAATCTACCCTCTTCTGCTTTGCGCCGGAGTTTTCCTCCTCCGGCGCAATTTTTTGTGATCTTTTTCTTCTACAGGCGTGCAATGCCTTGACACATTTAATGAAGTTGCAGGAATATTGCGCTCGTTCTATTTACCCAGGTTCTAAAAGCACCGAGTGTGCGTCCCCTTGTTGCAAAGACCGGCAACCGGTCTTTGTTTCACTAGCATCGTAAAAGTTCCCTGTGGCGACCGAGTTTGGGCCGAGCCCTTGGCGCGACTGCTGAAATTGTTTTTGGAGGTTTGTAACGACTAATGAAAAAGCTGATTACGTTCTTAAGTATTTCTACTACAGTCGCGATTCTCGCTCTGCCCGTCGCAGCGCGTAACTTGATCGCGCAACCGGATAATGCCTTTCAAGACGCTGCCTGTTCAGAGGACGCTAAAACTGCGTTGTACCAGTCGTTTCTGAAGAATCTGAAGGCGGATCAAGCCAAAGCTTACGAAGAGGCGAAGAAGTATGTGGCGTGTCCTGCTTCTGGTGAGGTAACCGAAGGACAGCAGAAGATTATCGACTACCTCAAGAACTTCATGACCAAGTACGAGGCGGCGACGAAGAAGAGTGATTACCGCGTCAAGATCTATAACGAGAAAAACTACGTTGTAGGTTACGCCATGGGCAAGGAGATTTTGGCGGCCGAGCCTGAGAACCTGCAAGTGCTCGTCGATTTGGGCGCCAATGCATACCTGCTCCCGCCGCTAAAGAATGCTCAGTTGACGGCAGAGGGCCTCGGCTACGCTCAGAAAGCGTTGGCTGCGATTGACTCAGGAAAGACACTCGAGGATTGGAAGCCGCTCGCCAGCAAAGACGAAGCAGTGGCTTATTTGAACTACAGCATCGGCGCGCTGACTCTCGAAAAAGATCCGTCAGCGGCACTCAAAAACCTGCTCAAGGCAGCCCAGTTCGAGACGCTTTTGAAGAAGTCGCCTTACACGTATGCGTACATCGCCGGAGCTTACGAAACTGGTCCATACGCCAAGATGTCAGAAGAGTACAAGCGTTTGTACCAGGGTAAAGACGAAACGCCCGAGAGCAAGCTCATGCTTGCCAACATCAACCAGATCATCGATCGGATGATCGACGCTTATGCGCGTGCAGTCGCGTTGGGTGCTACTGACCCACAGTACAAGGATGTCAAAGCCGGCTGGAACGAGAGCTTGACCACCTGGTACAAGTACCGCAACAGCGACAAGACCGATGGTATGGACCAGTTGGTCGCTGGCGTTCTGGCGAAGCCGTTGCCGCCGGAGCCGACACCGCTCACATCGTTGCCGGCCACGACGCCCGCCGCCGTCACGACACCGGCAGGAAATTCGGGAACGCCGGGCAATGGCAATGGCGCCGCTCCAGCGACGACCCCCGCGGGTGCGAAGCCGGCCGGTACGCCCAAACCCGACAAACCACGTAACCATCGTTAACGATCCAGCCCTGCAGAGCGGGCGACAGCATAAGCCTGGGGTGCAAACCCCAGGGATGCCATCCCCATAAAGACCGTTGAGCCCGCGAAGTGGGCGACAGCGCGTTGATGCTTTGGGCTGTCGCCCGCTTCGCGGGCTCAATCGTGTTTT
>Ga0105238_10003571_pt1 | contig 15505 bp, 16 predicted proteins | sample KBSC34metaG_FD_81526 | JGI IMG/M metagenome (GOLD analysis project Ga0105238, IMG submission 81526) | Corn rhizosphere microbial communities from Kellogg Biological Station, Michigan, USA - KBS C3-4 metaG | ecosystem: Host-associated > Plants > Roots > Rhizosphere > Soil | place: Michigan, USA... | reverse complement strand
TTCGCCTTAATTCGTAAAACATTCAATTCTGTTTCAGCTTCGGCAGCGGCAGCTTTTGCGCGTTGCGCAGCCTCAGCAGCTCCCTGCGCAAACTGTCTGGCATCGCCAGTCTGAGCTTGCCGCAGCGCCGAGCGTTGGTTGTTGATCTCTCTGATTTGTGTTTCCAGCGCTCCTGTCCTGGCTTCAATGGCCAGCTCTCCAGAGACTCCCGCGGCTACCAATGCAGCAGCGATCAGTTCAAAGAGAAACCAAAGCTTTGAGGGTCTTCCTGGGAAGGTGATTCCGCGCCGCCATGCATCCATTGCTTCGAGGTGTTTGTGCAGGGCGAACGCAACTTCGGCAACCACTCCGATACCAACCAGCAACGTCCAAAATGTCATCCACCCATTGAGCGATGACCGTGATGCGTAAAGACTATCCAATAGGCTTCTGAGAGCGGATTCGTTCATGGAAGAACCTCGAGAACACCAAAGATCCGACCTGCGCCAACTGATTGCCGTGGCTTCAAATATATTCCTTGCGACTTACCCTGGTGCAAATATTGCTGCACTGGCGGCGAAATCTGTTGCGCTGATCTAGTGAAGCGCGATAAGCTGCCCGCCATGCAGAACTACCTCTCCGCTGCTGTGCGGCTGCTGATGACGCTCGTCTGTCTTCCTTCCTTTACAAGTGAATTGTCTGTTGCTGCGCCGCCCAAGGTGCATGTGGTGGTGCTGGGCTCGGCAAAGAAGGTCGCCTATGCGCCGCCAGGTGCTGTCGCCGCACAAGGCAACGACGCCCCGATGCTCAAGGTGCGCCCGCTCATCGTCGACGGACGACAGAAGGAGTGGGTGACGGGCGACGCCCATGATGTAACCGACCGCAGCTTTGCGGTGCGGCGTGTGATGCGCGTGAACGATGCGCTGCCCGGCGACACTCAGGCGAAATGGACCTGGCAGCCGGGACCGTGGTTACTGGTGGATCGGACAACAGGCCATGTAACCGCGCTGCATCTGCCGGACTTTGATGATGCGATATCAGACGTAGTGTGGTTCCGCGACTACGCGGCGTATTGCGGCGTGGGCACGACGGCTAAGGGTGGGCTGTTTGCGATTGTGGCGCAGCTTGGCGCGCGCAAAGCGGTTGTTCAGCAGCCGCTCGGGAAGTGGCCGCAGCAGTCGTCGGCGAATCCTGTTTGCAAGCCGGCTGTGTGGCAGCGAGAGCCGATGCGCGTCACGTTCCAACCGACAGGCGGCGGGCCGTTGACGTTTGACGTAGTGGGTGGAACTTCACTGGTGGAGGAGGGTGATTCCGCAGACGACCAGTAAGCTGAAGACAACTCCCCGCGCTCAGTGCATCGTTCCGGAGATGTAGGCGTGCAGATGGCGGATGGTCTGCTCCTGCTCCGAGATGATGCAGTTGACGAGGTCGCCGATGGAGACGACGCCGGCTACGCGCCCGGCTTCGGTGACGACGAGGTGGCGGAAGTGGCGGTCGGTGATGATGCGCAGACATTCGCCGACGGTGTGCTGCCGCGAGACAGTGACGACGGGGCTGGACATGATCTCCGAGACGAGGGTTTCTTTCGAGTGCCGGCCCTGCAGGATGATCTTGCGAGCGTAGTCGCGCTCGGAGACGATGCCAAGGAGTTCGCCGCGCTCCATGACGAGCAGAGCTCCGACGCTCTTTTCCGCCATCATCTCGATGGCGTCATAGACAGAGGCGTCAGGGGCGATCCATAGAACGTCGTCGGCCTTCTGCCGTAGCACTGCGCCTACGGTTGTAGTCATCTCGCTCATCGATCACCTCGCAACTGTGAATGGCCGGTCGAACTTGGAGCGTGAATTATTACCTTCGTTACCTGTGAGAGTCAATCGGGGACACGACATAATTTTCGCGGGATTTCCACGCAGGGAACTCGCATAAATAAGGAGTTAAAACCGGCGCAATCGATTGCAGGCGTTGCGGGTGCGGCGCACTCACGCGGAATAGCACGAAGCAGCGGACTATCATCACGAATATGGAGACACTGGACGAGCTACTGCGCGAGGCGGAGATAGCACATGGTCATCTGTGCGCTGGGCAGGTGCTGGGCGTGCGCATGGCCATGCTGGGATGCAGGCTGCTGGGTATCGAAGATCCACGCGGGAGGGTGATCCGGGCAGACAGGAAGAGGCTGGTTACGTTTGTCGAGATCGACCGCTGCGCGACCGATGCAATTGGTGTTGTGACGGGTTGCCGGCTGGGCAAGCGGGCGCTCAAGTTTCGCGACTGGGGCAAAATGGCGGCAAGCTTTCTGGACCTGGGGCGCGCAGCGGAGGAGGAGAAGGGAATTGCTGCGATTGAGGGAGGGCGGGCGGTGAGAATTGCCGCACTGGAAAGCTCGCGTGAAAAGGCGAAGGAGATGTTTCCGCATCTTGAAAAAAATGCGCAGCAGATGGCTGCGTATCGCGAGCTGACCGATGATGAATTGTTCGCAGTTCAGTGGGTGCGGATTCCGCTGCACGCGCGTGAGCTGCCGGGCTATAAAGCGCCGCGGATTATGTGTGCGGTATGCGGCGAGGGCATCAGTTATGACCGCGAGGTCGTGGATGAAGAGCTGATTGAGGGCGAGGTCACGCGGCGCGTACTGTGCCGTGGATGCGCAGATGTGAAGGGGCGATACTATCAGCTGCTCTGAGTGCGAATGACATAATCCTGATACAGATTTGCTAGGATGAGCCGGGTCCAATCTTTATTTGAGGTGTGAAATGCGAGTGCGTGTGATGACGGTGTGCGCGGTGTTGACGATGAGTATGGCTGCGTGGGCGCAAATGCCGATGAACGGTACAAAGGCTGAGCCAGCCATGGGATCGAAGGCAGACCCGGCAAAGGCCATTGATTCGCAACTGGATGTGATTGAAGGCGAGCTGATGAGCGCGGCGAAGGCGATGCCTGCCGACAAGTATGACTTCGCGCCGAGCCAGGCGATCTTTGCGCCGAGCCAGAAGACAGAGTTTGACACAGTGCGAACCTTCGGCCAGCAGGCCGCGCACGTGGCGCAAGCCAACTACTTCTTCTATTCGACGGCGAGCGGGCTGCCGATGGATCCGAGTGTGGCTGGGATCAGCAAGCTGACGAAGAAGGACGATATCGTTGCAGCGCTGGCGGGCTCCTTCGCATACGCGCGCAAGGCCATTGCGACGATTACAGCGGCGAATGCGTTTGAAGTTGTGAAGTCGCCGGAGCCGGGCATGCTGGCAACGCGCGCGACGATTGCGCAGTTTGCGATCTCACATGCCAACGACCACTACGGGCAGTTGGTGGAGTATCTGCGGATGAATGGGGTGGTGCCCCCGGCCAGCGCGAAGTAGTGCGCAGTGCCAACGCACATTTCAGACACCACCATCCACGAATAGTGCTTGACGGCTCTATGGCCGAATGTTCTATCCTTAACTCATGAAGTTTTTCTTCTGCGTTAGCTAAACCGGCAAAACAGGCAGGCCGCATTGCGGTCAGGGCCGTTTTGCATTTGCAGCACAAATTTCAGTGCTTCAACTCAAGGTTTAGCAAATACAGGAGAAAGATCATGTCTTGGTCCGAACGTCTCGTTCGGGATCAGAGGCGACAAACGGACTGCGCCATCCATCGTGCGTATATTCGGCTCGCCCAGCATCAACCCGAACTAGAGAAATTCCATCAACTTCTGCAAGTTGTTCGTCAGCGCACGCCGCGGCTTTTCGACGCCCCTGTCTGTAACGGGCATCATCTTGGAGTCGAGGCATTAGTGCATTTGTCTCGATACAGAAATTGGCATATCCGGCCGATTTCTGATTGGGAAGGCACGAATGCGTCCTGGCGGCCAGTTGTCTCGATGCTGGCGGATCGTTTGATTTGCCGATACAAGCTGCCAGTTTTTCTTTCCTCTTCTTGGTATGCAATCGATTCAATGGCCGAGAGGAAGCGTAATTGGTTTGTTGCCTATTCCCGAGGCGGTAGTTTTAGATCACTCAACCTGCCGATGGTGATGACGCGAAAGATGGAGCATATCTTTTTGGCGTCGCAAGATCACCTGCACATCGAGCACGGATTCCGGAGAGCAGAACTCATTGCATTAGGTGCACCGGCTGAGGTTGTGAATGCAATTCTGAGCACACGACTGGCGACGGACCTGAGTCATGGAGAATTCTGGCGTACAGTTTGGGTCTTCTTAGTCCAGAACTGCCGTGATATAGATCCCGCGCAGATTGGGCCGATGATTGACTTCATCCACGCGGTTCGCCATGAACGGATAAGAGTGGAGACAGCGGATGGAATCAGGAAACTTGATCCGCTTCAGCCACTGTTTTCAATGAAGGGCCGGACGGTGCAATCCATGCTGCGATTGATGAATGAGTGGCATCGAAGCCTTGGAAAGGGTGGGCCCGCATTTTTCTGGAAAGGATTACCAGTCAGCCCCCTCGTGTTAGACGAGACGAACGAAGACGGACTGGGAGTGCCGCGACGCTGGCAGATGGTGGAGCTTACCAGCAGCTCCCAGCTTCGCAGTGAAGGGGCTGCGTTGCATCACTGCGTTGCCAGCTACGCAGATCGGTGCAGACGTGGCGCCTCCAGTATCTGGTCTCTTCGGTTCTGGAGAGGAGAGAAGCTCCATCACGTATTGACAGTTGAGGTTGATCCAAATCGGCGGGCCATTATTCAGGCTCGCGGTCGAGCAAACCGTCCAGCGTCAGGAAAACCATTGCAGCTACTACAGGATTGGGCTTTGAAGGAGCGACTACGGATGGCTATTTGAGAACAACAGCCAGGCGCTTGTCGACGATAGTGCTGATGCGCGTGGCGATGTCGTCGATGGAGCCTTCGTCGACCGTAGCAACGCGCTGGGGTTCGCGCGCGGCGATGTGCTGGTAGCCGGCGTGGACGCGGGTGTAGAACTCCTGCGACTCGCGCTCGAAACGGCCCTCGTCCGTGCCGTTCTTTTGTGAAGCGCGATGGTTGCGGCTCCGTGCGCGCTTGAGAGAGGCATCGAGGGGCGGCAGCAGCAGCAGCGTGAGGTCGGGCTGCAGGTTGTTGCAGACGGCGGCGTGCATGGCAAGGATGCGCTCGCTGCCGAGCTGGCGGCCGAAGCCCTGATACGCCTCAGATGAGTCGGTGAAGCGGTCACAGAGGACGATAGCGCCGTCGTTGAGGGCCGGCTCGATGACCTGCGCGATGGCCTGTGCGCGGTCGGCGAACATCAGGGCCATCTCGGCCAGCGGGGTTATGGGGCCTAGTGAGGATTCAGAGCGGGAATCGAGCAGTACGGAGCGAAGGCGATCGCCGAGTGGAGTGGAACCGGGCTGGCGCAGGGTTACAACGTTGTGGCCTGCTGCGGTGAGGTGCGCGGCCAGCTTGCGCAGTTGCGTAGTTTTGCCGGAGCCGTCGAGGCCCTCAAACGTAATGAAGTAGCCGCGCGGCATAGAAAGAAGTGTAACGCGCTGGATAGGTTCTTTCCGGGCCATCTGAAGGGCACCCGCTTTATGGCTCGGCCGCATCTGAGAAGAAAGCGGAAAGTGCGCTGGAGGGGCCTATGCTGACCTTTGTCTTTCTGTTCTTTATTGCGATGTTTGCGGTGGCCGGCGTTGTGATGTCGATTGCGGCCAAGAAGAACAGAGGCGTTACCGCGCCACGCCGTGAAGGCACTCGCAGTACAGCTGCAGTAGGGCGTGCGAACCGCGATGAGGACTAGCCGCCGTGATGGATGAGGCGCAGGTCCCAGGCTGATTTATCGGCTGGGCCGATGGTGACGGCAAGCGAGCCTTCATCGCCTTCGCGGAGCTCAGGGCCTTGAGCCTTGTGTTCATGATGGGCTGCATCGGTCCAGATCGCTGAGGTTGGCCCACTTCCGATGATCTTGAAACGATAGCTATAGGTTGCGCCCGCTGCGAGCGTGTTCGTGCCGAAGCTCGCGGATGGATAGTCGAGTTCTACAGGAGAGAGGGGCCCGCCGGTATTGTTCGTAATAGAGGCCGAGATGTAACGGGAGTGGCAGCCGGTTAGCGCAAGTATGGGTGCGAGCGCGGCGGCGGGTAAGAATCGCATCTGGAGTTCAGACTACCAGCGCCGGGGCGATGAATTTGGCTACTCCCAGCTCAAGCGAAGAAGTTTGTTGACGCTTTTTCCAGCACGCGTGCGGTTAAAACCACACCGGGGCGACGGTCGTGCAGGGTGATGGGGAAGGCCAGGACGCTCCAGCTTGGGCTCGGATTGGCATTGGCAGCAAAGAAGAGGCCGCGGCGAGTGCGGTCGATGTAGGTCTCTTTGGTACGGGCGACGTCGCGCAGGATGTCATGCCAATCGCTGGGGGAAGACGGAATTTCCTTGAAGAGGTTGCGGCCGGGGAACCATTCGCGCGGTTGGCCAATGTACTCGGCCGCAGTGTCATTGCAATACATCCAGTTACCGTCTTCGTCGAGGATCTGCAGCAGCACGTCGCTGCCGATGGCCCGTGCAATGCGCGAGTAAAAAAAGTCGCGCGAGTCGACCACAACGGGAGCTCCGCGGCGGCGGGCCTCAAACGAACGCAATGCGCCGATCAGGTCCTCGACCGAAGAGTGGCCCTTGAGCAGGTGCATGTCCTCAACGCCGCCGAAGTGGCGCTCCAGCGTGGCGGACATGATGATGATAGGAACCTCGGGGCGGCGCTGGCGGAGCTTCAGAGCGACCTCTGTGCCGAACTTGCCGTGGCCCAGGTGATAGTCCAGCACAGCGATGTCGATGTGGTCGAGCTGTTGGTTGGCCTCTTCGATGGTCATTGCGGAGACGGAGGCGTAACCATGCTGGCGCAGGATAGCTCCGCGCAGGTGGAGGTTGACCGGGTCATCGTCGAGCAGAAGGACGTTCACGTTGGGAGGACGGACAAGCTCAAGGCCTGGGGAGATGGGCGGCTCGGTAGACACAAGTATTTAGATGCGCCGAATGCGCTTGAGGGCAATCTTACTCCTCGTTATTGTTCGTTGAATCGTTCTTTTTTTTGCCGCGCAGCAATTCGGGAAGACGCTGGAACATGGCAGTTGAACGCAGCCAACGGACATTATCAAAGGCCGGGCTGCCGCTTACGGTCAGGCCAGGGGCCACATCCCCGCCTACGCCAGATTGTGCGGTGACAACGACGCCGTCGCCAATGTGGTTATGGCCGGCGGATGCGGCCTGACCGGCGAAGATGACGTTGCGCCCCACGTGGGTGGAGCCGGCGAGGCCGACCTGGGCGCAGAGCAGCGAATCCTCGCCGACGATAGAGCCATGGCCCACCTGGACGAGATTATCGATCTTGGCGCCCGCACGGATGCGGGTCTCGCCGACGGAGGCTCGGTCGACGGTGGCGTTGGCCTGGACCTCGACGTTATCTTCGAGTACCGCAGGGCCGGTCTGGAGAATCTTGTACCAGGCCTTGCCGGTCTCGGCGGGGTTCTGGCGGGCGAAGCCGAAGCCGTCTGCGCCGATCACTGCACCATTTTGCAGAGTGACATTGTTGCCAACTGCGCAGTGCTCACGCACGATGGCGTGGGCGTGGGCGAAGAAGTTCGTTCCGATCTTCGCATGGGGGTAGATGACAACGTGCGGAAGGATGGTCGCGTTTGCGCCTATGACGACGTGGTCCATGACGACGGCGTAGGCGCCGATGTGAGCGTCGGGGCCAATATGTGCGGTAGGCGCGATGACGGCGGTGGGATGGATACCGGGCCCGTAGGCGGGCGGCTGGTAGAAGAGTTCGAGGGCGCGGGCAAAGGCGAGGTAAGGATTGGCGACGCGGAGGGTGGCGGCGGTGATCTGCTCAAAAGCAGGCTCAACGATGACGGCAGTAGCACGTGTCGTGCGGGCCAGCGCGATGTATCTAGGGTTGGCAACGAATGCGACCTGGCCGGGCTGGGCCTCTTCGAGTCCTGCGGCGGAGGTGACCTCGGCGTCGGGATCGCCCGAGAGGGTTGCGCCCAAATGCGCGGCAAGGTCGGCGAGCTTCATGGAGAAATTGTAGAGGAGTTTCTAGCGGACGCGAGGGCGAGGAACGCGGTATCGATACGTCCAAATCAGCGTAGGATGGATGCGCTTCCCGAAAGTAAGGAGCTATGCGATGAGACGTGCAGCGGTGTGCGTGGCGGTTGCGCTGGTTGCAGGAACGGTGGTGCTTAGCGCGCAGGAAAAGCCTGGAACGGCACAATCCGCCAACACAACAGCGCAGGCGAGTGACCTAACTGGTACCTGGCAGGGCACGATTACGCCGCCGAATCCCAATGCCAAGGGCGCGCGCGTCCTGATCAAGGTGACGAAGGACGGCGCACAGGGCGCTCCGTACAAGGGAACGCTGTACCCGGTGGAGATGGGGCTGGTTGGACGAGCGATGGCAGCGCCTGCGATTGCGATCCAAGGCGCAAAGGTGAGCTTTGCGATTCCCACGCTGGGTTCCGGGATGACGTTCGTCGGAACGCTGGACGCGGAGGGCAAGACGATGACCGGAGCCCTGAGTGCGCCGAATAGGCCGGCGATTCCGTTGATTCTGAGCCATGTGACGGAGGACGCCGCGTGGCCCATCATTCAGTTCGGGACGATGATGGCGAAGGATGCGCACCCAAAGTGTGAGGTGGTGACGGTTAAGCCTCATCCACCCAACGGACGTAATGCGCTGGGACCCCAGGGACGCGAGTTCGTTCAGATGGGTTATACGGTCGATTCCATGATCGGCCTCGCGTATGACCTTCATATCAACCAGATTGCAGGCGCGCCGGATTGGTTCCATACCGACCTCTGGGACATTGTTTGCTTGCCGGACACGCCGGGGCGGCCCACCAACCCGCAGGCCGAGGAGTTGACGCATGACGTGCTGGCGACGCACTACGGGATGAAGTTCCACATGGAGCAGCGGGAGCTTTCGGCTTACGTGATCACAGTTGCCAAGGGCGGCCCCAAGCTGCTGCCAGCTGCGTCCAGTCCAGATGACCCCACGGGAGTCAACCTTGGGTTGGGCAACGCGAGCATGCACAACATAACGATCACGAACTTTGCGAAGTGGTTTCAGACCTATGTTCTGGACCGGCCGGTGATTGACCGAACGGGGCTGACCGGGTACTACGACTTTACGTTGAAGTGGGCGCCGGACGATTCGCAATTTCCACGCCCGGCGGGAGCTCCGCCACGTCCGCCACTGCCCGACGAGATTGCGGCGCAGCCCGCACTGAATGAAGCTTTTGAACAGCAGCTGGGGCTGAAGATCGTGCGGATGAAGACGATGGTGGACGTGATGGTGATCGACCATGCCGAGAAGCCGGGTGCCAATTGAGCAGGCGCTTCCACGCGAACGAAGGAACCAGAGTATATGGCCATGCGTAGGATTGAGTGGGCCTCCGGAACAGGCGAGTTGCGAGTTGCAGGAACGAGGAGCTTTGCGATGAAGAGAGCGATGGTGTGGGCCGCGGTACTGGCGGTGGCAGTGAGCCCGATGAGGGCGTTCGCCCAAGCGGCCGCAGCACAGGCAACTCAGGCTGCAAGCGCTCCGGCGCAGGCTGCGGGGGACCTGACAGGCAACTGGCAGGGAACGCTGGCGGTGGGTAACGGACTGCGGCTGCTTGTGAAGGTGTCGAAGGGGGCAGACGGGAAGTACAAAGCGGTGATGTACTCGATCGACCAGGGCAGCCCGGCAATTGGCGCAAATTCGTTTGACGTGCAGGGAAGCGCCGTGACGATAGGCATTACCGTGCTCGACGTGAAGTACACGGCCACGGTGACCGCGGACGGTAAGACGATGTCCGGCAACTTTGTGCAGCGCGGAGACACGCATCCACTGGACCTGACGCGAGTGAGCGACGAGAATGCGTGGGCGGTTCCTGAAGCCCCGAAGCCTATGGCCAAGGACGCAAAGCCGGGATTTGACGTTGTCACGATCAAGCCTGGCGTGCCGGGAGCAGGGGGCAAGAACATCGGCTTCCAGGGGCGTCATTTCAAGATGCGGAACTTCGATGTGAACGACCTGATTGCGCTGGGGTATGGCCTGCACAGCAAGCAGATTGTTGGAGCTCCGGAGTGGTTCAATACGGAGCTGTTCGATGTAGACGGAGTTCCGGATGTGCAGGGCGTTCCCAACCTGGCGCAGCAGGGAATGATGCTGCAGAAGCTGCTGGCGGACCGCTTCGGGCTGAAGTTTCATCACGAGCAACGCGAGCTTTCAGTCTTCGCAATTACGGTGGCCAAGGGCGGACCGAAGATGACGGTGACTGCCGCCGGGCCTGACGACGGTATCGGGTTCGGCTTTCGCGGGCTGGGTGACCTCTCGGTACGCAATATGACAGTCGCGACGTTTGCGACATGGTTCCAGGGTTCGGTGACCGACAGGCCGGTAGTGGATCAGACCGGCCTGAAAGACCGCTACGACTTTGCGCTGAAGTGGACGCCGGACGAGTCGCAGTTTGCGCAGTTCCGGTCGGTGGGAGCGACGATTAAGCAATCGGATGACCCCAATGCTCCGCCGGCGCTGAATGACGCGATGCAACAGCAGTTGGGTCTGCGGTTCGATTCAGTAAAGGCCATGGATGATGTTATTGTGATCGACCACGCAGATCATCCGTCAGCGAACTAAAGCACTGCGCTGTCAGGAAAATTCGCATTCGGGAACTTCGGCCTGGGAGTTTCCGTATCGACGTGTGTGCCAAAGGGCCAAAATCAGCGGCTGGCACCTCTAGCCGGAGGTTGATATGAGGAAAGCATTAGCTGCACTGGTTCTGTTCAGCGCGCATTTGGTTGCGCAACAGCAGGCCGACATGGTCGGCAACTGGCAGGGAACCTTGGCAATGGGCAATGGCCAGCGGGTGCTGGTAAAAGTGACGAAAGATGCAGCCGCGGTCGCGTATAAGGGAACTCTTTATCTGATCGATGGCGGCGGCAGAGCCGCAGTGTTACCCGTGATCACTGTGCACGGCACGAATGTAAGCTTTGCGATTCCATCCCTGGGCGCTAGCTATGACGGGACGCTGAATCTGGATGGGAAGACGATCTCCGGCAACGTGAAGATGGCCGATGGATCGATCCATGCGTTGAATCTGGACCACGTAACGGACGAGGCAGCCTTCGCGATTCCTCAACCACCAAAATCAATGCCAGCCGATGCAAAGCCGAAGTTTGATGTCGTGACAGTTAAGCCAAGCGACCCGAACCGGCCGGGCAAGGCATTTACGCTCAACGGTCGGCACGTGCTGACGATCAATACAACAGTCAGCGACCTGATTACGTTTGCGTATGCTCTGCATCCGAAGCAGGTGATAAATGGTCCGGCCTGGATTGACGAGAAGTTTGATGTAGATGGAGTGCCGGATGTGGAAGGCCAGCCCAGCACACCACAGATGCGTCTCCTGATCCAGGACGCGCTGGCGACCCGCTTTGGGCTGAAGTTCCACCATGACCAGCGGGAGCTTGCAGCGTTTGCGCTGACGGTGGCCAAGGGTGGGCCGAAGATGACGGTGACGACCGATGCGCTGAGCGCGCCCAAGAACTTCTCATTTAGCGCTTTAGGCAAGCTGCGAGTTACAAACTCAACGATGCGAGACTTCTGCGACGGGATGCAGGGCGCTGTGATGGACAAGCCAGTGGTCGATCAGACCGGCCTGACGGATCGCTATGACTTCACACTGAACTGGACCCCTGACGAGAGCCAGTTCGCTGTGCTGGGTGGATACAAGCCCCCAGCGCAGGAAGATCCCAATGCGCCGCCGAGCCTCTACACCGCGATCCAGGAGCAGCTGGGACTGAAGATCGAGAACACGAAGACAAAGGTGGAGACGTTTGTGATCGACAGCATTACGAGGCCTAGCGCGAACTAACCGGCAACTACGCTCGTCGCGTATTCTGAGTGCGCGAGAGGTGAAGGATGCGGGTTGGGCTGATGACGCGGGAGTATCCGCCGCATGTGTATGGCGGCGCGGGCGTGCATGTGGAGTATCTGAGCCGCGAACTGGCGAAGTTGATTGAAGTCGAGGTGCACTGCTGGGGGCAGCAGCGCACGGACGCAGGGAACCTGCATGTGCGCGGCGATGAGCCGCCGGCGGAGGTGACCGCAGGATCAGAGGCCAAGTTCAAGACAGCTGTGGATGCTCTGGCGCTGAACCTGACGCAGATGAAGGAGCTTGCGCGCATTGACGTCGTGCACACGCATACCTGGTATGCGTCGATGGCGGGGTTTCTGGCGAAGAAGCTGTACAAGATTCCATTTGTGCTGACGACGCATTCACTGGAGCCACTGCGCGCGTGGAAGGCGGAGCAGCTGGGTTCGGGCTATGCGATGAGCTCGTGGATGGAGAAGACGGCGATCGAGGATGCGGACGCCATCATTGCGGTGTCGAACGGAACGAAGGCGGACATCCTGCGCGCGTATCCGGAGGTTGATGCGAAGCGGGTGCATGTGATCTACAACGGCATCGATCTGAAGGAGTACCAGAAGACCACGGCGACAGATGCGCTGGTGAAGTATGGAGTTGATCCAGCGGTTCCGTATGTATTGTTCGTGGGGCGGATTACGCGGCAGAAGGGCGTGACGCATCTGGTGGATGCGGTGAAATATTTGCCCAGAGGAACGCAGGTGGTGCTGTGCGCGGGCGCGCCGGACACGCCGGAGATCGCGGCCGAGATGCGCGAGAAGGTAGAGGTGGTGCGGGCGGCAGGGGGCAACATTGTATGGATCGAAAAGATGGTGACCAAGGCGGAAGCGATTGAGCTGTATTCCAACTGCCGTGTCTTCTGCTGCCCGAGCGTGTATGAGCCTTTCGGGATCATCAATCTGGAGGCGATGGCGTGTGGCGCACCGGTGGTGGCAAGCGCGACGGGCGGGATTCTCGAAGTGGTGAAAGACGGAGAAACCGGGTATCTGGTCCCGTTCGACGCGGACCCGGTCACAGGATTTCCTGTAGACGGCGACAGATTTTCGCGCGCGCTTGCAACGCGGCTTACGGAGTTGATGGTCGACCCCGCGCGCTGCGCGCTGTTCGGCGCAGCTGGACGCAGGCGCGTGGAAGAGACCTTCGCGTGGCAGGCAATTGCGAAGCAGACGGTGGAGCTGTACGAGAGTTTGGTAAAGAAGTAGGCGTCCCTACTTGCCGCAGATGCAGGCGGCGAAGGATGGGCGAGGTCGCGGTTCAGCGGTCCAGCTTGGTGGCCTCGAGGGCGTTCAGTTGGTAGGGAAAGATAGTGCTGAAGACCCTCGCCCGCCCGATTTCGGCCGCGGTTAAGGAGTGAAGCTGTTCCCGCTCCGACTGGTCCAGTCTCCCAGCAATCCGTGCATGGTCCACGATGGCCGCAGCGGCATCCATGTCCGTGATATAGGCGAAGAATACGGGAACAAGTTCGCTAGTACTTGAATAGAAGTAGTTTGCCGCTTCGATGTCCCGCGGCGCAATGAGCGCGATGGAGCCATTTGTCTTGGCGGCGTTCCATGCCGCGTCATTCGGTCGTGTTAAAGACCAAGAGTATTGCAGGCGAGAAAGCGCCTGCGCATCCGGCGCATTGGAATTAAGGACGTCCATGTCCTTTGCCAGTTGCTGCTGATCGATGGCGATCCTGTCACTGTTGTGGTGCATGAACGGGGTATTCACAAGAAGCTCCTGCTGGATGCTGGCGCGGGCCTCACTGGCCTGATGGCGGTGGTGGAAGTACTCGACGGACTGTTCGAGGCCGATGGCGATAAGCAGGCCGAGGCAAATCGCGCTCATGTGAATGAGAAAGTCTTTCCAGTTATGGACGGGTTGGTGTGGGGGATGAACGTCGAGCATGGGCGTGGGTTCCTGGTGCGAGACGGGCGCGGGTGTGGGCGGGTCGGATGATGGTTCTGGGGCCAGCGGCTCGGGTTTCTCGGACTCAGGCGCGGAGGGAGGTGGCTCTGCCGGATTGGGCGGGGTGTCGGACATGGGTTTTGCAGGGCCCGGGTGTGGGTAGACTATCAGGCGGTCTACCTTGGGGTGTCCGTGACGGTCGGCAGCGCGGTGAGCTGGTGGGGTTCGTGCATGATGTCGACCAACTCTTCCGTGGATGGTGCGGGCGTAAAGGACGGGTACTCAGAATTGAGATTGCGCATTTCGGTGCCGAGCCGATACTGCACGGTAAGGACATTCTCGGCGAGGGCGATCGCCTCCGCGAGTTGCGGGGGCGTGAGATGGGATGGATCGTAGTCGACGACCATGTAGCGGCGGGCCTCGCGAATGGCGTCGAGGAGCTGGGCATGGGTGGCGTCTTCAGCGGCGAGCTCTTTGTAAAGGCGGTCGGCACGCCGCACCTCAGCCTGGGGTAGTAGGTCGGTGACATTGCTGCGCTCTATGGTTGCCCATGCTGAGTCGTTGAAGCGGCCTCCGAGACTATGCCAGTTAACGGTGCCCGGCCATTGAGCGGACGGCGCCCCGGGATGCTTCTGCAGGAAGAGGAGCACGGCGAGGTTGTTCTGGTACTTGCCGGTCTCGGCCCGGAATGACTTCGTTCGGCGTGCGAATAGTTGCTCGTTGGCGGTTTGCTCGTCGCGAAGGGCTTTGCGGGCTTCCACCACCTGATTGTGGTGATGGATAATCTCGACGACTTGTTCCAGGCCGATGGCGATAAGCAGGCCAAGGCAGATGGCGCTCATATGAATCAGGAAGTCTTTCCAGGTGTGAACAGGTTGGTGCGGAGGGTGAACGTCGATCATCGGCGGGGGTTCCCCTTGCTCGGAGGATGCGGGCAGATCTGGTGGCGGTTCTGGAGGAGGCGCAGACCCCGTCTCGGCTGGTGCAGAGGCGAGGCCAGCGGATGGTGACTCTTCAATGCTGGAAGGATCTTGAGCCATGGAAAAGCGTCAGGGGGAGTGTCAGACAAGAGTATCAGCCTGTCCAGGCGCTCGGGATGCGAATGGGTTTTACTTGCCGCAGGTGCAGGCGGCGAAGGACTTCGCTGTGATGTGGTTGAGCGAGCAGGCGTAGGGCTGCCATGCCGACGAGATAACAGCGGCGTTGGCGACGGCTGTGGGGGCATCGGCCGGATAGTACTGGCGGGTGTAAGCGAAGCTCATGGGTTGCTTGTCGCCGGGGTCGGCCTGAAAGTCTGTAAGAAGCCTGGTGAGCGAGGCGGGATCGAAGGCCGGCTGATGGTACGTGGTCGAGTAGTTATATTCACGCGACCAGGTGATGGGCGTGGTGGTTGGCTCTGAAGACATCATGACGGTGTAATCAGCGAGCGTTGCGGTGGCGGGATTGACGCGCGCGAGGGTGAAGGTGGGACGGTTGCCGTGGATAGGCGTAAGGCTGGCGGTGATCTTGAGCGGAACGCCATCGCTTCCAACTCCGTCCAGCTTTGGCGTGAGCAGTCGTAGTTCATCGTCATGCGTGTGGCCGAAGAGAGCGAGGCGGACGACGTCAGAGTAGTCCGCAAGCGTTTGTTCGAGTTCGTCGGAGCCAAGGAACATCGTGGCTTTGGCGCCGCCGCAGACGTTAGTCAGCTTGCGCACCGTGCCGTAGAGGTCTACCCCAGGCGGAATGTGGCCAACGAACCACACGCGGTCCTGTGCGACACG
>Ga0105238_10003570_pt1 | contig 15507 bp, 14 predicted proteins | sample KBSC34metaG_FD_81526 | JGI IMG/M metagenome (GOLD analysis project Ga0105238, IMG submission 81526) | Corn rhizosphere microbial communities from Kellogg Biological Station, Michigan, USA - KBS C3-4 metaG | ecosystem: Host-associated > Plants > Roots > Rhizosphere > Soil | place: Michigan, USA... | reverse complement strand
TTCGGCGTGTCAGCCGCGCTCGTGTTCCTCGTGCTGATAATCGGCGCGCCGCACGCTGCGCACGCAGGGTTCTGGGCCGACCTCATCGGCAACGTCAGCAATGCGACCTTCGGCCTGATCTTCCGAGGCATCGGGTACGTCATCATGATGCTCGCGAACTTCCTCATCTACCTCGTGGGGATGCTCTTCAACCAGGTCATCATCTATACGGTGTTCCAGTTCGGCAATTACTTCGGAAATTCCGCGGGGCTCCTTGCCGGCTGGGGAGCGCTCCGCGACGTGGCGAATATCATACTCATCTTCGGATTCGTGATGCTCGGCCTCGCGACCATACTCGACATCCACGGCTACGAGGTGAAAAAGACGCTTCCGCGCCTCATCATCTTCGCCATCCTCCTCAACTTCAGCCTCCTCGCCTCCGAAGCGGTGATCGACACGGCGAACGCGTTCGCCGCGCTCCTCTACACGCAGGCCAGCCAGACGTGCACGAGCGGCACCGACCAATCGTGCGCATCGCAGGGGAGCACCGATGGCATATCGGGAGCGATATTCCAGCTCTCGGGTATCTCGAGCTCGTTTAACGTGCAGGACGCGGCGGATCCAGCGAAGGACACCGACAATACGCACTACGCTATCGCCTACATCGGCATGGCTATCTTCATCACCGTGCTCGCGGTGGTGTTGCTCGCGGGCGCCATCATGCTCATCAGCCGCGGCATCATACTCGCTATGCTCATGATCCTCTCGCCGCTCGGGTTCGCGGGGCTCGCCGTGCCGCCCTTGGAGAAATACGCGAAGGACTGGTGGCACCGGCTGATTTCCCAGGCGTTCTTCGCGCCGCTCTACCTGCTCCTCATCCTCGTGGGACTCAAGGTCGCGCAGGGTGTCGCGGGTCCGAACCGGAACCTCTTGAGCGCGCTGACGACGGGTGACGCGACCGCGATAGGCTCGATAGTCATATTCTCCATCCTCGCGGGCTTCATGGTCGCCGCGCTCATGGTAGCGAAGCAGATGGCCGGTGCGGGTGCGGGTGCGGTTAACAACTTTATCGGAAGGACGGCTGGTACCGTCGCGTTCGGCACTGCAGGATTCGTAGGCCGTCGCACGGCGGGCCGCCTCTCGCACCGTGTTTCGCACGATATCAAGTCGGGTCACGGCGTCCTCGGGCGTCTCCAGGGCACCGAGTGGGGCCGTCGTATCTCGGGCGCTGCGGATAAGGCCGCGCACTCAAGCTACGACCTGCGCGCGACCAAGGCGGGCGCGACTATCGCGAGCCAGACAGGCATCAACTTTGGTAAGGCGGGCGGTAAGGGCGGCTATCACGCGACGCTCGATACCGCGAAGAAAGCGCGCGATAAGTACGCAGAAGGATTCACCCTCAATCACGACGACCAGCACGAACTCGACGCAGCGCGCTACACATCCTGGGATCTCGGCCGGCAGATCGCTCAGAGGAAAGCAGCGGGCGCGACAGACGATGAACTCAAGGATCTCAAGGAGGCGAAGAAAGAGGCTGACTCGACTGCTGCGCGCATCGCATCGAAAGTGCAGGATGCGCAGATGGCGTACGCGAATAACCTCGAGAACAATATCTTCAACCGCCTCCGCAATCCCGGCACGCTCTTTACGCGCACTGCAGGTACGGAGTTCAGGAAGGGCGCCGCGTCTTCTATCCGCGCCCGCGTGATGAAATCGCCGAAGGATCACCTCATCGACCAGCTCAACAAGGCGCTCAAGGAGCCTAAGGACGAGGAGAAGCACGATGATCACAAGCCTGCTCCCGCACCGGCTGCAGCACCCGCAGCGGCTGCCGGCGGCGGTGGCGACCATGGCCATGGCGGAGGTCACTAATCAATACTATGACTGAACAAGAACTCAACGACACTCTCCTCGCCGCCTACAATATGGCGCCGCCCGTCATACAAGGCTTCATCACGTCTGGCGCGCTCGAGAAGTTCGTAGAAAGCACGCAAAGGAAGTACGGGCTTGAGCAGGATGTCGCTGGCCGCCTATCCGATGAGACGCTGATGCTTATGCTTGGCATCACGCCGATAGAGGAAATCACGCAGAGCCTCACCCAAGAAGTCCTCATCCGCCAGGAGCAGCTGCAGGGCGTGCTCGACGATATGAACGATCAGATATTCGAGCCGCTCCGCCAGGCAGAGAAGCAGGGGGCACCCACTGGGACGAAACCCGCTCCTATGCCGCCCCCAGCCATAGGAGTGCCGCAGCCGACGGCAGCTATAAAGGTAGTCGCACCGCAGCCTCCAGCGCCGCGCCCCGTTACTCCTCCGGCGCCGCCAGCCATACCTCGCCCTACGCCGCCGGTGAACCTTCCAGGCGCGATGCCTCCCGTACCGGCGCCGATGCCAGCACCCGCAGCGCCGCAGATGCCGAAGCCGGCAGCTGCTACGCCGCCAGTCGCGACCCAACCGAGCAAGAATCGCGAAGAACTGCATGACGTGCTGAAGTCGTACGGCGTAGATCCGTATCGCGAGACGCCCGAGTAGGGGAGAACAGCGCCGAAACGGTGGCGATTTTGTATACTAATGAGTGATGGAATACCAAGTGCCGCAGTTCATTGAGGTCGAGGACAAGATTTTCGGCCCGTTCACGTTCAAGCAGTTCGTGTACGTCGCGGGCGGCGTGGGCATGTGCGCTATCGCGGTCTTCTACCTGCCCCTCTTCCTCGCGATTCTCGTATGTCTCCCCATCGCAGGCTTCGCTGGCGCGCTCGCATTCTATAAGGTGAACAACCGGCCGTTCGAGGACGTGCTCGAGTCTGCATTCAACTACTACATCTTGGGGAGCCGTCTCTACCTCTGGAGGAAGGAGCCGAATGCAGATAAAGGAGTGCAGCAGAAACTGGACGCAAATCCGATACCGGCGACGCCGGTGCGGCCCGGAATCGAGCTCACCCGCGGCAAGCTCCACGACCTCGCGTGGTCGCTCGACATCCAGGAACGGCAGCCGCCCGAAGCATAACCCTCTATGCCTGCATCCCAACCAGCCCAAGCGTTCGTCCCGGTGAAAGAAGTCCGGAGCGGCACCATCATCCTCAAGGATGGCGGGTACCGCGGCATACTCATGTGCTCGTCGGTGAACTTCGCGCTCAAATCGGAGAACGAGCAGCGCGGCATCATCGGCGGGTTCCAGACCTTCCTCAACACGCTCGACTTCCCGGTGGAGATAGTCGTGCACTCGCGCAAGATGGATATCCGCCCGTACCTGGAGCTCCTCCACGCGCGCGAAGCCGTGCAGCAGACCGACCTCATGCGCATCCAGATCCGGGAGTACGAACAGTTCGTGCAGGGATTCGCGGAGCAGGCTCACATCATGGCCAAGACCTTCTATGTGATCGTGCCGTACAACCCGGCGGTGGGTACCGCGGTCAAGAACGCCGTCCCGTTCCTGAACCGGAATCAGTCGGGTACGGTGAACACCGCAGCGGAGAACTTCGACGAGTACCGCGCGCAGCTCGAACAGCGCATGTCGCTTGCCGCGGGAGGTCTCACCCAGTCGGGCGTGCGCGCGGTCGCGCTCGGCACCGAAGAGATAATCGAGCTCCTGTACCGCTCCTTCAACCTGGGCGAGCTCGAGAATCCTATCCGCATCTCACACTCCTGATATGGCGCTCCTCGACTTCTTCAACCGCAATAAGAAAGACGACGCGCCGAAGACGGCAGCGACGCTGCCCAAGGATATCTACGCCCAGGGCGAGCTCGAGCTCGCCGACATGATCGCGCCCGCAGCGCTCAAGGTGGGCGCACGCGAGCTCGAGCTCGGCGAGAAATTCGCGCGCACTTTCTACACCATTTCCTATCCGCGCTTCTTGGCCGACAGCTGGTTCTCTCCCATCATCAACCTCGACAAGGTGCTCGACATCGGCATCTTCGTGCACCCACTCGAGACCGGCGCGGTGCTGCGCCAGTTCCAGAAGAAAGTCGCAGAGGTAGAGAGCCAGATAAACGAGCGCGAGGAGAAGGGCCTCGTGCGCGACCCTGTGCTCGAGACCGCGAACGAAGACCTCGAGAACCTGCGCGACGAGCTGCAGCAGGCGCAGGAGAAGCTCTTTGAGATCGGGCTCTACATCACCGCGTACGCGGATTCCAAAGAGGAGCTCGATAAGACGGAAGGGGAGATCCGCAGCATCCTCGACGCGAAGCTCGTATACACGAAGCCCGCTCTCTTCCAGCAGGAGCAAGGCTTCCGCTCCACGCTTCCCTTGGAGCTCGACGAGCTCAACGTGCACCAGAAGCTCAACTCCTCTCCGCTTTCATCCATATTCCCGTTCGTATCGTTCGACCTCACGAGCGACAAGGGCATACTCTTCGGCATCAACCGCCACAACTCCTCGCTCATTCTCTTCGACCGGTTCTCGCTCGAGAACTACAACTCCGTGACCTTCGCGAAGTCGGGCTCGGGTAAATCCTACGCCATCAAGCTCGAGATCCTGCGCTCCCTCATGTTCGACACCGACGTCATCGTCATCGACCCGGAGCGCGAGTACGAGAACCTCGCGGAAGCCGCGGGCGGGCGCAACTTCAATATCTCGCTCTCGAGCGAGCACCACATCAACCCGTTCGACCTGCCGGCCGTACGCGAAGACGAAGAGCCGTCCGACATTCTGCGCAACAACATCATCAACCTCGTCGGCCTCTTCCGCATCATGCTCGGCGGCCTCACGCCGGAAGAAGATGCGATCATCGACCGCGCCATCACGGAAACGTACGAACTGAAGGACATCACGGGCGACCGCGACTTCACGGGTGTCGAGCCGCCGCTCCTCTCCGACTTCGAGTCGGTACTTTCCGGCATGGAGGGAAGCGAATCGCTCGTGGAGCGCGTGTCGAAGTACACCAAGGGCACGTGGGCCGGATTCATGAACCAGGCGACCAACATCGACATCAACCGCCAGTTCGTGGTGTTCTCGGTGCGCGACATGGAAGATGAGCTCAAGCCGGTAGCGATGTATGTGATCACGCACTATATATGGAATGCGGTCCGCCGCGAGCTCAAGAAGCGCCTCCTCGTGGTCGATGAGGCGTGGTGGATGATGAAGTCGGAAGACACGGCGTCGTTCCTCTACTCGCTCGCCAAGCGCGGACGTAAATACTTCCTCGGCGTGTCCACGATCACGCAAGACGTGGAAGACTTCCTCCGCTCACCGTACGGCCGCCCGATCCTCACCAACTCATCCATACAGCTCCTTCTCAAGCAGTCGCCGACGACGATCGACGTGCTCCAGCAGACCTTCAATCTGACCGACGAGGAGAAGTACCTCCTGCTCGAATCGGGCGTGGGGGAGGGACTCTTCTTCGCGGGACTCAAGCACGTGGCGATCAAGATCGTCGCATCCTACACGGAAGACCAGATCATCACCTCGGACCCGTCGCAGCTGCTTTCCATCAAGAGCGAGAAGGGCCGCCTCGAAGCGAACGGCTCCGCGTAGCCTATGCCCCCGCAGGACCAGGAACAGAAGAAAGTAAGCCCCGCGGTGTGGGTCTTCTTCATAATCGCGCTCCTCATCGACCTCGCGAAGATCGCGTGCTTCTTCCTCAACCTCATACCGGTGGTCGGCCCTGAGATATCCTTCACCCTGTCGTTCTACCTTTCGGTCGTGGAAGTGGTGATCGTATTCGGAGGATTGTGGGCGCTCGGGGTCTATAAGTCGAAAGAGAACCAGTTCTTCAACCTCATCACGACGTTCGGGACAGTGGTCATAGACCTCGTACCGTTCGCCGATGACTTCCCGTTCACCTCGCCCGTCGTGTTTTTCATAATAGTGAAGGCGTACGTCGAACGCTCGAAGCTCGCCGGCTTGCTTACGACGGCGGCAGTTGGTGCCGCTACAGGAGGCGCCGGGCTCGTAGCAGAAGCTGGCGCAGCAGAGGGCGCAGGCGCGGCGCGCGCAGCGCAAGCCGCAAAGATAGCGTCGCGACGAGTGGCGCGTGCGCGCCAAGCACAGCAGCAAGAACAAGAAGAGCCGGACGCACTTCCCGAGCCCGCGTAATACCCACGTGCCGCATATGGCACAGAGGGAAGGGCGGTATACTAAACGATATGAAAGTGTGGCACGGGGCGCTCATGATCGCGATGATAAGCGTCGCACATCTCGCGCACGCGCAGGTGCTCGGCGCTAACCCGCTCACCATCACGTTCTCACCGCAGTATCCGGCACCGTACCAGACCGTCACGGTGACCCCGGGCAGCACCATCGTGGACCTCGCGAGCGCCTCCGTCACCATCTCGGTCGACGGCAAGGTGATCTACCAGGGCACAGGATCGGGGAGCGCGAGCTTCACCGCCGGAGGACCGGGCTCGACGAACACCGTTACCGTGGCGATAGCTTCCTCACAGGGCAATTTCCAGTCGACCGCCGTGGTGCGCGCCTCAAGCGTGGCGCTCATCGTCGAGCCCGAGTCGACCACGCACCCTTTCTATGAGGGCGCTTCCCAGATAGCGATACAGGGCGGCGTGCGGCTCATCGCGATGGCAGACCTGCGCGCGAGCTCCGGCGGCTCCTCGATCGACCCCAAGAGTCTCGTGTACAACTGGCGCATCGGCGACCAGAACCTCCAAGGAGACTCGGGTATCGGCAAGTCCTCGATAGAGATACTCGGGCCCGCCCAGTATAGGAGCGAGAACGTGAGCGTCACCGTATCTACCCAGGACGGCAGCATCACCGGGAGCGCTTCGACGCCGGTCGTACCGGTCGACCCGACCATCCTTTTCTATGAAGACGGGCCGCTCACCGGACCCAAGTTCGATGCGGCGGTAGGGAACACCTATTCGCTCCGGGGAGATGAAGCGAGCTTCCGCGCCGTGGCGTACTCGTTCCCCAGCGTACCTGCTATCGCGTGGACCGTGGGAGGGCAGCCGAGCGCATCGGAGCCGGTCATCACGTTGCGCCCCACCGGTACCGGCGCGGGCAGCGCGGTCGTGTCCGCGAGCGCATCGTTCGGAAACGGGTACATAGGCGCGAGCTACCAGAGCACGATAGAGTTCGGGCAGTCCAACAGCCATAGCATCTTCGGCCTATGAAAAAACTAGCCTTGGCATTCCTTCTTTCCTCCTCCCTTATCGGTGTTTTCGCGCTGCCTCTCATCCCAGTGGCACACGCAGACGGCGACGTACCGCCCGGCGGCCACTGCACAACCGACAATGACTGCCAGGGCGACAACTATGGGTGCTACCCGGAAGGGAACGGCACGTGTACGCTCTGGGGCGATCCGACGGGCGGTAATTCGGGCGGCGGCGCAAACGGCCTCGGTAACGGCGCAGTGGGGAGCAACCAGCCGTTCGTCCCGCTCACCGACATCCCCGCCTTCTCCAATTTCAATCCTTCGTCGGGACTCCCGGTCGCGCTCAACTCGCTCTACTACATCTGCATCGGCATCGCGGTGGTGATAGCGGTGCTCCAGCTCGCGCGCGCGGGCATCACCTACATGCTCGCCGACAGCATCACGAGCAAGGAAGAAGCGCGCCACCTCATCGGCGCTTCCATACTCGGCCTCGTGCTCGTGCTTTCTCCGTACCTCGTGTTCAAGCTCATCAACCCGTCGATACTTTCGCTCAACATAAACGTGAGTAATCTCGCCGTGAACGTGAATGGATCGAACGGTGCGTTCGATGCGAACAGTCAGGGCGGACTCACGCAGCAGCAGGAGGAGAATGGTGCCAAAGCGCTCTTCGACGGCCAGTATATGGACTTCCTCGAATTCGACGGCACCGATGCAGATGCGTACAAAGCTGCAAATGGGTACACCTGCCAGACTACCCAGCAGACCGACCACAAAGTATTCAACAACGGCGGCCATGCGCCGTACTTCGTGCATTGCGTCACGCCGAAAGTGACGTATCAAATTATTGCAGGAGGAAGCTATCTTACTACCCAGGACCAGACGATACACGATACCTTCAGCGGCGAGTGTCACTCGATAAGCAATGCGCAGACCGACAAGGGGTTCGGCGGCTATAATCTTTCCCCCGACCAGAACAACGGCGTGAAGACTCCTTGCGGCAATGGGCAGCAATGCTATCAGGGCTTCGTGACGTGCACGCAATAACGTATGCAATCGAGAACCACGAAAATAATCTCCATCGCGGCCGCCACGGTCGTCGTCCTTGGTCTCGTCGCAGGCGCGTACTTTTTCTTCTTCTACGGAAAGAGCCCTACGCTTACGACCGGCACGGTTTCCTCCGGCAATCCTTTCGGCTCTGGGGGGTCGCAGGCAGGCACGGGGAGTACGGGTACCGATACGGGTACGTCTGACACGGGCGCGAACGACTCGGGCAATATCCCAGCGCAGGTCGCGCCGAAGCTGGTGGAGATAAGCTCGGCTCCGGTCGGCAAGGGCTTCATCGCGCTCGACGCCACGACCACCGCGCAGTCCGCGTCTTCATCGGCACCCACGAGCGGCGTCGCCGTGCGCTACATCGACCGCGAGAGCGGGAACATGTACCAGTATGCGACCGTGAGCAATTCCTCCACCCGCCTCACCAACCACACCGTACCGGGAGTGCAGGAGGTGTCGTGGCTCCCAGACGGATCTACCGCGTACCTGCGCTTCCTTTCTACCGGCACTGGCGCCGACGAGCACATCGACACGTACCGGCTTCCGGCAGACGGGAGCGACGGGTCGTTCCTTGCAGAAGACCTCGCGGAGGTGATCCCAGAGAGCACGACGCACGTATTCACCCTCGCGCCCAATAGCTCGGGCTCCGTCGGCTACCTCGAGGCCGCAGATGGCACGAGCCCGGCCGTGCTCTTCTCTTCGTTCCTCTCATCGCTTTCCGTGCGCAGTTCGGCAGGAGCCATGGTCGCGTTCACCAAGCCGTCGGCGAACCTCGACGGCTACGCATTCCTCGTGAGCCAGAAGACGGGCGCATTCACTTCTATACTCGGGCCCTACCGAGGACTCTCCGCACTCCCGAGCCCATCGGGCACGCGCGTACTCTTTAGCTATACCGATGGCGGGAATCCGCACCTCGCGTTCTACGACACCACCACCCACGCCACGACGCCGCTCCCGCTACTCACGCTCGCTGACAAGTGCGTGTGGAGCGCTGACGGGGCAGACGCATACTGCGCTTCGCCGGTCTCCGTGCCGAGCGGCACGCTTCCCGATGACTGGTACCAGGGCACTACGTCATTCACCGACCGCCTCTGGAAGATAGACTTCACCGCGCGCGCAGCGACCCAGGTCGCGGATCTCCCGACGCTCGTGTCGACGCCTGTAGATGCCGTATCTCTCACGATAGATCAGGACGAGAGCGAGCTCGTGTTCATGAATAAGAGCGACGACTCGCTCTGGGCGTACAGTCTCTAGACCTCTTCAGCAGTAACGGTGCGCGCAGAGTCCGGGATGAGCGGCTTCCTGCGTACGAGGAATTCCTGGAACAAGGTCACGATGTTGCTCGTGACGAAGTAGAGCGCGACTGCGCCCGAGGTCTCGTATGAAATGAGCGCGATGATGAACGGGATCACGAAGCGCGCCTGCATCGCCATCGCACGGCCGAAGTCTTCCGACATGCCGCCGGTACCGGTCTTCGCCGGAGTGGGCACCGCGAACACTGCCTGGAAGTACTGGGTCACGCCAGCCAGGAGCGCGAGCGGGATACTCTTGCCGATGACCGTGAACACGCCGAGAAACTGCGTGGAAATATGCGTCGGGATAGCGACGAACGAGTAGAGAGAAGCGACATCTATCGCCGGGAGCGACTCTCCGCGGAACACCCAGTAGAGCGCGAGCAGTATCGGGAGCTGGATGAGCAGTGTGAAGAAGCTCGCAAAGGGGTTGATGCGGTACTTCTTGTAGAGCGCGAACTGCTGCTTGGCTTGCTCGCCGCTGTCGTCTTTATACTTTTCTTTGATTGCCTTCAGCTCCGGCTCGATCACTTTCATCGCGCGCTGCGTGCGCACGGCAGAGTAGGAGAGGGGGAGGATGATGATTTTCACGATGAGCGTCACCGCGATTACCGCGAGCCCGGTGTCGCCGCCCGGCATGATGCCGATGAAGAATACGAGGAGGTTGTAGATAGGTACGCTGAGGTACGAATGGAAGAGTGCGCCGATCATACAGCCAGTGTATCAAATAGCGGCTCAAGTTCCGCTTTTATCGCTTTGAAGGAGAGCTCCGTGGCTCCCTTGCGCGCGTATACGATGAACGAGACGGGGCGGCCGGTGTGGGGGGCGATGACATCCATTACCCGGCGCTTCAGAAGGTGCCGCGCCACCGAGGTGCGGGCAACCTTCTTCGAGACCACGACTGCGGCCTGCCCGGGACCCTTGCCATAGGAGATGCTGAAGTGGGGGGCGATGAGGCGCTTCCCGAGGGATACAGCCCGAAAAACCTCCCGCGGGAGGCGGGAGGGTTTTCGTAGCATGTTAGACCACCGTGAGTCGTGCGCGCCCTTTGTGGCGACGGCGGGTGATGACCCGGCGGCCGGTAGGGGTAGTCGCCCGGCTCCTAAAGCCGTGGACGCGTGCGCGCTTACGCTTTTTGGGCTGGTAGGTTCGCTTTGCCATTATGCACAGGATGTTAACAGTTTCCCCAGCCTCGTGCAAGAAACGCTGGACTATCGCTTCCGGACCCGAAGCGTATAATGACGGGACATGAATCGCGCTGATCCTCGGGAACTATGGGAACACATGCTCACCCAAGTAGAACTCTCGGTCAGTCCGGCGAACTTCAACACCTGGTTCCGCGACTCCTCCATCGTGAAAATCGAGGATGGCATCGTATACGTAGGGGTCCCGAGCCAGTTCTTCCGGGATTGGTACCTCAGGAAGTTCCATACCCTCCTCCTGAAGATCGTGCGCACCGTCTCCTACGAATATCGCAATATCGAGTACATGATAGTCAAGGACGATCGCCGAAAACCCAAGGAAATAAAGGCTACTAGGGAGGAGAACCGCCTGCCGCTCGATGAGTTCTACATCAATAAGAGCGATAACCTGAACCCCCGCTACACCTTCGACACCTTCGTCATCGGTGCCTTTAATGAATTGGCCTACAAGGCCGCGGACGCTGCCATAAACCGCCCGGGAATCACCTACAACCCCCTCTTTCTCTACGGGGACACCGGGCGCGGCAAGACCCACCTTATCCAGGCCATCGGGAACCAGTATAAGAAGCTCTACCCCAATAGGAAGGTCTTCTACCTCACCTCGGAGAAGTTCGGGGTCGACTACACCGACTCCATCGGCTCGGGCACGGCCAACCGCTTCAAGGAGAAGTACCGCCAGTACGACCTGCTTATCATGGACGATATCCAGTTCCTCTCGAAGAAAGAGAAGATGCAGGAGGAGCTCTTCCACCTGTTTAACGCGCTCTACGACAACAATAAGCAGATCATCTTCTCCTCCGACCGCTCCCCGGCATCCATACCAGACATCGCTGAGCGCCTGCGTGGGCGCCTCAGTAGCGGTATGACCATCGATATCGCAGAGCCGGACACGGAGAGCCGCATCGCCATCGTACGCAAGAAGGTGGGGCTCCACGGCGTCACCCTCGGGGAAGACGTCATCGAGTACATCGCGACCTCGGTCCCGGGCTCCATCCGAGAGCTCGAGGGCGTCATCAACTCCGTGGTCTGCCACGCGCAGGTGAAGGGCGCACCGCCAGACCTGGCCGAGATCCGGCAGTCGCTGCGCTCGTTCTCGCGCCCCGCGAAGACCGTATCTATAAAGAATGTGGTGTCGAAGGTCGCCGAGTACTACGGCATCGATGAAGAGAGCATCTACGAGAAAACCCGCAGGAAGGAGATCGTACGCCCGCGCCAAGTGATCATGTACATCCTGCGCGAGGACTTCAATGTGTCGTATCCGGCTATCGGTACCAAGCTTGGTGGTCGCGACCACACGACCGTCATCCACTCGTGCGAGAAGATAAAGAGGGAAGTGATAGACGACGCCGTCCTTGCGAAGGAGATTCAGAACGTGCGTGGACTGTTAGTATGATGGGGAAAAGTATATGAAGAACCTGAGGAAAAGCATGAAAGCAGTTGGGGATGAAATAGGGGTTATCCTCACGCGTGTCATGCCCAGTGTTCTTGTCCCCAGTACTGTCCGAGTTGTGTCAGAACGTTATCAGAATCGTGCTCGCCAGAGCGCCCTGCAAATAGGCCGTAGAATTGGGTTCTCCCCATATCAACACCCCTAATAATAGTAATAGGTATGGTTATCACTATAGAAAAAAATGCATTCAGGGAAGCTGTCCACACCGCGTCGAGATTCGCTGAAAGGCGTTCAGCAACTCTTCCTGCACTCTCTGGAATCGCGATAGTCGCGGGTGATGACGGTATCAAGATGCGTGCGACGAACCTCGAGACCGGTATCGATTTGAAGGTCGAGGGCACTATAAAGAGCGAGGGGGTCATGGTACTCCCGGCAAATATCTTGCGAGAAGTAGCGGGGTCGCTTTCTGGGAATGGTTCCGTCACCATCGAGCACGCTGGGGATACCGCAGTCATCACGGGAGCGGGGAAAAGCACCCTCAAGACCCTTCCCGCAGAAGATTTCCCGGTGATACCTATACCGAAGTCAGGAGAAATCACGTTCACGCTCCCGAGCGGCACACTCAGCACCCTTATCGGGTCCGTCGTCGCCTGCGCATCCACCTCTACGGTGCGTCCAGAGCTCGCGAGCGTGATGCTCTCGAGCGAGGGCGGCATGCTCGTCGCTGCAGCATCGGACTCATTCCGCCTCGCAGAGAAGAAAATCCCGGCTGAGAAGACAGGAAAGCAGTTCAAAGTACTCATCCCAGCGAAGAATGCTGCTGACATCCTGGGAACCCTTCCAGAAGGCGTAGAAATCACGCTCACAGTCGATGAACACCAGTGCGCGTGCTCGTGGAAGGGTGGCGTCGTCACGACGCGCCTCGTGTCTGCGCAGTACCCCGACTACACGCAGATCATCCCGAAGCAGTTCACGGCGGAAGCTACCGTGCTGCGCAAAGACTTCGAGGCCGCAGTGCGTCGCGTGTCGGTGTTCTCAGATTCATTTCAGAAGGTGCGGCTCGGATTCGATATCAAAAGCAAGCAAGTGGTGTTCGCAGCGCGTAATGCTGATGTGGGCGAGTCGAGCGAGGACCTCGCGGCGGCTACGAGTGGGGAAGGGGTAGAGCTTTCATTCAACCACCGCTACCTCGCAGCCCCACTCCCGCTCATCAACACCGAGAACCTCACCCTCTCTTCGGGCGGTATCGGTCGCCCCCTCGTCATCCGCGGCCAGGGCGACGCCTCCTTCCTGTATCTCGTAATGCCAATGAATCAATAAGGTGAGGATGGGAATTTGAACAATATAATTTAAATATCGTCAAATTATATCGTATTTTCGTGTAAGTAATGAATTACCCCAGTTTTTAAGCCATATTATCGTCTATCTACCGATTTAAATATCCTCAAGTGGATATTTAAATTGCTATTTACAAGCGGAAACTATACGATATGTGCACCTAAGCGAAACAGCATTTATGCGTATAACAAACATAAAAATTAAGGACTTCCGCAATATTGTTAGAGCGGATATCAACTTCGGGAAAATCAACATTTTGACTGGAAAAAACTCAAGCGGTAAATCCAATTTTCTCCTAGCCCTAAGCCAGGCGTTGAGTAGCGAAAAGGACTATACAGACATTTTTAAAAATAACGTCGTTACTTACCATCCAGGGAAAGACTACGCTTCTATATATACTACGGTCGGCGATATCAATAGTAATGTTTGTTATATTTTAAATAACGATCGTTTTTTCTGTATTGACCCGAAAGAATTCGGCTTTGAAAAGGATATAGATAAAAGGGGCATGTCCAAAAATCATCGCCTTTTTTTCACTGGCCGATATTTCGAAAACGACAAGAACCCTGAACTGAGATGGCCTGACTTTAAACTTAGTAGCCATCTCTATAAGTCAGTGGAGAGGGAGCTTGTATATAATGAAACTTTTAATCAAGAGCTTCAGCAGAGCGCGACTAAGGTTGTACAGATTTCGAGATCGAGTATCCCACACCAGGACGAATACTGGAGTTTCTTTTCAGATCTAAATACTTCTGTTGTCAGCTGGGTAGATAAAACCGATGAAATCCACCAGTTTGTTACTGAACGTGGAACAAGGGAGATTTACGATCAAGTACTAGAAAGATTGAAATCTCGCAGGCCAGAAGGCAGCTTTACTCCGAGTAATACTTTACTTGATAAGGCCAAGTTCATATTCTTGCTTGCAGACCTGCAACGCTCAGGCAACGAAAAGTACTACGCTAACTTCATTAATGACCTAAAGACTTACACAAAGGGTATCGTTGCCGGTATCGCTATTAGCCCAAAGGGCGGAAATAAGGGGGAAATTGCCGTAACGTCTCCGAATGGGCCTGGGGATATTTGGACGATCTCACATGGAACCTCGGTATTAATCTTCTTCATACTCCTACTAAACTGGGCCAGACTACCTGCTAAGGAGAAAAGCTATAAATCACCCAACGTTCTCATTTTCGATGAGATCGACTCATTGATACATCCAACCCTGATGCCAGAATTCAAGGAGGTACTTAAACTACTCTCGCAGTCAGTTCAATTATTTATGACTACACACTCCCCATACTTTATTGATGGCTTTGAAAAGGAGGAGCTGTTTCTCTTAAAAGACACGCCTTCTTTACCGGGCACTAAGAAATTAGCAAACCGTTGCAATATCTATGACTACAATAAGATAATTTCGTCACTACCAGAGAAAGATAGAGAGATGTTTTTTGACAAAAAGAACTCTCAACTTTTTGTTGATGGACTCATCGACGAAATATTCCCTAACAAACAGTATGACTAAATTGTGCGTTTTGATCGGAGAGGGGCCAAGTGAACGCTACTTCCTCCCCAGTCTTTTGGAACATAAACTTGGCTTCGCACCACTTGCCGAGAAAAGCCCACATCTTTTCCAAAAAGGGGAGGAGCTGTTTTGGTTCTTTCCGTTCCCACCCGAATCCACCACCCCCGAGGGAGGGAAGAGTAGGTTGAGAAAGACGGAAACCTACAGGACTGCAAATGTTGTAATAGAAAATAAGTCTTACATTTTTACCGGGACGCCAGAGGTACATTACCGGATAATCACAGATCACGTTTTTACAGATAAGAACGGCCAGAATGTAAAAAAAGCCGAGATAGAAAAAGCCCTTGGAGATTCTGGCGTTCCTTTTGCGGGCTGCAGAGTGGATATAGTCGAAAATGAAATCGAAAGCTGGTACTTTGCGGGTTTAAACGAAGCGTTTCCATATATCAATAAAAACGAGCAGGCTCTTCTTCGGATCTTGCTTGGACAGGAGCCAGAAAGGATATCTAACCCCAAGGAGCAAATGAAAAAGGTGCTCTCCGCTGAAGCGCAGGGCGCGATTAAGCTTGCGGGAGTCATGGGCGAGCATTTTGATATCGACCAAGCTAAAACCAAATCCCAGAGTTTTAATGCATTTATTAACGCACTTCATGCCGACGGACTGGTTTAGCGGCGGCGCTTCTTT
>Ga0105238_10003566_pt1 | contig 15513 bp, 13 predicted proteins | sample KBSC34metaG_FD_81526 | JGI IMG/M metagenome (GOLD analysis project Ga0105238, IMG submission 81526) | Corn rhizosphere microbial communities from Kellogg Biological Station, Michigan, USA - KBS C3-4 metaG | ecosystem: Host-associated > Plants > Roots > Rhizosphere > Soil | place: Michigan, USA... | reverse complement strand
CAGCCGCTCGACCACTTCGAGCACGTGCGACGTCAGGAAGATGGTCGCGCCATGGCGAACCTGCTCCAGCAGGATATCTTTCATCAAGCGCGCGCCGACGGCATCCACGCCCTCGAACGGCTCATCCATCAGGAAGAGTTGCGGCCGATGGATCAGCGCGGCCGCCATCGCCACGCGCTTGCGCATGCCTTTGGAATACTCGGAGATTAGCTTGCGCGACGCATTGCCCAGCTCGAACAAGTTCAGCAGCTCCATGCTGCGTTCCCGGGCGACGGTGCGCTCCAGGCCGTAAATCCGGCCGACGAATTCGATGAACTCGCCACCGGTCAGGTGATCGAACAGCAGGGATTCGTCGGGAACCAGGCCGATCTGGCGCTTAATGGCTAAACCCTCTTCCGGCATCGGCAGTCCGAGCAGACGGATCGAGCCGGAGGTGGGCGGCGCCAAGCCCATCAGCATCTTAATAGTCGTGGTTTTGCCGGCGCCATTGGGTCCCAGGAATCCGAAGAAACAGCCGCGGGGAACGCTGAGAGTGAGTCCGTCGACGGCGGCTTTCTGGTCGTACAGTTTCCGGAGATCGCGAACCTCGATCGCTGGAGCGGTATCCCGGGAGATGTCGGACATGCTTCTTTTCTATGGTAGCTATTCCAGTCCGAACGCCAACAAGACATTGCCGCCCATCCCGCCGCGCGCCGGATATCCGGATACCGAAAATAGCATGCCGCCCGCGACCACCGGTCCAGCGACGTCGATCGCGCCGCCGTGGCCGGGAATGCCGTTCACGGTCTTGAATTCACGTGCCGTGTCGAAGTCCCAGATGATGTGGCCATTCGCGGTGGAGAATGCTCGCAGGTGGCCGTCTTCGGAGCCCGAGAACACCGCGCCGGGAATCGCCGTGATGGCCGCCGATTGGGCGGGACTGCACGGCCGCCGGTCGCCGCAAGGGGGTGGGGGAGTCTGCCACATCCGCTCGCCATTATCGACGCGAAACGCGAAGAGGCCGCCGCCCTTATTCGGATTGAGATCGTAGGTCCGATCATTGCTGCCGGGCTTGCGCGCCACTTCGAAGCGAATGTCGGAAAGAGCGACGTAAATGTTGCGGCCGTCAGTCGCCGGACCCCACTCGATGCCACCCACAGTGCCGCCTTCGCCGATGCGCGCCTGCCACAGCGTCTGACCTTTTTTGTCGGGGTCGATGGCGTAGACTACGGCCGATTTTTGCCCCAGCAGAAGCGCCCGGTTCCCGTTCGGCAGTGTCACCAGAATCGCCGATGCCGCGAAATCGAAATCGGGACCTTCCGTATCCGGACAGTTCACTTTGCCCGGAAGCTGGCAGGAGCTGTTCCACGCGTCCTTGGCCGTGAGTTGTTTCGACCAGAGAATATCGCCGCTGGACATTCGCAAGGCGACCACAGCGTCGCTCAGCGAGGTGGCTGGATCAGAATAGTTGTCGCCGGTGGTCACGTACATCATGTCGCGTTCCGGATCCAGGGTGGGCGCGGTCCACACGCCAACACCCGACGGTCCGAAAGAGGCAGCTCCTTGTTTTGTCTTGCCGTGCTGCTTGGCGACCTCGGGAATCATGTATCGCTTCCAGATGGTCTTGCCGGTGGCTGCATCGAGCGCCGATTCGCTGCCTCGGAACGTGCAGCACTGGTAGCTGGAAGAAACCGACAGAGCTTCTTCGCGAGACGCCGCTCCGACATACAAACGACCGTTGTAGAACACGGGAGTCGCGGTCATGGTCGAGGCGGGATGATCGTCCGGACGCATCCTCCACAACTGTTTGCCGGTGGCGCCGTCCAGCGCGTATATGAATCCCGCGGAATCGCCGAAAAAGATCGCAGGATTGCCGGCGATCTCTCCGGTCGTGATGCCCGAGCGAACCTGCGACTGAACCATCGTCGACCAATGGACGCAGCCGGTTGCCGCGTCGAGCGCATACACGCTGCCGTCCTGGCTGCCGACGAAGATTCTGCCGCGATACACGGCAGGTTGCGACCGCAACGTAGAAGTGTCCGGGAACGCGAACGCCCACTTCAACGCGAGACGAGGCACCGAGTCGGCTTGCAGGCCGGCTTCATTCGCGGGTAGGAAACGCGTGTTCGTCAGCCCGCCGCCCCAACTGTTCCAACTGGGAGTGTTCTTCCACGTTGATCCCCCAGGTGCTCCTATAGGGCATGGATTGGCGATCTCCTCGCGGCGACGCTCCACAGTGACGGCGGTGCCCAGGAAGTTCGCGACCTTCTGGCGTTCATCTCCCGAAAGCGGAGCGGCTTGCGCTTTCATGATGCCGCTCTCGAGCGTTCGCAGAATTGCTGCTGGCGTCATGGTTTTCAGGGCGGCGATTTGGGGTACCCGAGCTTCCGCTCCGGCCGTGGCCTGATGGCACGAGGCACAGTTCTTTTGAAACAGCTGCTCGGCGTAAGGATCGGCGGCGAACATCATCGTGACCGGCGCGATCAGCAAAAGGTACCGATATTTCATCGCAGGCTCCCGCGCCCGGTTGGGACGCACCGCCTGGGAGTATATCTTATTCTTCCCGGAGCGTCGTGGCTGGATCCAGCCGCGCGATGCGTAGGCTGGGGACCAGGCTGGCTAAAGCGGCGACGAACACCAGCAACGCAGTCACGCTCACGAAGGCAGTCCGATCGTCGGGCTGCACGCCCCACAGCACCGACGCGAGCAATCGTCCCGCGCCTTGCGCCAGGAAATAGCCGATGCCCGCGCCGACGAGCGTCAGCAGAATGCCCGGACGCGCGGCTTGTCCGATCGCCTGCCAGCGCGGCGCCCCCAGCGCCAAACGAATGCCAAACTCGCGTGTGCGCTCCATCACGGAATGAGCCACTAACCCGTATATGCCCACCGCCGCCAGCACCAGCGCGAGCGCCGCGAGCGATCCCAATAGAACCGCCTGGAGCCGCTGTCGCGAGAACGCGCCGGAACGTACTTCGTCCATGCTGCGGAATTCCGCAAACGGAAGCTGGCGGTCGACAGAAGCCACGGCCGAACGCATGGCTCGTGCGATGCCGGTCTGTGGACCCGCCGCGCGCACCACCCAATGCGGGGAGTAATAGTTGTCCATCGTCTGCATATCCCGGCCCGATAACTGCGCGGCGGGAACGTAGACGGTGGGAGTGGGCGCTACGGGGCCGAAGTCGCCCCAGCCGCTCTGTTGCTGCACATCCGCCACCACGCCGACGATCTCGTGAATCGGACCCGCCATACTCAGATGTCGGCCCAGCGGGTCATCGTTTTTCAAATAATGACGGACGTAGGCCTCGTTCACGATCGCGACCAGGGGCGCCCCTACTCTGTCCTGCTCTTCGAACATGCGTCCGCGCCGCATGGTGAAGCGCAACGCTTCAAAGTAGCCCGGGGTAACGTAGAGGAGGTCGGTGATCTGAGGCTCCGTCATCGCATTCGGCCCGTCCATGATTCGTGCGCCGTCATTCAGCGCCCGCTCGTACGGCAGCGTTAATCCGACTCCCGCAGCTTCCACGCCGGGCGTTTGGCGAATCCCGGCGAGCGAAGTATCGAACAGACGATTCACTGCGCCGTCCGCGGTGTAACGCGCGTCTTTCAGCGAAAGACTAGCCGTCAGGACATGGCGGCCGTCGAATCCAGGATTCAAGCCGCTCAGGTAAATAAGCGGTCGCAACACCAAGCCGGCGCTCACCAGAAGCACCATGCCGAGTGCGACTTCGCAGACCACCAGTCCGCGCCGCGCCCATGCATTACCACGCGCGGAGGCCGTCCGGCTGGAACTGCCCAGCGCGTTAAGCAGGTCACTGCGGGAACTGGCCAAGGCCGGGTAGAAACCGAAGATCAGCCCCGTCAAGAGCGCGGTCGCCGCGGTCACGATCATGACTCGCACATCCATCGTGATGGGCTGCGTAGGTCGCAACGTAGCCGCAACCACAGGTTTCAGCGCTTCGATGGCAAGCGAGCCGAGCGCGAATCCGGCGGTGCCGCCCACGATCGCAAGCAGCAGGCTTTCGGAGAGCAACTGCGCGAGAATGCCGCCGCGCCCGCTTCCAAGCGCCATCCTGGTGGCGATCTCATGTTGCCGAGCGCCACCGCGAGCGAGCATCAGTCCCGCGATGTTCACGCATCCGATCAACAGGACCAGGCCCACCGCTGCCCATAACAGGAGGATCGGTCCGCGATCGCTATCGACATTGGCCCGCTGCACACTGATCAAGTGCCAGCGCATGGACGCAATCTTGAAATGGTTTTCGGCAATGAACTCGGCGCCTAGCGTTTCCAACTCCGCATTCGCCTGGGCGGTGGAAACGCCCGGCCGCAGGCGCACGATCATCGAGTAGTTCATCCCGCCGCCCTCGCCGCGTGTCGACGGGCGCAGTGGGGTCCACAACTCCGCTGCCGGCGTGGTGTCGAAACCTTGTGGCATGACACCGACTACCGTATAGGGCTCGCCTCGCAGCAATATGGATTGCCCCAGAATCCCGGCATCGGAGGCGAAAAGGCGCGCCCACAATCCGTGGCTTAAAACGGCTACAGGCGGGCCGCCGCTGCGGTCTTCTTCTGCAGCGATTTCACGTCCGATCATCGGTGCGACGCCCAATACGCGGAAGAAACCGGTGGAGACGCGAACTTGCCGAACATACTGCGCCCCGCCGGCCGGCGCCACCAGATTCACTCCCTCAAATCCGCCGTGTACGGCCACATCGATAGTACGCGCATGATCGCGGATAAACTCCCAAGTGCGGCCGTTCACCGCCACTTGTTCGTACCAACCTCGGGGGCTGCGATCCAACCGGGACACGCGCGCCAGGCGATCCGGTTCGGGGTAGGGAAGGGGCCGGAAGAGCATTGCGTCCACAATGCTGAAGATCGCGGTGTTAGCTCCGATGCACAACGCCAGCGTGACGATCACTGTAAGCGAGAAGGCCGGATTTTTTCGCAGCACGCGAAAGGCGTAACGGAAGTTGCGGGCGATAGCGTCGGCCCACGCCAACCCAGACGATTCGCGAACCTCTTCCTTGACCGCGATGACGCGTCCGAACTCGCGGCGCGCGCGCCGTTCCGCTTCTTGCGCAGAAATCCCTTGGGAGGCGAGATCGTCGCGATATTTCTCCAGGTGGTCGCGCAACTCGGCGTCCAGTTCCGATTCGAACCGCGTGCGATGGAACAGCGCGAGAATTCGCCGGAGCATGTTCTAGACCTCGCTGGGCCGCGCTTTCAGGACATCGCCGATAGCTTCGGTGAGACGCCCCCAGTAGGCCGTTTCGTCGGTCAGGTGTTTCCGTCCGGCCGCAGTCAGCTCGTAGAATTTCGAGCGGCGATTGTTCTCGCTCTCCCCCCATTCGGATGTAATGAATCCGCCGTGTTCTAGCCGGTAGAGCGCGGGGTACAGCGATCCTTGGGGAATCTGCAAGGCTTCGTTAGAGATTTGCTGGATCCGCAGCAGGATGCCATATCCATGCAGCGGGCCGAGCGAGACCGCCTTCAAAATCAGCATGTCGAGCGTACCTTGCAGGATCTCGACGGGAGGTTTGCTCATGAAAAAGCGTCCCTTCCTAGGATGACTAGGGGAATGCTATCACGACTCTCCTAGAATGGCAAGGGGAAGGAAGAATTACGCGAGGTTCAGGACCTTCGCCACCACGTTCTTGTCCTGCTCGATCTTCTTTTGCAGGAGCATAATGGCGTAGATCAACTGCTCGGGCCGTGGAGGGCAGCCGGGGACGTAGACGTCCACGGGGATCACCTGGTTGACCGGTACTAGAGCATAATTCGAAAACACACCGGTCGAAGTCGCGCAGGCGCCCATGGAGATCACCCATTTGGGTTCGGGCATCTGCTCGTACAGGCGGCGGATGACCGGGGCCATCTTGTTCGAGACCCTGCCGGCGATGATCATCAGGTCGCTCTGCCGCGGCGACCCGCGCATAACTTCCGCGCCAAAACGCGAAATATCGTAGCGCGAGGCGATCATCGACATCATCTCGATGGCGCAGCAGGCCAAGCCGAAGCTCATCGGCCAAATGGCGTTCTTGCGGGCCCAGTTGATCACCTTGTCGAGCGACGTGGTGAGGATGGATTGTCCGAATTCGTCCAGCGGTTCCGGTTCATCGTCGACGCGCGCGAACAACGCGGGCGGCTGGCTCAACTGAAATTTGGGCTCTTCCACGAACATCATTATCTCACGGGCGATTACACTGGAGTTTGGCCTCCGACCGCGAAGCTCTGGAGCGCGCCGCCGCAGGCTGGGGCGTCGAGCTCGAATACACCGACACCTGGGGGCGATCTCATGTGGCTTCGGACGAGACCCTTCGCGGAGTGCTCGCGGCCCTGGGCGTTCCCTCCTCGAACGACCAAGAGCTGGAGAGCGCCGGCAATGCCTGGCAACGTGATCGGTGGTCCCGTGCCTTCGATCGTACTCTGGTCGTGTTCGAAGGAACCGATTCCATCGCGCTGCGGATACCTGCCGAGCGCGCGGGCGCATCCGTAAAGCTCGAGTTTCGCTGGGAGGGCGGCGAGATTGAGCACCATTGGTTCTGGCTGCCGGAGTTGGCGGAGCTGGAGCGGGTCTCCGTCGCCGGGCACGATTTCATTTCCAAGCGCGTGCCTTTGCCGCCCTTGCGGTTGGGCTACCACGATCTGCGCGTGTACTGGATGAAGGAACCGGAGCAGGAGGCTTTTGAAGACGCCCGCTTCATCGTATGCCCGCGGCGAGCGCGGGAGGTCGAGGGGCGTCTGGCCGGAGTAGCGCTCAGCCTCTACGGCGTGAAGTCGGCCCGCAACTGGGGATGCGGAGATTTCACCGATCTGCGCGGAGTCGTCGATGCGCTGGCGCCTTCCGGCGCTGCCTTCATCGCGCTGAATCCGCTGCATGCGATTCCCAACCGCCAGCCGTATAACACCAGCCCGTATCTGCCGTTGTGTTCGCTGTATCGGAATTACATCTATCTGGATGTGGAACGCGTCCCGGGGTTTTCCCCGGAGGATGCTGCTCAAAAGGAGATCGACGCCCTACGCGCGACCGAGCTGGTGGAGTACGAGCTCGTCGCCCAGGTCAAGCTGCGGGCCCTGCGCAGGTCCTTCCAGCGATTTCAGGCGTCGGGCCACACTGGCGGCTTCGAGGAATTCAGGCGGATGGAGGGTGCTCTCCTGCACGATTTCGCCGTGTTCTGCGCGCTCGATGAGTTCATCCACAGCCGGAATCCGGAGATTTGGTTATGGAAGGATTGGCCGGCCCAGTATCGGGATCCCCGCTCGCCGGACGTCGCGAAATTCGCCGACGAACATCGCGACGAAGTTCTATTTCACAAGTTCTTGCAATGGCAGGTGGACCGGCAGCTGGCCGAGGTTCAGGAGCATGCCATATCACGGGGAATGAAGCTCGGTCTGTATCACGATCTGGCGCTAGCCACCGATAGTTTCGGCGCGGATCTCTGGATGAACCGGCAGTTTTATGCGCGGGGCGCGCGCGTGGGAGCTCCCGCGGACGAGTTGGCTCCCAGCGGGCAAGATTGGGGGTTTCCGCCGCCCAATCGTGAAGCTCACCGCGACAATGGTTACGAGTTGTTTGCGCAGACCATCCGCAAGAATGCGCGGCACGGCGGCGCGCTGCGCATCGATCACGTGATGCGGTTTTTCCGTCTGTTTTGGATACCCGACGATCTCACCGCCGCCCAGGGCGCTTACGTGAAGGATTACGCGGAAGATCTGCTGGGCATTCTAGCGCTGGAGAGCGTCCGCGGCGGTTTTATCGTCGTCGGCGAAGATCTGGGCACGGTGGAATGGTCGGTGCGTCACAAGCTGGGCGAGATGGGGATCCTGGGATACCGGCTGCTATGGTTCGAGAAGAATCCGGACGGAAGTTTCCGCCTGCCCCAGGAGTATCCGGCACAGGCGGCCGTCTCGACAACGACCCACGACTTGCCGACGTTGGCGGGATTTCGGGAAGGGCGCGACATCGAAGCGCGCCGCAGTGCTGGGCTTGTGGAACAATCGGGATATGACCAGCAATGGGCCGCCCGACGGGAAGAACTCGGCCGGCTGGACGACGCCTTACAGCGTGCGGGATTCGCGGGTGATCCGCTGGGGTTCATCCTGTCGACGCCATGCGCGCTGGCCATCGTCAATCAGGAAGACTTGACCGGAGAAACCGAGCAGCAGAATCTGCCTGCCAGCACGTGGCAGTATCCGAATTGGCGGCGCAAGATGAAGGTGGCGGTGGAGGATCTGGGTCCCCTCGCCGCGGATTTGCGCCAGCGGCTGGAACGGTCCGGACGGTAGTAGAGCCCCCGCCGTAACCGGCGGGGCTGGTGGAGGCGTTCTAGCCCTGCCCGTCAGGGCAGGGGATCTACATAAAGTAGTCTTTGACCTTCGACAGGATGCTCTTCTCTTCCGGCTCATTTTCAGCCGGGAGCATGTTGCGAAGTTCCTCGAGCAAACGGCGCTGATCGCGAGTCAGTTTTTGCGGGACCTTGACTGCCACGTGAATGTAGAGATCGCCGCGTCCGCCGGAATTCACATGCGGGACGCCGAGCCCCTTGAGCTTCAGCCGTGTTCCCTCCTGCGCTCCCTCAGGGACTTTCACGCTCTGCAGGCCGTCGAACGTCAGCACGTCCACCGAACATCCCAGCGCAGCCTGCGCCACGTTCACTGGAACCGTGCAGTGCAGATCGGATTCGTGCCGCTCGAACACCGGGTGCTCGGCGACTTTCAGAACTACAAACAAGTCCCCAGGGGGGCCGCCATTTCCGCCGGGCTGCCCTTCCTGCGTCAAGCGGAGCTGGGTGCCGTTGTCGACACCGGCGGGAATGTTGACCTTGAGCTTGCGTTCGTGGCGCAAGTAAGCTTGGCCCTTGCACTCCTTGCAGGGACGCCGGATGATCTGGCCTCGTCCGCTGCACATGCTGCAGGTGCGCCGGACCGATAGGAACGCCTGCTGATAAATGACTTCGCCGCGACCGCGGCAGGTGGGGCAAGTGGTTACGCCGTCCTCGGGTTCGGCGCCTTTGCCCTTGCAGCGGCCGCACTCTTCCATGCGGGGAACCTGGATGTCGACAGCCAGGCCGCGCATCGAGTCCTCAAAGGTGATTTCCAGATCGTAGCGAAGGTCTTCGCCGCGCTGTGGCCGCGACCGGCGCTGCTGGCGCGATCCCGAGTTGAACACATCACCGAACCCGAACATCTCGTTCAGGATGTCGCTCAGATCTGGCATGCCGTTGGGATCGAAGCCTCCGCCGGCCGCGCTCGCTACGCCCTGATGCCCGTAGCGGTCATAGGCGGCGCGCTTCTGCGGATCGCTGAGGACGCTGTAAGCCTCGGCCGCTTCCTTGAACTTTTCTTCGGCGTGTTTGTCGCCCGGATTGCGGTCCGGATGATGGGCCAAGGCGAGCTTCCGGTACGACGCCTTCAGCACCACTTCGTCGCAGTCCCGGACTACACCGAGGACTTCATAATAGTCTCTCTTCGTCACACTCACGGATTAATCTCGTTTCGGCTCGACAGCGACCTTGACCATCGCCGGGCGCAGAAGTCGACCCTTGAAATTGTAGCCTCGCTGGTATTCGGCAAGCACGGTATGGTCGGGTGCGTCTTCGGTTTCCACCATTTCCACGGCGTGGTGGATGTGCGGATCAAACGGTTCTCCCTGCACAATCATCGGCTCCAGGCCGAGTTTCTTGAGAGTATCGAACAGGCGCTGGCGAATCAGTTCCATGCCCTGAGCGTAGGTTTTATCCGCCGTCTCGGTCTGCAAGGCCCGTTCAAAGTCATCGATAATCGGGAGCAGCGTGCGGACGGCTTCCATGCTGGCGTACTCGCTGTACTCCAGACGATCCTTGTCGGCGCGCTTGCGGAAGTTCTGGAACTCGGCCTGAAAGCGCAGAAAGCGGTCCTGTAGTTCCGCGTTTTCGGCCGTCAGGCGATCGCGCTCGGCCGTGATCGCTTCCAGCGCGGCCTGTGAATCCACTTCGGCCTGGTCCGCGCTTCCGGCGGGATTCGTTTCCAATGGGTCGGTGACCGGTTCCCTACTCACAATATCTAGATTAGCAGGCCCGTCTTCTCAGCCTGGTGTTATCAACCGAAGAACGCCTGACCCACGTGCTGCACGGTTGAAATCACCCGGGTGTAGTTCATGCGCATCGGCCCAAGTACGGCGATGACGGCCGAAAGTCCGTCTTCCAGGCGCACCGGCAGCCCGATTAACGATAGCTCGCTCATCGATGGATGAATGCCCCCGAGTCCCACGTGCACGCCCACTTCGCCGGCCGGATTCTCGAGAAAGCGATCGAGCAGCTCCAGGACGCGCTTCTTTTCTTCCAAGGCCCGGAACAACTCGCGCATCTTTTCTTTGGTGAGGTGCAGATCCAAAACCACCAGATTGCTGGCGCCGTCCATGCGCACTTCCGGAGCCACTCCGATATCCAGCAGGCCTTTGGAATACAGCACCGTAAGCTTCTGGAGCACGGCATCGTACGTCGCTTCCGCACGCGCCAGCCGCCCGGCGAGTTCACGGCGGACGTTTTCAAGCGACCATCCGGTGAAGTTGCGATTGATGTAGTTGCGAATCGAAGCCAGCTCATCGGAGGTAAGCGATTCTTCCAGCGTCACCACGCGATTGCTGACCTGGTGATCCTTCGTGACCACGACCACCAAGACCCTGCGTTCCGGAAGCGCGATAAGCTCCACCTGGTCCAGAGCCGGATTAGCCCGCGGTATTGAGGCCGCAAGGCCGACTCCATGAGTCAGCTCCGTGAGCGTGCGCGAGGTGTACTCGATGCGCTGCTCCATCGTTTCGAGCAGTCCGAATTGCCCGCGCAGACGCTCGATTTCCGCCGCCACCATCTTGCGCATGCCCAGCGATTGCACATAACTTCGGAAGGCTTTTTCGGTGGGTACTCTTCCGGCCGAAGTATGGGGCTGCGTCAAGTAGCCTTCTTCGTCCAAGTCCGCCATCACGTTCCGGATGGAGGCTGCGCTCAGACCGTCGCGACGCCGCCGGGCGACCGAGTGCGAGGCTACCGGTTCGCCGTTGGCGATGTAACTTTCGACGATCTCATGCAGAACTTCCAGGCTGCGAGGCGTCATACTTCCTGTAAAAACGTTCAGAATAAGGCGGTTGCCGGGCGGGCGAGCTCCCGCCGGCACCTAGGTACTTCTATCGACATTATCGCATGGAACTCATGAGGTTGAACCTTCGTGCCGTATGGAACTTTCTCACGGCAGGAGCTAAAGCTTTACCCTTATTTCGCCGATGGCTACCCGATTGGCCATGAGTGGATTCCTCAAGACCTGGCAGTGGGCGGGGACTCGAACGCCTGAGCGTCCATCCTGGGGACTCGACCGAAACTGGCACCGGTCGGAAGCGGAGCGCCATCTGAAGGCAGGAAATTTAGCCGATGCGGAGCGTCATCTGACGCTCGCTGTCCGAGATGCGGATGAGCGCGGGCTCGCGCCGGCGCAAAGGGTGAACCTGCGCCTGGAACTGGCCGGTCTGCAACGCTCCTTGGCCGTGCCACCTGGAGTCGAGAACGAAATCGCTCAACTGGATTTGTCGAAGCTGCGGGATGCCGAGAATACCCTGCGCGAGGCGATTATCGTATGTACCCAGGCCGCCGATGCCAAGCTATACATGCGATCGCTGGACGCCCTGGCGGATATCTTTTGCCTGGTGGGAGACTATCCCGCTCTGGAAGGTGTCGCCACCGACGCCATCCGGCTGGGTGCGGCGATTCCCGGGGAGAACATACAAAAATTAGAAGAGCGCTTGCGGTGGCTGGCCTTGGCACAGGACAAAACCGGTCGTTTCACCGACGCCCTGAAGACCTTCGATCAGGCCGTCACTTTACGGGAGAAACGGTACGGGGCCACTCACGTGGAAACCGGCAACCTTCTGGCGGAAATCGGCCGAATCTGCCGGGCCCGAGGATTTCACGATCAGGCCCAGGGGTCTCTCAAGCGGGCTCTTGCCATCCATGAGACGCATTATGGAGTCAATTCACCGGAAACCCTCGCCGACGTTCAGGAGCTGGCCGGGGCGCTCGAAGGCATGGGTGATCTGGACGGCGCGGCCGCACAGTATGAACGTGTCCTGGCGCTGCAGCTAAGAAAGCTGGGTTCCGAGAACCTCGAAGAGATCGCCGAGATGCAATACAGCCTTGCGTGCCTGCAAATCGGATGGGGCCATTATTCGAGGGCTCGCGACCTCCTGATGCAGGCTATCGCGGCGTTCCAGGTACGGGCAGGCTCGCCACTGGCAGTAGCGTATGAATCGCTGGCGCACGTCGAGGAGCAAGAGGGACGCGTTTCCTTCGCCTTGGCCGAACTGGAGAAAGCCACCAAGATCTGGGAAAAGTGCGATCCCCCGCGGCTCGAAGACCTGGCGCGGAACCTGGAGCTGCGGGCTGAACTGTCAGAGCAGTTGCGCCTGCGCGTCGAGGCCGAGTACTTGCGGAAGCGCGCCCGGCACATGCTGGCGGCGGCGGACGATCTGGCAGCCTCCGGGCCGCAGATCGCTTAGTGTCTATTTGATTTCGGGACTCGCGGGCGTGGCAGGCTCCTGGCCCCAATTGTTGCGAATTACCAGGGTCTGATCCGAGTAGAACGTCCGGCTGCCGGTATTCCCAAAGGAATCCGGTACGGCCGTGATCGCATATCCGCTGGGTGTCGCAACCAGCGCATAGGTGAACCCGTTTTTCTTCCCGTCCGCCAGCACCTTGGGGATGATATTCGCCGCTTCGGGTCCGTCCGCGCCGCTTACGGGAGGACCGAGCTGGGTGAGATTCGTGGCGTACTTGCCGAACTGAGAATAATACTGCGTCTCGGCTTGGTGGATGCTGCCGATTTCCCGGATCACAGCCATCTCCCTGGCACCCTGCATCTGCTTGTTCATCTTGGGGACTGCAATTGCCAAGATGACCAGAATGATGGAGATCACGATCAGGAGCTCGATGAGGGTGAAGCCTCGGCGACGCTGGCGGGTAGTTCTCATACCTGACATTTTAGACGGGATTTGAGCTAAAAGCGTGCAGACAAAAGTTGGTTCCGAGCCTAATGAATCCGAACCGACATCCGGTCCTGGGCCTGCTCGCGGGTGACCAACTCGTCGAAAATCGACAGGACTTGCTTGCGGTAAAGGTAGGTTCGCTGCAGTTTCTGCCGCACGGCCTGCTCATTCCGGTGCCGGAACATAAGCTTGTTCAAGAGCTTGACGGGGACGTCGATATCCCGGCGCAGAGTTTCGGCGGAGTGCCCGCGCAGGAATAGCCCGTAGAACAAGGCCGCCTCCCGCTGAGGCGCGAGGGGATCGAACTCTTCCAGTCCCGCCGGTACCGGCATAAAAACAGAATTATAATCGCGTCGCGGATTCTCCGCAAGACCCCATGAATTCTGCAGCGGGCCTTTTTGACACAAGTCCTGTGCCACTATTTCACGATCGGTGAACGATTTGACCCTTCCTGGTGAGCTTTCGGCGAGGACGAAACCATCTCCAGGAATAACGAAACGATCAGCAATCCGGCGATCACGGCTCCGATTAACATAACGACCCCATTTCTGCCACTAACTCTCTCTGCTTTTCCTTAAGCACGCTGCTCTCCATAGTGCTGATCATGGCGACAACGTTTCACTCAGACTGAATACGTACCATCGGATGCTCATGGATGTTCGCGCGATGCCAAGGAAATAGGGCTCAGGAACGATCGTGACGCGTCGGGCTACACTGGAATCTGAATGCCGAAACAATATCCCAGTCCACCCCAGATGACGATCGATCCCGCCAAGAAGTACTCGGCCACGTTAAGTACCACTCGCGGCGAGATCGTGGTTGAGCTGTTCGCCAAAGACGCTCCGATGACCGTCAACAATTTCGTATTCCTGGCCCGCGAGAAGTTTTACGATGGGACCACATTTCATCGCGTGATCGCCAACTTCATGATCCAAGGCGGGGATCCGGAAGGGAGCGGCCGGGGAGGTCCGGGCTACCGCTTTGCGGACGAGTTCAAGGGTAACCCCCACAAACACAACGTCGGGACGCTTTCGATGGCGAATGCCGGCCCAGGCACCAACGGAAGCCAGTTCTTTATCACTCACGTGGCTACTCCGCACCTGGACGGCAAGCATACGGTTTTCGGAACCGTGACCAAAGGGCAGGACGTGGTGGATGCAGTGCGCCAGGGCGACGCGCTGACGAGTGTCACGATTACGGAAGCTTAACCTCTTTTCAGGCGACTACTGGATATGAAAATCCTGGCGGTCGGAGCGCATCCCGATGACGTCGAATTCGGCTGTGCGCCCATTTTGATCCAGGAAGTTCGAAATGGGCACGAAGCGCGCATCCTGGTGACTTCGAAAGGCGAAGCCGCCAGCGCGGGGGATTCGGAGGAGCGCGCCCAGGAAGCTCGCGACGCCGCCCGGATCATAGCGGCCGCGATCCAATTCCTGGAACTGGGTGGCGATTGCCACATCCAGCACAACCCGGCGAACGCCATGGCGCTGGCCCTCGAAATCCGGCGCTTCAAGCCGGACGTGATTCTGGCGCCCCATCTGGGCGAGAACCAGCATCCGGATCATGCGGCAGTGGGGAAAATCGTGCGGGATGGCGCCCGGCTGGCTCGCTATGGAGGTTTGCGGGATCTGGAAGAGCTTCCTCCGCATCAAATTACGAGCTTGTATTACTACACCATCACGCAGGTGATCGTCCCTCCTCCTGAGCTAATTGTGGATGTGACTGCGGCGCGGGAGGCCTGGGAATCCGCCATCCAGTGCCACAAGACCCAGATGAAGACCCGAAACTACGCGGATCTGGTAATGTCCCGGGCGCGGACGCTGGGAGCTGCGATCGGCGTGGAGTATGCGGTCGGGCTCTGGCTGAACGATCCGGTTCGGGTAGCCTCGCTGGCGGATTTGCCTCTTTCATCGAGGTACTTCTAACTTGAAGCGCGATTTGAAGCGGCTCTCGATCGGGATTACCTGTTATCCCAGCGTCGGCGGAAGCGGGATCGTCGCGTCGCAGCTCGGGAGTGAGCTTGCCCGGCTGGGCCACAAGGTCCACTTCATCAGCTACGAGCCTCCTTTCCGGCTGGACCGTAAACAGCCCAACGTATTCTTCCACCAGGTGGAGCTGAACGAATACCGGCTGTTCAAATACCCCGACTACACCCTGCCGCTCGCGGTGAAGATGGTGGAAGTCGCCGACAAGCACCGGCTGGATATTCTGCACGTCCACTACGCGGTGCCGCATGCGACCGCGGCGCTGCTGGCTACCCAAATCGCACGCGACCAGAAACGCCATGCGCCCCACGTCATAACCACCCTGCACGGGACGGACATCACGCTGCTGGCGCGCGATCCTAACCTGGGTCCGATCATCAAGTACTCGATTGAGAGTTCCTGCGGTGTGACGGCCGTATCGCGCAGTCTCAAGACGGAAACGATTCAGGTGCTGAAGTCGAAGAAACCGATAGAAGTGATCTACAACTTCTACCGGCCCAAGTCTCCGCGCAAGGGGCGGCAGGAGGTCCGGCGAGCCCT
>Ga0105238_10003558_pt1 | contig 15529 bp, 10 predicted proteins | sample KBSC34metaG_FD_81526 | JGI IMG/M metagenome (GOLD analysis project Ga0105238, IMG submission 81526) | Corn rhizosphere microbial communities from Kellogg Biological Station, Michigan, USA - KBS C3-4 metaG | ecosystem: Host-associated > Plants > Roots > Rhizosphere > Soil | place: Michigan, USA... | reverse complement strand
TTTCGAAATATTTTGCGGCTGAGTATGCGGGAATTTGACTGGGAAAGAACCCGAAAAAGAGGGTCAGGGTTTGTCCATGGAAACGTTACCACGAAGTTGTATGTTCCTCGACCCCGTTTGCTGGCATGATGAATTTGCTCATCCCTTACTTCACCTGCTCGAGGATATTCCCCGCATGGGTTACCATTACCGTCCTCTTCTCGAAGTCTTCCGAGATGCCCTCAAAACGCTCCAGAATGAACCAGGCCCGATGATTCCCGCCAAGGCGGAACTGATGGAGTACCTGCGAAATCGCATTGCCGAGCATGAAGGCTTGAACCGCGCCACTGCCAGCTAGCTGCGAGAATTTTCCCCGTCTCTTCGAGATGGGATGTACGCAGCATCTGAATCTGTATTACCCGCCTAGACTCCCATGTGCCGCCTGAGATCCTCCGGGTGATTACAGTTGGCAAGAGCGGTCTCCGATGTGATCCTTCCCAGGCGAACCAGTTCCGCGAGCGACTGCTCAATCGTCAACATCCCTTCTGAACGACCCGTTTCGATCACAGCGCGAAGCTGATGGTCGTCGCCTCTCCTGATCAGATTCCGAATACCGCTGGTTGCAATCAGAATCTCGACCGCGGGATAGCGATCGATGCCGTTTGCCGCGGGCAGAAGGCGCTGATGGATCACGGCCAGCAGAGCAAGTGAAAGCTGCCGCCGCACCTGTGCCTGGAAGTTGGAAGGGAAGATGTCGAGGATACGGCCGATGCTCTGCGCGGCATCGTTGGTGTGCATCGATGTGAGAACGAGATGGCCTGTCTCCGCTGCGGTCATCGCGGCGGCCATGGTTTCGCCGTCGCGGACTTCGCCGATGAGGATTACGTCTGGATCCTGGCGAAGCACGGAGCGGACTGCCTCGGCGAAGCTGTTCGTGTCCATGCCGAGCTCGATCTGCTCGACCAGGGACTGGCGGTTAGGATGTTCGAACTCGACCGGGTCTTCAATGGTGATGATGTGATCCTGCCGGCTTGAGTTGATCTGATTGACGAGCGCGGCCATCGTCGAAGACTTGCCGCAGCCGGTCGCGCCGGTTAGGAGAATGAGTCCCTGACGCCGCTCTGCCAGGGTTGCGATCTGCTCGGGAAGATTGAGCGACTTGAAGGTTGGGACCTCCGCGGGAAGAAGGCGAATGGCCGCGGCAAGGGTTCCACGCTGATAGTGGAGATTGGCGCGAATTCGTCCGACACCTTCATTGACCAGGCAGAGATCGAGGCACTTGAGCGCCTGGAGTTGCTGGGCCTGCGCAGGACTGAGCAGTGGGATCAAGATGTTTTGAATATCGGCGTCGGTAAGGACCGGGCCCGAATCCGCGCGAAGAGCACCGAGCACGCGAAATGTTGCCGGAGCGCCCGCGACGAGAATGATGTCGGAGGCGTTCGATTGGATCGCAACCGAGAGCAGAGCGTCGAGAGTGAGGTGGGAGGCGGGTTCAGTCATCAGTGCGAGGCTCATCGCTTGCAGGACATCTTAATACGTAACTTTCTGACCGCATTCTCTCTCCCACCCAAGGCGCTCGGGAATAGCCATGATGCGGAGCGGGTGGGTGCGGCCTGGATGGCGAACCCACCGCAATTGTGAGAGACGCAGTATGAGTTGCGAACGCTCAGAGCGACAACCCGGACACTACATCGAGCGGGCCCGCGCAAGCTCCACGATTTTGTCGATCATATCGGTATACGAGTAGCCGGCCTTTTTGGCTGCCATGGCGAATTCCGCCTGGCTGGAGAGCCAGGGATTTGGATTTGCCTCGATGACGTAGACCTGCCCCTTCTTGTTCAGGCGCATGTCGATGCGGCCGTAGTCGCGCAGCTTGAGGGCGCGATAGGCAGCGAGCGCAGTGTCCTGCAGCTTCTTCGTGATCTCCTCATCGAGGTCTTCGACGGGGGCGGACTTGGTCACCTTGTAGGCTTCGGTCTCGTGATCGAATTTCACGTCCTGCCCGGCGATTCGCGGAGTTCCTTTGGGCAACTTGGAGAGATCGAGCTCAATGAGCGGAAGCACTTCAGGATTGTCGTTGCCGAGAACCGACGCGTAGATTTCGCGGCCCTCGATGTACTCCTCGATGAGGGCGGGGCTGTCGAATTCTTCGTGGATGTAGTGAATTCGCTCCATCAGCTCTTTCACGCTCTCGACGACGGAGCCGTTGTCGATGCCGATCGAACCGTCTTCAGAGACGGGCTTCACGATAAGAGGGAACTCTATGTCGTGAGAGTGATCGGTGCGGCCTTTGTAGGAGGTGGCGAAGTCGGGCGTCTTGATTTTATGAAAGTCGAAGATCTTCTTCGCGATGGATTTGTCCTGAGCGAGAAGGAGCGCCTGCGGGCCGCCGCCGGTGTAGGGGATGTGGAGCAGTTCGAGATAGGCGGCTATATTTTTATCCATCTTGTCGTCGCCGGCATAGGACTCGGTGAGATTGACAATGAGGTCGGCACCACACCTGGCGAGCGCAAGGAGCGACTGGTTTTTACCGTCGAGGACGTAATAGGAAGGCTCGTGGCCAAGCTTGGTAAGCGCTTCGAAGATCTCTTCCCGATCATGCATCGGGTCTTTCTTTTTCTTCGGGCGCTTGCCGTTCTTGCCGCGTGGCGCCTTTACCGGCTCCGGTTCCGGCTCAGGCGGTCCTTCTTCCCAAACATCGTGCAAGATCGCTACTTTCAAATTTGCCATGTCGCCTCAACATCTTTCCCGTTCATCTCGGGCCCTGGATCAAGGCTGGATGAATTTGCCTCGAGTGATGTAGTTCATCGCCAGCGCAGTTGCGTACGCGGTGATTTCGGTCAAGTATTCTCTTTCACATTTTATGTCGGCGCGCAGGTTGAGTTCACCAGCTTTTGTTTCTATGGTTTCGACTAGTTTTTTCACAAGGGGCCGCTGCACGCCGGTCCAGTAGTTGACTTTGTCGATGAGCGTCTTGCGGTTTTCGCGAAGCAGGTCAATGGCGGGACGAACATTTTTTCTGCGACGGCGCGAGACGCTGAAGATGTCGCGCAGATCCGAGTCGAGCGGAAGATCGCCGGGACTGAGCTGCTGATCGAGCGCGCGCTCGTAGAATTCGCCGACGGTGACGGACATTTCGTCAACCGTGATATCGGTGTCGCCGTGCGCGACGACGGGATCCGCATCGCGGAGTTTGCGACCGATGCGATCCATGTACAGCAGCTTCTTCATCGCGCCCCAGCCTTTATAGCGCTGTCGCCAGTTGGAGCGCGGAGTGAGCCACACGGCGAATGTTTCTGCGAAATCTTCGTCTGGGTGTTTCTGCGCGTACCAGCCTTCCATGTGGCGCACGAACTGTCGCGAGAAGGGAACCGGCTTGTAGTTGTCGCGATAAGGGCGGCGGAAGGGACCGAAACAAGCGCGCCATTCTTCGCTCTTGAAGAGCGCGTAGGCGTAGTTGAAGGCGTGGCCGGCTTCGTGGCGCAGATACATCATGATTTGACGCGCGTCTTCAATGTCGTTCATGGCGGACTCAAGACGCTGGAGCTTGGGGTCGGCGAGGTAGAAGGGAATGCCGATGACGGGCTCCATATTGGGGCAGCCCCACTCATCCGTGAGATAGCACTTGGGGCGGAACTTCTTCAGGCCTTTGGCCTCGAGTTCCTGGTAGAGCTGCTGGACGAAGCGTTCCAGCGGGGAGCCCTCCAGCTTCAACCCCAGCTGCTGGATGGGTTTGGATAGGATCTCCTGTACCTCTACGGGTGCTTTTTCGAAGTTAGCCACAGATGGTCATAACCTAGCACAGCGAGGCAGCGGTGGGGCTGAAACAGAGTCATGGGCTGGGTACGAGCGGGCTAGGAGGAGGAGCGAGATAGAAGGGAATCAGCCTAGGCGAGCCATGGAGAGGTCGAAGGAACTCGAGCCTTGTGCGTTCGGAGGGGCTTTGATTGGAAGGTAGACGGTGCATATGGTGCCGCCGCCGCGATACCGGGAGGACTCGCGGCTCCGGAAACGGATGCTGCCGCCGTGTTTCTCGATGATGCCGCGGCATATCCAGAGACCGAGGCCCGTTCCGGTGATTCCCTTGGTTGAGAAGAAGGGCTCGAAGAGACGGTTCAGGGTTTCGCTGCTCATGCCGATTCCGGAGTCAGCGATGGTCAAGCGGGCGCCGTGCCGTCCAGTTTCGGGATCGACGGCGCTCCGGGTACGGATCACGACGCGTCCTCCGCGAGGCATGGCGTCGAGTGAATTGGCGATGACATTGGTGATCAGATGACGTACTTCGCCATCGTGAATGATGAGGCGCGGGATTTCGCCGAAATGCTTCTGGACGGTGACGCTGTGCTTTGCGAAACGTGAAGAGAGCACCGCAAGCACGGTGTCGAGAAGTTCGTGCAGATCGGTGGAGCGAGGGTGCGTCGAAGAGCGGTGAAAGCGGAGGGTCTGAACCGTGATCTGCGAGATGCGCGACAGCTCGGACTGAGCGGTGTCGAGAAACTTGCGGGCGTCGGCGGGCAGCTCGCAGCGATCGAGAAGATAAAGGCAGTTGGTGATCGCTTCGAGAGGGTTGTTCACCTCATGTGCAATGACGGCTGCCAGGCGTCCAGCGACGGCTAGCTTCTCGGTTCTGCGCAGCATCTCCTCGCTCTTTTTACGCATGGTGATGTCGGCGATGAAGACGGCAAGGCGGCGTTCTTCGAGCGCGTTTTCCGGGTTGAGGACGGTGACGGCTACAAGCACGTCGAGGGTTTTGCCCTCGGCGAGGCGGCAGGTGGACTCAAAGAGCGACTCCTGCCGGTCGGAGGGTTGGGCCCGAAGCGCGGACACGATGGGTGAAGAGTCGGGGAAGAGATCAGAAAGCGAGCTCTCGCCGGCGCGCAGGAGGCCGGCGGAGTGTTGAAGCATCGACTCGATTGCTCCATTGGCGTAGACGATGCGCTGGTCGGCGTCAGAGATGATGAGGCCAAGCGGCATGGCGGCTACGAGGCGATCGAAGCGGCTCTCTGAGGCGAGCAGGGCTTGCTGGGCTGCCTGTTCGCGACGGCGGCTGCTGGCTTCAGCGAGTTCGCGTTCGATGGCAGGAACCAGGCGGACGAGGTTTTGCTTGCTGATGTAATCGGCCGCTCCGGCACGCATGGATGAGACCGCAGTCTCCTCCGTCACTGCGCCGGAGAGCATGATGAAAGGAATGTCGCGGCGAGTGCTTTTGAGAAGAGCCAGCGCCGCGGGACCGCTGAAGTTGGGAAGGTTGTAGTCGGCGAGGATAACGTCGAGCTGGGCATCAGAGGCGAGAAAAGCGCGCATCTCCGTAGCCGTCTCGACACGGTTGATGGACGGCTGGAATCCATGACGGCGCAGGTACCGTTCAATCAGGAACGCGTCTTCTGGATTGTCCTCGATGAGGAGGACGTGGAGTGGAGTTGCGCTCAGTTCGCCGGGGGACATTCGTTCAATACCAGCCAATACATGCCAAGTTGCCGGGTGGCCTCGGCAAAATCAGTGAAGTTGACCGGCTTGCGAATGTAGCTGTTGACGCCGAGTTGATAAGAGCGAATGACATCACGCTCTTCATCAGAAGACGTGAGGACGACGACGGGAAGCATGCGGGTGGTATCGCTTTCACGGATGCGTCGGAGAACCTCGAGGCCGTCGAGCTTGGGGAGCTTGAGATCGAGAAGGATGACTTGCGGCTTAAGCGGGTCGGCGCCGAAGAGTGTTTCGATAGCTTCGCTGCCATCTCGGGCAACATGAATGTCGTTGGCGATGTTTGCCTTCTTGAGCGCCCGGATCGTAAGGACCTCGTGGTCGGGATCGTCTTCAACGAGAAGGATGATACGGCTGGTCGTCGACATGGCGGTTATTCTAACGAAAAGAAAAAGGTTGCGCCATTATTGACCTCGCTGGTGGCCCAGATTTTACCGTGGTGGCGATGCACGATGCGGGATACGGTTGCGAGACCAATGCCGGAGCCTTTGAAATCTTTGTCGCCGTGAAGACGGTGAAAGGCAGAGAAGAGCCGATCGGCATAGGCCATATCGAAACCAGCGCCGTTGTCGCGCACGAAATAGGCATTCTGGGCTGGGTCCTTTCCGAATTCGATGAGGGCTGAGGGGATTCGGGAGGTGAATTTGACGGAGTTGCCGAAAAGGTTCTCAAGTGCGGCACGGATAAGTCTTGGATCGCCGGTGGCGTTCAGACCGGGCTCGATGCGAAACTCGATGGCGCGATCAGGATTCTCTTGAACAAGAGTCGTCGCCACGGAATCTGCGAGGGCGGAGAGGTCGAATTCGGAGCTTTCAACCTCGGCGCGGGTGATGCGCGAGAGCTGGAGAAGTGCATCGATGAGCTGGCCCATGCGCTGCACTCCAGCGCGTATTCGGCGGATGTAATCTCGTCCGTTGTCGTCCACGGCTTCCGCGTAGTCTTCTTCGAGGGCGAGGCTGAAGCCGTCTACGGTGCGGAGCGGAGCACGTAGATCGTGAGATACGGAATAGGAGAAGGCCTCAAGTTCGCGGTTGGTGGCCTCAAGCTCGGAGGTTCGCTGATCGACACGTCGTTCGAGGGTCTCGTTCAACTCGCGGATCTCTGCAGTGGATGCAATGATGTGCTCGTTAGCTTCGCGAAGCTCGACTGCCTGAAGTTCGGTCTTCCGACGGAGTTCACGCTCGCGATATAAGTAACGCGACATAACGACGATGAGGATGATGTCGAGGATCGTAGCCAGCGCAACGGTGATACGGGTGCGAATATCGGCCTTTCGTGCCTCAGCCAGTCGGACCTCGAGAAGTCGTGTCTCCTCAGCCTGCATGTCCTTACCGATTCGGCGGAGGATGTCCATCTCGATCTTGCCTCGCTCGGTAACGGCCAATGCAGCCTGAGCCATGGAGGAACCGCCCTGGCGGAGGTCGATGGCGTGTTCGAGCAGCTGATTGCGAACGGTGATGTGGCTTCGCATTTCGGCAAGGCGCGACTGCTGCGACGCGTTGTCGGATGTGAGCTGCTGAAAGAAATCGAGCTCGCCGGGCAATTCTCGCTCCGCAGCGGTGAAGGGCTCCAGAAAGCGGGGATCGCCGGTAATGAGGAAGCCGCGCTCGCCGGTTTCGGCGTCTTTTTCGGCTCCCATGATGATTTCAACCTGCGCGATTACCTGATAGGTGTGTTGGACCCAGGATTGAGAGTGTTCAAGGACTGCGACGGAACGGTACGCCACAATCGCATTGGCGCTGATGAGCAGAACCGCGAGAACGGTGACGAGGCCAATTGAGGATTTGCGGCTGATAATTTCCATGCGCAGTGTAATTGTATGTGGTTGGATGCACCAAAAAGGGAGACGGCGGGGAATCTGATGCGGGGGGAAGTCGGGCTGAGCTATAAGGTAGTGTCTCTGGCTTGTTCTGACGCATGGCGGACGAAGATATGTATGGCGAGAGCGATCACCTTTCGGTAGAGACTTTCGGTTGGTACGCGTCGATCACTGACCAGCGGGAAGGATTCGTGATTCGGATCGAAAAATGTGATAGTTCGAAAAAGCGATCTCGTTTATGAAATTCTGGTCCGGGCCAAGCGCGAAGCGATGGTTGATTTCTCCCGAGGGAACGATGGTACGAGCTCGAGAGATGGCAATGGCGCTGGTCGGGCAGTAGTAGATCTTTCCAGCAATCTCGACAGGCCCGTATTCGACTGAGAGATCGGCTCGCGAGAGGGCGTCTCCCTGCATCGCTTCACTAAATATAGTGCCCAGGTCGCCCCGATCGAGGTCTGCCTGAAGCGTGAGGCGAAGGATCGTTCCGGTGTCGGGATCAACTGTTATCTCGCCATGGTAGGCGGTTCGCCGGTCGACGACGGAGAGTATGTAGTTGTCAACGGGAACACAGCAAAACCGAACAGCATAGGTCGACTTGCCGTAGGGGACTGAGAAGCGAAAGACAGCGGCGCGGGCCGGTAGTTGTTCCCAGCGGCTCCACGAAAGGTTGCTGCGAGCCGAATCGAAAAGCACGGTTCGGAGGACAGGGCCGAAGGTTCCCCATGCCGTTAGTCCAAACTGTGTTTGCTGCTTCTTTTTGGTACGAATTGGCTCGGTCTGCTCCACTCCATCGCGAAATCGAACGATGGATTGGGTGTTGGCAACGATGTGAGGCGGAAGATAGCGGGCCGGTATCGTCTTGCCTCGTTCAGTTCCCATCGGCCAGTCTTCGAAGCGTGTCGTAGTGCGTGTAGCGAAGAAGTTTGGCAGCTTATGCATAGTTTTGACGACGTAGTCGACGGCCATCCCGGCGATATGTTGCTGCTCTTCGACGGGCGGCGGCGCATCGGAAGGGATATCTTGCGCGGGAGGGGGAAGAAAAGCAGAGTTGTCTGCGAGCGCACTCAGCGCCTGTTTGCTGGTGACGCCACTCAGCGAAGCTCTGATGAGGGCGAGGTCCGCAAGTGAGATGCGTTCGGTGAGTTCCAGTGCGGTGAGGCGGCGGGCGATATCGCCGTCGCGGCGACTCTGGAAATGAGAGATGATCTGATTGAGTTCTGAGACTGTGACGGGTTCACTGGCTTGCAGCGTCGTCGAAGCGATCAATAGGAAAACTGCCCACTTCCGAATCAAAGAGCACCCGTATCGAAGACGGGTGAATTGTAGCGCACATCGCCCACGCAAGCTCGTGTGTGAGCGATCTGCGGGTGTTGAGAAAGGAAATTATTCTGTTCGCAAGCCGCTGAACTGCGAGGAGCGGATGAAGGCGTGAACCTGGCTGTTCGTGTCGAAGAACACTCCGGTGATTTCCCCGGTGGCGTTCATTGCGAGAGGAATTGTGAAATCCGACCCTGGAGCTTCAAAGACTGTGAACCTACCGTTGAGCTCGCGTTGAAAGCCATGCATCTGAAAGGTGTCGCCATCGAAGGTATATCCGGTGACACGACCGAGGAAGTCGATGCCCAGTGGCACGGTGTACGCCATTCCGGGGACGTCGATCTTCACAAACTTGCCGTTAACCTGACGCAGGAAGCCGTGTGGGTCGGTGGTGCAGGTTCCAGCAGGAAACGGGCATTGGAAAGCGTAGGCTCCGACGATCTGGCCCCATCCGTTGATTGCGAAGGGAGTTGTGTCGGTCGGATAAATGGCGGGAACGTCGATGTTCTTGACCTTCCCATCCCCGCGACGAAGGAAGCCATGGCCGTCCCGTCCGTTGTTGTCGGTCCAATGCCCGACAACCCATCCAATAGAGTTCGTGGCAGTCGGCAACAGAGCGAAGGCGTTGTCGATATCGAACAAGGTAATGCGCCCGTCTGCCTTGCGAACGAAACCTTGAAATGCATTAGGATTCGGCGCCGAGAGGTTGGTCTGCATCCACCCGACGATCTGCCCCTTGGCGTCGATTGTGGTGGCCTCCGTGTCCCAGGCATCGGGAGCGTCGAAGGTGATGATCTGGCCATTTGGCTGGCGCAGGAATCCGTGAAAGGGCGCCACACCGTCAGGGTTTGCCGTGTAAATGCCGGCAACCTGGCCCCAGATGTTGATGGTCGCCGGATAGGTATTCATGCCGGAGACACCGAAAGTGACGATCTTTCCTGATCTGTCGCGCACGAACCCGCGCACTAGGGTGGAGTTCGGAACTCCGTAATTGCCTGTTACCTCACCTGCCGAAGAGATTGCGGTGGGCTGGGTGCTGCTGCTACCTGGAACGTCAAATGGGGTGATTGTTTGAGATTGGGAAACACTGGACGAGAGAACAATGGCAAGGCAGACGGGTAGAAAATACTTCACGTTTGGACCCATTCCTTTTTTGTATGAATCGGAGAGTCTGTTTAGCCTTCGGGGCCGGGCTCTGTGCACCGGAACGCTAAGATTCTGGCAGTTATTCTGCATGACTCTGATGGAGAAAGATAGAGGAATTTCGCTGAAAGCGAAGAGTTGGCGAGATCAGGTTCGCAGAGTGAGATGACGCCGTGCGGCATGGCGAGTTGGTACCTATGCCATGGGTACCAGGGCGTTACTCATTCGAATTGCGGCATGCAACGCTTGGCAAAACCGGTCTGCAAGTTGCGAATTTTCAGAGCAGCCATTTGCGTGAGCTGTGCTGCTCATCCGTTGTCTCGATGATCATTCAGCTCGCAGTGCGTTTACGGGGTTGACCTGCGAAGCGCGACGCGAGGGCAGATAGCAGGCGAGCAGCGCAATTCCCAGAACCGCGATTGTGGATAGCGAGTAGGTAAGCGGATCCATGGGGCTCACCTTGAAGAGAATCGAGCTCATGAAGCGCATGGTGCCAAATGCTGCTCCCACTCCAAAGACTGCTCCAATGCCGGCGAGAAGAAGTCCCTGACGTACGAACATGCCTGTAAGGTGATCGCGCTGCGCTCCGAGCGCCATACGGATGCCGATCTCGCGAGTGCGCTGAGACACGGCATAGGAGATGACGCCATAGATTCCGACGATGCCGAGAAGGAGAGCCATGCCTCCGGCGACGCAGAGCATGATGAGCGTGAACGATGTCCGCGCCATGGACTTGGTGTAGAGCTCGCCAACGGTTCCGGGTTCAGCGAGAGGCAGTTCACCATTGATGGACCAGACAGCCTGCTGTATCTGGGTGAGGAAAGCGGCTGACCCGGCGCGTGGAGAGCGAACTGCGAACGTAACGCCGCGGTTCACCTGCTCCTTCTGGCCCTCGAAATTTACAAGCCACACGGGCCAGTAGACGGTGGCGGGAGGTTTTTTGCTCACGCCGTCGTAGTAGACATCGCGCGAGACACCGATGATCTCGCGCCAGTCGTCGGTGGTGCCGACGCGGATCTTCTTTCCAAGGGCGTTTTCAGCAGAGCCCCAGTATTCGCGAGCCAAATTCTCGGAGACGAGGGCGACGGGGCGTTTCTGATAGCTTTCGGCCCAGGTAAGATCGCGACCGGCGGCAAGGGAAATGCCGACCGTCGAAAAGTAGCCCGGCGAGATATTGATGAAGCGGCGGATTGGGGGGAGTTCGCCCTCCCGATAGGTGCGGTCCTGCGCGAAGATCGGGTCGTTCGAGTCGTGGCCGTCCATCGGGATTTCAGTGGAGAAGGCGACGGAGGAGACGTTGGGGATGGCAGCGAGTTTGTCGGCGACGGCCTGCTCGAATCGGAGTACGCGCTCACGCTGGTTTTCGGGGATGCTTGTCTCAGGGACGTATATACGGAACTTCTGGATTGAGGCGGGCTCAGTGAATCCTGCTGAGACGTTGGCGAGGGCACGGAAGGTGCGAATCATCAGACCGGAGCAAATAAGCAGCACAAGCGCGAGGGCGACCTGGATGACGACGAGAGCCTTGCGGGCCCTCTGGCGTTCGCGGCTCTGGGTGCCAGAGCGTCCGCCTTCGCGAAGGCCCGTGTACATACTGATCCCCGAGTACTTGAGAACGGGGAGCATTCCGATGACAACGCTCACGAAGAGGGTGGCCCCGAGGGTGAAAAGAATGACCGGGGGAGTGATGCCGATTTCGTGCAGGCGCGGGAGGCCGGTTGGCGCCATGGATACGAGAAGGCGTAATGCGCCGAAGGCGAGCGCGAGGCCAATTACACCACCGGCAACGCCGAGGGTGAGGCTCTCAACCAGAAGGCCGGCGGTGATGCTGCTGCGGCCCGCTCCCAAGGCGGAGCGAACGGCGAGTTCCTGGCGGCGCCCTTCGACGCGAACGAGAAGCAGATTGGCGACATTGGCGCATGCGACGAGAAGGACGACGATGATGGATCCCATTAGAACCCAGAGGACGTTGCCAATGTCACCAATGACGTCGTGCTTGAGGGTATGAAGATTGGCGCGGACCTTGGCCGACTCAAAGATGCCCGCGGGAAAGCCCTCCGGCGACGGAAAGCTGCGGATAGCTATGGGGAGAAGGCGATCGATATCGGCGTTGGCTTCTTTCAGGGTGACACCGGGCTTCATGCGGGCGATACCCCGGAAGCTGAAGTTGCCGAGCTTGGTTTTGCTGCGATCGATCTGCATGGGCAGGAAGATGTTCGCGTCGTAGTCGTCGAGGAAGGTGAAGTCACGCGGAAGGACACCGATGATTTCGCGTGCGGTGCCGTCGACGGTGAGGGAGCGCCCGATGACGGACTTGTCGCCGCCGAATTTGCGCTGCCAGTATGCATGGGAGATGAGGATGGTTTTAGGCGCGTTTGGCGAATCATCCTGGCGACTGAAGATTCGGCCGAGCGCAGGCTGTACGCCCAGCATCGGGAATACGCCGTCGGTGACATCGAGGCCAGTGATGTGTTCGGGCTGGCCGGCTCCAGTGATGGAGAGCGAGTCGCCGTTGTACATGCCGACATCCTGCAGCGTCTTGCTCTGTTCGCGATCGATGAAGTAGAGGAAGGGCGCCATGTTCAGCTCGTCGAAGCCGATTCCGCTGGCGCTATGCCAGATGCCGATGAGCTGGTCGGCCTGCGGGTAGCTGAGCGGCTTGAGCAGCACGGCGTTTACCACTCCGAATACGACAGCGTTGGCGCCAATGCCGATGGAGAGGGTGATCAGGATGATCGAGGTAAAGAGGGGGGCGCGAAGGAGGCGGCGGACTACCTGCCTGAGCTGATCTTTGAACATGGATCCTGATCCTTGACGTGACGTTGGGCCGAGTCGTGACGGAGTCGGCCTTGAATGGTTGTACGCAGAAAATGCCGGGCGAGTTCGCAAAAAGTGACGAATGGTGATCAGGAATCTCGGCACCCAACCCGAGAGCTGGACATTATCGATTTTGTCGGTGCGGGGAGAGGCTGCTGTCGTTCCAAGGTGATTGTGAAAACATCATGATTTGATCGATTCCCAACCCATTGGCCTATTGACATTGCGGACCGGAAAAACCAAGATGGACAGTCGGCAAATGGTAATGCTCCCAGCCAGCTCTACTGCCGACGCACGCCCGCACCACCAAAAGTAAGACAGAAATTTGCGAGGAGAAAAGGATATGCAGATCCTACGCAGGCTCCTGTTCGTTTTTTTGGCAGGCCTAACGCTACAAACCTCTCTGGCTAGCGCCCAATCCGATAACTCATCGATCACCGGAACTATCACCGATTCGTCGGGAGCGGTAGTGCCGCATGCGACCGTAACCATCACCAATGAAGCGACGGGCCAAGTCCGTTCAGTGACGTCGAACGATACGGGATTCTATGCATCCACGAATTTGCCGCCGGGGGATTACACGATCAACGCAACTGCGCAGGGGTTCCAGAGTTTTACGCAGACGCACAATCATCTGCAGCCGAGCATCCCGATGCGGGTGGACGCCGCGTTAAGCGTGGGAGCTTCCGCTACCACGGTGAATGTTGTCGCGGATGCCAACGTGATCCAGACGCAGACCGCGGCTGTGGGGCAGCTTGTGACGCAAGAGCAGGTGAAGAACATCCAGCTCAACGGCCGCAATCCGATGTACCTGGCTCAGCTTGAGCCGGGCGTGCGCAGAGGGTCGTCAATTTCAAACTTCAACTTCGGTCTCGACAACGGAATCAACATCAACGGTTCAAGCTCGCGCGAAAACGGAATGACATTCGATGGCGCTCCGATGGTGCGCAGCCGTGGAAATGGGACCAGCATCGGCGTTGCGGACACGGATTCAACGTCGGAGATGCAGGTGCTGACGGCGGCATATCCCGCCGAGTACGGCCGCGCGTCCGGCGGAATCATCCGCATTGTTCCGAAGAGCGGCGGCAGCAACTTCCACGGATCGGCTTTCGAATATCTGCGTAACTCGTTCTTCAACGCAAATACGTGGGCACGCAAATCGACTACAGACCCTTTGATCTACGGTCATCCGCCGGCTTTCCGCTTCAACCAGTTTGGGTGGAACTTCAACGGTCCGGTGTGGATTCCAGGGCTTGGATTCAATAGCCAGCGCAAGAAGCTGTTCTTCCTGGCGGGGCAGGAATTCATTCGCTACCGGCACGTGGACACGGCACAAAAGAAAGTGCCATCCGCGTTGATGCGGACGGGCGACTTCAGTGAACTGCTTGATCCGACAAGCATCTACAACTATTACGGAAAAGCGGTTCAGATCTCGAGTCCGACGACCGGGCTGCCATACGCGGGCAACATCATTCCTGCAGGGGAATTGAGCGCGAACGGGCTGGGGCTGCTGAATGCGTACCCCGCGCCGAATGCTGCGAATCCGACGTACGACTGGGTCGACGCGGCGATCTATCCGGAAAACCAGAGGAAAGATACGCTGGTGGTCGACTATGTGATGTCGGACAACCACCATCTGCGCTTCTCGCTGCTCAACTATAACTACGACAGCGTGTCTCCACATTACGGCAACTTCAACCGCACTCCGCAGGTATGGCACCGGCCGAACCAGGTGGGAGTGGTGCATTACACATGGACGGTGAGCCCGACGCTGGTGAACGAGGCGTATGCTTCAGCCAGCGCCGACCACGTGACGATCGGGATCGATACCAGCAGTGGTCTATTCGATCGCACGAAGTACGGCATCAACTACCCGTTCCTCTTTGCACAGAGCGACAAGGAGATCCCGAACAAGATTCCGACCATCCAGATTGCGAACTTCGACACGCTCGACGGCGGGCCGTATCCTTCGCACTCGGGCGGCGTGGTCTGGGACTTCGCGGATAGTATTACCAAGATTTTTGGCTCACACACGTTGAAGGCCGGCGTCCTGTATGAGCGCGAGAGCCAGAACGACTTCGACCAGATCAACGTGAGCTCGACAACGCCCGGAGCGACAAACAACCAGAACGGGTTCTTCACGTTCACGGATACGCGGGGAGGGAACTCCACGACACAAGCGGCAGTGGCGAATACCGCACTGGGCTTGTTCGACACGTACGGCGAGATTGGCGTTCGCTCGTACACGATTTTCTTGAGCAATATGTACGAGTACTTCCTGCAGGACACTTGGCATGTGAAGCCGAATCTCGTGATCGAATACGGAATCCGGCACAGCATCATGGACCCGTACTACGCGCGGTGGGGAAATCTATCGGTCTTTTCGCCAGCGACGTACGATCCTTTGACTGCGCCGAGCGTCGATCCCACCACGGGATTTGTAAGCGGCAGCAATCTGTATGACGGCATCGTCATCCCTGGGACGCACTTCCCGAGCAGCGCGCAAGGACACGTCCCCGACAACATCCTGAACGGGCAGTATGATGGCCTGTTCCACGGGTTCGACAAGGGATATAACCCGACGGTCTGGACCAACATTCAACCGCGCCTGGGCATCACCCTTGCCCTCGATTCAAGGACAGTGATTCGCGCGGGCGCAGGGCGGTATTTCGACCGGCTCGGCGTAAGCGACAGCGTTCATCTGGGCGGCAATCCGCCGTTCCAGCCTTCCGCGACAGTCAGCTACGGGGGAGTCGACACTCCGGGTGGTACCGGGGCAAACAACTACCCAATCAACATGACTTCGTATGCTTACAACTTTCCATCACCGGAGGCGTGGTCGTGGACGCTGACCGCAGAGCACGAGTTCCCAAAGGTTGGCGTTGCAACGCTCGGATATGTGGGACGTCGCGGACTTCATCTTCAGCATCTTGAAAACATCAACCAGCTGCAGCCGGGTACGCGGCAGGC
>Ga0105238_10003557_pt1 | contig 15531 bp, 19 predicted proteins | sample KBSC34metaG_FD_81526 | JGI IMG/M metagenome (GOLD analysis project Ga0105238, IMG submission 81526) | Corn rhizosphere microbial communities from Kellogg Biological Station, Michigan, USA - KBS C3-4 metaG | ecosystem: Host-associated > Plants > Roots > Rhizosphere > Soil | place: Michigan, USA... | reverse complement strand
GCACCGGTCCATCCAGCCGCTGCAGGTTGCAGTTCACGACGAAAATCAGGTTGTCCAGTTTCTCGCGAGCGCCCAGAGTGATCGCGCCCAGCGATTCGGGCTCGTCGCATTCACCGTCGCCCAGGAACGCCCAAACCTTACGGCCGGTGGGAGGGATGATTCCCCGATTCTCCAGATAGCGCATGAAGCGCGCCTGATAGATCGCGGCGATCGGGCCGAGTCCCATCGACACCGTCGGGAACTGCCAGAAGTTCGGCATCAGCCAGGGATGTGGATAAGAAGATAATCCAGGATGATCCCGCAGCTCGTGGCGGAAGTTTTCCAGGTGCTGCTCGCTCAAGCGGCCTTCCAAAAACGCGCGGCTATACACTCCGGGAGATGCATGCCCCTGGAAGTACACGAAATCGCCCGGCAGCTTGCTCCCATCCGGACCCGGATAGGACCCTCGGAAGAAGTGGTTGTAGCCGACCTCCAGCATGGTCGCCAGCGATGCATAGGTCGCCAGGTGACCACCGATATTGGCGTCGTGCTTATTGGCGCGCACCACCATCGCAGTCGCGTTCCAGCGGATCAGGCTCTTGATCTTGCGTTCGATCGCCCGGTCGCCCGGATATGCGACCTCATCTTCGGGCGGAATGGTGTTGACGTAAGGGGTATTCCAGCGCAGCGGGACCTGTACTCCCAGGTTGCTGGCGCGCTCCATCAACCGCTCGATCAAATAACTGGCCCTGTCTGGACCAGCCTCGTCGATCATCTCGTCGAGGGCTTCTACCCACTCACTGGTCTCCTGAGGATTCAGGTCGTCAGGAGCGTCAACTTTAGCTTTCAACATGTGCGATTAATACCAAGGTAGCACCCCTCCCCGGCCCCTCGCGACACGCTGATTGCATGCACCTGCCGTACACTAAAATGATGCGTGCGCTTCAGATTGTTCTCGGTGTGGTGCTGGTCCTCGGCCTGATGGGAACCGTATGGTTCATGATTACCGCGCCGACCAGCGAAATGGCGGCGCCCAAAGCCGCACCCGTCGAAGCAACGCCCCCTCCGGTGCTTTCGAATGTTGCGCCGCCCGAGACCATCATCTTCGAGAATAAGTACGGCAACAGCACCTTCACCCATAGGCTCCACTATGAGCGGGTGAATGGAGACTGCACCGTTTGCCACACCAAGATCTTTCCGCAGTCCCGGGCGCCCATCAATTACGGCAAAGCCCAGCATCGCGCGGCTGAGGCGAACGAGACTGCCTGCGCGTCCTGTCATCGCGTGGGTGGCACCTCATTTGCGGCCGATAGCCACTGCGTGAAGTGCCACGAATCCAAGTAGTCGATCGCCAGGGCTCCCGATTGCACCTTAGCCCATTGTTTTACGTAGTTTACAAACAGTGTTAACAGATCGCCTGTAGTGTGCGACCCTGGGATCGGGTTCATTCGCATGTCACCCAGCCAGGCCAGTTCGGCGGAAAAAAGGGGGAAGGAACCTGCCTCCCCAACCGTCTTACCGAACGAGTTGGGCATGGTTCAGGGCGTGAATCACCAAGAAGTGGTCGAGGCCTGTCAAAGTGGTGACGACGACGCCTTCCGTGTGCTCTTTGAAACGCATAAGGACCGGGTGTATTCCATCGCGTTGCGTTATGCCGGCGATTCGGCCGCGGCGATGGATATCGCGCAGGACACGTTCGTAAAGCTCCTGTCCAGCATCCAGCAGTTTCGCGGCGATTCCAGCTTCGAATCCTGGCTGTACCGCATGGTGGTGAACAGCTGCCTGGATTATCACCGCAGACGGCGGCGATTTTTGCCTCTCATGGACGACGCGTTGGATGTGTTCCGGTCGTCGAAAGAAGGCGCTCTCAGTGAGATGCTGCGTGAAGAGCAAGCCGAGCGCGTGCAAATGGTAGTGGCCCAGTTGCCCGAAGATCAAAGGATCGTAGTGGTGTTGCGTTATACGGAAGGCCGCTCGTATGAAGAGATCGCGGACCTGCTGGGATGCCGCAGAGGCACCGTAGCTTCGCGTTTGAATCGCGCCCACAAGGCGCTGGAGCGGCGGCTCTCGCATCTTCGTTCCGAAAGACAGGGAGCCTTTAAGCAGGCGGATGTAAAGCAGGGAAAGGTTCGGTAGCAATGAAGAAGGATCTGTTTGAGCCGGAATTAGCCCGGCACCTGGGACCGGTCAAAGCGCCGGACCAGCTGTGGGATCGCGTGCAAGGCGCGGCCTCGGCTGGCCGTTCCGTGAGTTCGGTGCGGACCGGGCAAACCGGATGGAATCCGGCGTGGGGCTGGGTATCGGCAGCAGCATTGGTGGCGCTGGCCGCCGGATTGACGGTGTGGCTGAATCGCGAGCCCAGCAGAGAGATGACCAGCGAACAGATCGCGGTCCGCGCCTTGAGCCGTACGCCCGACCAGCTCCAGTTTCGCTCGGCCGATCTGAGCGAGCTTCGCGCGTGGGTCAAGAACGATACCGGCATGGATGTTCCTCTGCCCGTTCGCACAGCTTCCTCGGTTCAGATGGTGGGAGCCTATGTAAGCCGCAAGAAAACCACCACGGCGGAGATTTCCTATCGTGTGGATGGAACGGATGTCGCCCTGGTAGTCTCCAAAATACCGGCCCAAGGCGACGGCCGGCACGCGTTCGTAAAGGGCGGGTCGTATCACGGCGCAAACTTCCAGTCCTGGACCATGCGCGGCCAGATGTATACCATCGCTTCGGCCGACGCCCGGGTGGGATGCTTGCTGTGCCACAGCGCCGGAGCCCCCGGACGGCTATAAACTGAGCACCTTAAGCTTGAAGCAGTCGCAGCGCTATAATGTTACGTGGAGCGATTTCCATGAGCAAAAATCTAAAGTTTGGGCTGATTATCGTCGTGATCCTGGGCACCCTGGGCTGGCTCGCCGCAGGCGGCGTGAAAGAGACTGCCAGCTACTACAAGGAAATCGCAGAACTGGAGAAAATGGGGCCGGCCGGGGTAGATAAGCGCCTGCGCGTGGGCGGCGACGTGGAGCTCAACTCCATCACCCGCGAAGGTCGCGACGTGCACTTTGTCCTGGTGCAGGAAAAGGACGGCGTGAAGCGCCGCCTGAACGTGATCTACAACGGAGCGGATCCTTTGCCCGATACGTTCAAAGACAATGCCCCGTGCCAGGCTTTGGTGGACGGCAAGCTGGGTTCCGACAATGTGTTCCGTGCCAATAAGCTGCAGGCCAAGTGCGCTTCGAAGTATGAAGCCAAGCCGGTAGCGCCTGTAAGCCGCGGTTAGTCGTTTTTTCGGAAAAAAATCTATGGAAAATATCGGCGCCCTCGCACTTCTGCTGGCGTTCTGTTTCGCTGTGTACGCGATTCTCGGATCGCTGGTGGGCAAATGGGGCCGGCGTCCGTTCCTCACACTGAGTGCCGAACGCGCGGTCTACTCAGTCTGGGCGCTGGTGACAGTCGCCGCCGGGATTCTGCTCTACTCGCTGATCAAGGGCGATTTCCGCATGGCCTACGTCTGGGCCACCAGCAATCACACCATGCCGACACCGTACAAGGTCGCGGCCTGGTGGGGAGGCCAGGAAGGCTCGCTCCTGTTATGGTCCTGGCTGTTGTCGACCTACGCAGCCGTCATCGTATTCCAGAATCGCCGCAAGTTCCGCGACATGATGCCGTACGTGGTCGGGGTTTTGATGTTCACTCAGACCTTCTTCCTGATCCTGAACGCATTCGTGGCGAGCCCTTTCAAGATGATCGCCGCGGGACGCGGAATCGTCGATATCGGCGACGGCCAAGGTCTGAATCCCCTGCTTCAATACTGGACCATGGTGATCCATCCGCCCATGCTGTACCTGGGCTACGTCGGATTCATCGCGCCCTTCGCTTTTGCGATCGCATCGCTGGCCACCAAGCAGCCGGGCGATGAATGGATCAAGACCACTCGCCGCTGGACCCTGGTCACGTGGATGTTCCAGACCACCGGCGTCCTTCTCGGCATGGGATGGGCGTATGCGGTACTCGGATGGGGCGGCTACTGGGGATGGGATCCGGTGGAAAACGCTTCCCTGCTCCCCTGGATCACTGCCACCGCGTTCCTGCACTCCGTGATGATGCAGGAGAAGAAAGGAATGATGAAGGTCTGGAACATGGTGCTGGTATCCTCCACCTTCTTCCTGTGCATCTTCGGAACGTTCCTCACGCGCAGCGGCATCGTCCAATCCGTGCATGCGTTTTCTGAGGGCCCCATCGGGAAATACTTCGTCGCGTTTATGGCGATCAGTATCTCGTTGACGCTATACCTGATTCTGAGCCGCCTGGAATACCTCAAGAGCGAATCGCAGATGGAGAGCGTGCTCTCGCGCGAATCCAGCTTTATGTTCAATAACCTGATCCTGCTGGCCAGCTGCTTCGCAGTGCTGTGGGGCACGCTGTTCCCGGTGATCACCGAAGCGATCATGGGCGAAAAGATCAGCGTCGATAAACCATTCTTCAATCGCGTGAACATCCCCATTGCGATGTTCCTGCTGCTGCTCACCGGAGTCGGTCCTTTGATCGCCTGGCGCCGCAGCTCGTTTGAAAGTCTCAAGCGATCGTTCTTGTGGCCCGCAGTTTCCGGACTGGCCGTTTCCGTGGCGTTGTTCGCAGCCGGTATTCGCAGCTTCTATGCGCTGATGTCATTCGGATTGTGCGCCTTCGTGCTGGTGACCGTCGCGCTCGAATTCTACAAAGGCGCTAAGGCGATTCGCGCCAAGAGCGGCCGCAACCTGCTGGTCTCCATGTATGAGCTGACGCATCGCAACACGCGCCGCTACGGCGGATACCTGGTGCATGTCGGCATCGTGATTCTGTTCATCGGATTCACCGGATCGGCCTTCAACCAGGAGACCACTGTCGAACTGCCTCAAGGCGGATCGATGTCGATTGGCGCGTACACGCTTAAGGTAGTCGGCTACGAAGAAGGACAGAACGCGAATTATAGCTGGGGCCGTCCTAAGATCGCGGTGACCAAGCACGGCGAAGAGCTCCCCATGATGACGCCGGAGGAGCGCTTCTACTTCGCATCGCAGACGCCCACGCATGACATCGCACTGCGGCGCCGATTGAACGAAGACCTCTATATCAATTACGCCGGGCCCGGCGCCGGCAACAACAACGTCATCCTGCAGGTGTACGTGAATCCGCTGGTGAGCTGGGTGTGGATCGGCTACTGGGTGGTGCTGTTTGGAACCATCATCTGCATGATCCCCAGCAAGACCAAGCTGGTGTTCCCACGCACCGAAGTTGTGGGCATTTCAGGAAAGCAAGTAGGACAACATGCGCAAACTGAAGGCTAGTATTTTAGTGGCGGCAGCCACGGCCTTTTGTCTGGCCCAGACAGCCACCGAATACGAAAGCCCGGCCGTAATGCACGTCGCCGGGATGCTGAACTGCAATTGCGGTTGCAAGCTGCGCATGGATTGCGTCATGCCGCCAAGCGGCCTCTGCCCTGTGTGCAAAGCTGCCAGGATGCGGATCGCGAACATGCAAAAGGCGGGAACGTCCGACGCGCAGATCCTGGATCAGTTCGTGGCCGAAAACGGCGCCTCAGTGCTGGCCGTATCGCCCGGTAAGTTTGGCACTTCGGCTCCCTACATCGCCCTGCTGATGGGATTGGGAGTGGTTTTCATCGTCATCCGCCGATATCGCCATCTGCGGCCCGCACCCAAATTTGCCGCAGGCGACGATGCTGCCGTCGCGCGCTATCATGATCAGATCGAAAAGGATCTGGCCAAGCTCGAGTAACGGCGGCTTGAATAAGAGCACGGGTCTAACCACTATAGAGTTCGATTGATAATGTTGATCGCTGCAGCCGTCCTACTCATCGTAGTGACGGTATTCTACACATTCTCCGTACGCGCCAAGGATATGCCGGCGCCTGAACCAGTCTCGCCCACACGCCATCTGGACGAGCGCCGCGCGGCTATCTATGAGAATCTCCGCGACCTGCAATTCGAATATCGCGTAGGAAAACTCTCCGATGCCGATTATCAGCAAACCAAAGTCGGCCTGCAAAAGGAATTAGCCGGAGTGCTGGAAGAGATCGAAAGAGTGAAATCCGGAGCGCCCGCAGCAGCCCCGGCGAAACCGGCCGTCAAGCCTGGTACCGTATGCCCTCATTGCAACGCGACGTTTCCCAAGCCCTTGAAATTCTGCGGCGAATGCGGAAAGGAAATGGCATGAGAGCGCTCTTGTTGCTTTTGATTCCCGCGTCGCTCTTTGCTGCGATCGAGGGGACTGTCATTAACGGCTCCACCGGCCAGCCCCAGCCTTCCGTGACCGTTTCGCTGGTCCAGCCCGGCCAAAACGGGATGCAGGCCATCGCCACGGCCGTCTCCGACGCCAGCGGCAAGTTCAGCATCGATCACGAACTGCCTCCGCCGCCCGCCCTGCTCCAAGCGGATTACAAAGGCGTCACCTATACCCAGATTCAGCCGCCCGGCCGCCCCGCCACCGGCATCCGATTCCAGATCTACGAATCCGCCGCGAAGCCGCCCGCCGAGATGCAGATGGCGCATCTGATCATGATCGAGCCCAGTGAGAAAGCTCTCGAAATCAGCGAAACGTTTCTGATCCGCAACGAATCGAAAACCACGTTCCAGGATTCGTCTAACGGGACCGTGCAATTTTATCCGCCCAAGGACGCCGGCGAAAAGGTTGCGGTGAGCGTGACACCGCCCACTCAGATGACCATCAGCCGCCAGGCCGTCAAGGCCACCAGGCCCGGCGAATTCAAGATCGATTATCCAGTACGTCCCGGCGAGACGCGCTATGACATGCACTACACTTTGCCTGTGTCCGATTCCTTCTCTCTGAAAGTGGTCGAGGGCAAACGTCCCACCACCATCGTGACTCCTCTCACGGTCAAGCTCACCGGCGAAGGTATCAAGGAAATGGGCGTCGAGGACCAGGTGCAGGCTCGGATTTACCAGGTGACCGGACCTTCGTTCAATGTCAAGATCGAAGGCACCGGGTCCATCCGCGAGCGCCAGGGCAACTCCCCCGACGAGGATCCCGGCCAGCCGAAAACCACCGAGATCCTGGCGAAAGTCTATGACCGCATGTATTGGATCCTGGGGCTGACGTTCGGCATCATGGCCCTGGGGGGCACACTTCTTTTCCGCAAGGGCCCAGCGTGATTGCAAAAGCATGAACGCGCTGGAAATAGACGGAGTCTGGAAATATTTCGGCGATTTTCCGGCGCTCCGCGATGTAGCTCTGAGCATCGCGCCCGGATCTACTTTGGCACTTTTAGGCCGCAATGGAGCCGGTAAGACCACGCTGCTGCGAATCCTAGCCGGACTCTCCCGGCCCTCTCGCGGGTCCATCAAGATTCAGGGAAACATCGGCATTCTCGGGCATGGCATCGGCGTCTACGACGAGCTTTCAGCGGTCGAAAATCTAACGCTCTTCGGGCGGCTGCACGGCCTCTCCAACCCTCGTAAGCGGGCCGATGAAATGCTGGAACGCGTTGGCCTCGGCCGCGTGCGTGACGGTCTGGCTCGCGAGTTTTCGCGCGGTATGCGCCAGCGCCTGGCAGTCGGCCGGGCATTTCTCCACGATCCTGAAGTGCTGTTACTCGACGAGCCTTTTACAGCTCTCGATGACCGTGCGATCGCCGTGCTCCAGTCGATGATCAAAGAGATGCGCGACCAGGGCCGGACGATCGTCATGTCGACGCATCAGTTGCGCGAGGCTCTCGATCTGGCCTCGCACGTCGCGCTCCTGCAACGCGGCCAGGTGGTCCATGCAGGTGAGCGCACGCAGCAGATGTTGGACGACACAGGGTGGTTGTATCGCACCTACGGAGACAATTGATTGTTCCTCCAACAGGTGTGGACCATCGCCGCCAAGGATCTGCATTCCGAACTGCGCACCAAGGAAGCCTGGAACGCCTCCATCGCCTTCACGGTCGTCATCCTCTTGCTGTTCAGCTTCGCCTTCGACCCATCCTCCGAGCAGATTCGTGAATTCTCGGGCGGCCTTCTGTGGATGACCTACGCCTTCGCTGGCGCGCTGGTGCTGAATCGCAGCTTCGCACGAGAGCTGCAAAATGATTGTCTGGATGCCCTGATTGCCTCGCCAGTCTCCTCCGCGGCACTGTTCACCGGCAAGGCTTTCGCCAACTTCGCACTGCTCTTCGCTGTCGAACTGGTCAGCCTGCCCGTGTTTGTGCTCTTCTATAACGTCCCTTTTGGCGCCGGGAAGTACTTTCCGATGCTGCTGGTGATGGCGCTGGGAACCTGGGGGCTCACTGTGATCGGAACACTGTTCAGCGCCCTCACCGTAAACCTCCGATTGCGGGAACTAATGCTGCCCACCCTCGTCTATCCGATGATGATTCCCGCGCTGATTGCGGCCATGACCATCACTACCAATGTTCTGGCCGGGAATGACCTGGGATTCGGAATGCGTTTCTTAGTCTCCTTCGATATCATCTTTACGTTGCTGGCTGTAGTTTTCGTAGATACCGTTCTAGTAGGATGAACAAACATGCGGGAAAAGATCATTATTGGACTGGCGGTCTTTGCAGGCGCTCTTCTTGCCTGGAACATGAACACCATCTTCACGGCGCTGCCCGATGAATTGAACCAGGGCGCCATCTACCGGATTATCTATTTCCACGTCCCCGCGAACATTCTGGGGATGACGGGATTCGGCCTGGGGATGCTGCTCAGCATCGGTTACTTGGTCACCAAGGATCTGCGCTATGACGCCTTGGCGGCCAGCGTCACCGAAGTCTCGCTGGTGTTCGCCTCCATCGGCCTGGCCACCGGCAGCATCTGGGCGCGCATCATCTGGGGAGTCTGGTGGGCTTGGGATTATCGACTCACCTCCTGGCTGGTCTGCTGGCTGATCTTCGGCGGATATCTGATGCTGCGACGCGCCGTGGACGAACCCAATCAGCGCGCTCGCTTCGCGGCCGTCGTCAGTATTCTGGGCAGCGTGAATGCGTACATTTCTTACAAGTCCATCGAATGGTGGAACACCCAGCACCCTCAGCCGGTGCTCTCCATTCGCAATGGCGGCGGAATGGCTGCCGGCATGGAAGCTCCCATTTGGTGGAACCTGCTGGCTCTGGCATGCTTCTCGGCGATCCTGGTGATGGTTCGAACCCGCCAGGAAGCCATTGCCAACGAAATCGATACTCTTCGCAGGATGGCACACGCACAGTGACCCGGAGATCTAAGTGAACAGGAACGTCCAATACATGCTGCTCGGCCTAGGCGCTGCCTGGCTGATCATGTTCCTCTACGTAGTACTCATCACCCTGCGCGAGCGCAAGCTGCGCAAAGAGCTAGACCGCGTCCGCAAGATGGTCGAGACTCCCAACAAGTAGCTACACTGGGGCAATATGAAAGCCCCAGTCGTCTTCTTTCTCATCGCTTTCTCAGCGGCCGCCGAAGTCCGCACGCTCACCTTACGCGATGCCCTGGATATCGCGCTCAAACAGAATCCCGACGTGATTCTCGCGCGCCTCGATCAGCAGCGAGCCCGCGCGCAGGTCACCATCGCCAAGGACCCCTTCCTTCCCAAGCTATTCGCCGGCAGCGGCGTTGCCTGGACCAATGGATTCCCGATGAGTATCGACGGTAACGCACCAGCGATTGTCCAGGCTAAGGCGCCCATGGCGATCTTCGACCGTCCCCAGAGCTATCGCGCCGCTCAGGCGAACGAAGTCGTCCGCGGCATGGAATTCGACGTCGGGATAAGACAGGATGAGGCCGTCTACCGCGTCGCATCGCTGTTCTTCGATGCCGATCAGGCCGCGCGCAGCCTGGCAGCAGTCGAGCGGCAGATGGAAAGTCTGGTTCGCGTGCGCGATCTGACCGGAGTCCGCGTGTCGGAAGGCCGCGAGCTTTCTATCGAATCCAGCCGAGCCGATCTGAAAGTCCTCCAAGCTCAGCAGCGTCAAACTGAGTTAAGCGACGCTGTCGCCGATGCGGAAACTGCGCTCGCGCAGGTGCTCGGATTCAGGCCGGGCGACCGCGTGCATCCGGCGCAGGAGGACGAGCGCAGGCCGGTCACGCTGGATTCGGAAGAGAGCGCCATCCAGCAGGCGCTGAACACCAGCCGCGAGATCCGGCGCCTGGAATCCAACCTGCAAGCCAAGAATCTGGAAATCAACGGCTACAAAGCGGAGCGGCTTCCCAAGGTCGACTTCGTCGGGCAATACTCGCTGCTTTCCAAGTACAACAACTACGAAAAGTTTTTTGGCGCCTTCCAGCGCCACAACGTCGAACTGGGTGCGTCGATCACGATTCCGATCCTGGTCGGACGATCCGGCCAGGCTGCGATGGCTCAATCGCAAGTGGATATCGAGAAGATCCGCACGGAGATCGGCCGCACCCGCAGCCGCATCACAGCCGATCTGCAGCGCGCGTATCGCGACGTGCGGCGCACGGAAACGGCGCAGAAGCTCGCGCGGGCCGATCTCGACCTGGCGCGCGAGCAGTTATCGCTCGATCTAACACGCTATGACGAAGGCCAGGTGACCATGGCGCAAGTCGAGGCATCGCGCGCCGCCGAGCAGGAAAAATGGATTGTCTACTACGACACTCAGCACGCGCTCGAAGTCGCGCGTATCACCGTTCTGAAGCAGTCGGGGACTCTGCTGGCTTCTCTGCAGCGGTAGAAACTCCCGCACCGTCGAAGGTCGCCATCTCGCGATAAAGGCGTACCGCTGATTCCACCAGACTGATGCCGATGGCTGCGCCGCTACCTTCGCCGAGTCGCATGTCGAGATCGAACAGAGGCCGGGCGCTTAGCGCTTCGAGCATTCTCCGATGCCCGCGCTCCGCCGATCGATGCGAGTACACGACGTAGTCGAGCGCCGCGGGCTCCATCGCGCGAACGATCAGAGCTGCTGAACACGAGATGAACCCGTCCAGCACGACCACGCGACGCTTTTGAGCTGCGCCTAGGATCAAGCCCACGATGGCGGCGATCTCGAAGCCTCCGAGCGCTGCCAGCACTCCGAGTCCATCCTTGGGGTCGAGGCGATGCAGCGCCAGCGCCCGCGCGATCACGTCCGCTTTTCTAGCCACACCGGCGTCATCGAGTCCCGTACCGCGACCAGCGGCTTCGACCGGCGACACACCCGCGAACGCGCACAGCAGCGCCGCGGCCGAAGTCGAATTGCCGATCCCCATCTCGCCCGCGCCCAGCAGATCGCCGTCTTCAGCATGCGCTATGCCCGTGTCAATCGCGCGCTGCGCTTCTGCCTTCGACATCGCAGGTTCGCGCGTGAAATTCCGCGTCGGCTTGCCGACACCCATATCAACAATCACAGGCTTGATCCCGTACTGCCGGCACAAAACCGTGATGGCCGCGCCGCCCGCGCGAAAGTTCGCGACCATCTGGCGCGTGACTTCCTGCGGAAAAGGACTGACGCCTTCTTCGACGACGCCGTGATCGGCGCAGAACAGCAGCATCGCCTTGCGGCCTACGCTTGGCATGTCGGTCCCTTGGATCAGGCCCACCTGCAAGGCGATCTCTTCTAAACGACCCAGACTCCCGGGAGGCTTGGTAAGCGAATCCAGCCGCCGGCGAATGCGAGCTTCAAGCTCTGTCACCATCTGCAACTCCCGCACGTAAACATCACCAGCACGAGTATTTCGAGCACCTGCTCGGTGAATCCCAGGCAATCGCCGTTGACTCCTCCCAGACGCCGATAGAACCAGCCGCGCAGCGCTTGAACCACCAGCACCGAGCCTGCGATCAGAATCAGTCCCGGCCTCCATCCGCACAGCAGCGCAGCCGCAGCGCCTTGTGCGATCGCAACTAAAGCCGCTGGCGTCCCCAGAGTCGATGCCAGCGCCGCACCCAATCCTGATCCGGCCGGACGTGAGCACCACGCCATCGCAACGATCGCCGCCCGCGGAACTGCCTGCGACGCGATCAGCACTTCGAGCACCCGAGGCGTCGCCAGAGATTCCAGAGCCTGCCACCGCGCAAGCACACTCAGCAGGACCGCAACCGCACCGTACGTTCCAATGCGGCTGTCTTTGAGAATCGCCAGCATCCGATCCCGCGACCGACCTGCGCGAACCGCATCGGCTACGTCAGCCAGTCCGTCTTCATGCAAAACTCCCGAGATCACCACCCAGAATCCGACTGTCGCCAGCGCGGCTATCGAAACCGGGAACGCCGCGGAAGCTAGAAGAAAGATGCCGGCTCCCGCCGCGCCCAGCATCCCGCCGACCAATGGAAACAACGCGGCTGCCTTCCCTGGAGGCGCATCGCCTCCCCGCACCGGGATGATGGTGAGAAATCGAATCGCCGCGCGAAGTCCCATTACTTGACTCGCAAGGGTTGCCCGAACACCATCAGGTAGACTTCGTCCGCAGCTTCCGCGAATCGCTGGTTCACAAATCCAGCTCGATCCCGAAATTCACGAGCCATTGCATTATCCGGGACAATCCCGCACCCGACTTCGTTGGTCACGAAAATCACATCCGCGGATTGCTCTTTCGCCGCGGCGATTGTCCCTTCCACGTCGCCCTGGCCATTCGCCAGCCACAGCGTCAGACAATCCACGACAATGGCATCGCCTCGAACCGATCGAATCGCTCGCGCCAGCTCCAACGGCTCTTCCACAGTTACGAACTCGTCGCCTCGTTCCGACCGGTGTTTCGCGATCCTCGCCGTCATCTCTTCATCCAGCGCCTCAGCCGTCGCGATGAATACCAGACGCCCGCCGCGCTTGCGCGCCCGATCCAGCGCCCAGCGGCTCTTCCCGCTGCGAGACCCTCCACCTACCAGCACTACAGCCATAGACTTCTTCGTTTCGACTTCAGTAGCCACAAGAAGAACGGACCTCCGCACAGTGCGGTCAGGACACCCACCGGAATTTCCGTCGGCGCGATCACTGTGCGCGACAGCGTGTCGCACACGATCAGGAACGCGCCGCCCAGCAGGAACGCGCACGGCAGCAGCACTCGATGATCCGCACCCAGCTTCAGTCGCAGCGCATGCGGCACAATCAGCCCGACAAAACCTATCGGACCGGTAAGAGCAGTTACCAGGCCCGTTAGCACTGAACCTGCGACATAGCCCATCGCCGTCAATCGTACGGTAGACACGCCGCGCGAGGCCGCCCAGTCATCCCCCACCGCCAGCAAGTTCCACTGTGGCGCCCACAGCATCACCAGTGCGCTAATCCCCAACACGACTCCCGCCAGCCAAGCCAGAGTCGAATACTCCACCGACTCTAGTCCTCCCATCAGCCAGCGGGAGATCGCGAAGGATTGCGAAAAGCTCGCCAGGTTATGCAGGAACAGAATCACCGCGAAGGCCATGCTGTTCATCGTCACGCCCGTTAACAGCAGCGTGAACGACGACAGTCTGCGACCCTCCACCGCCATTCCCAACACCATCAACAGAACCAGTGCCGCCCCTGCCAGCGACGCTAGTCCCGTTGCGCGAAATCCCAAACAGATCGCGATCACCGCACCCACGGACGCGCCGCTCGAGACTCCCAACGTATACGGCTCGGCCAACGGATCGCGCAGCATGCATTGAAACAGGACGCCTGTGACGGACAACGCTGATCCCGCCAGCAACGCCAGAATCACCCGCGGCAAGCGCGCGTAGAAGAAAATCTCGTGATCCGGGGAAACTCCCGCGAACGCGCGTCCCAGTTCGATGTGCGAGCTTCCCGCCAGCGGCGCGATAATCGCCACCGCCGCTAGTATGGCGGCGGAGACCAGCACGCTAGCCTTCATACGTCATCCATCTTCCATGCATCGTCGCCTGCACGCCGAATACTTGTGCGATCAGCCCCGGATGCAGCACCTCCTCCGGCGCTCCATCCCCGGCGATGCGTCCGTCCGCCAGCAGCATCACGCGATCCGAAAACTGTAAAGCAATGTTCAGATCGTGCGTCACGGCTACCACCAGCAGCGTTTTCGCCAATTCTCTTAGCAGCCGGTAGAGCGACAGCTGATGCCGCAAGTCCAGGTGCGTCGCGGGCTCATCCAGCAGCAGTACGCGAGGCCGCTGCGTCAGCGCTGACGCCAGAATCACGCGCTGCCGTTCGCCGCCGGAGAGCGTCCGAAAGTCGCGTGCGCGAAACGCCAACGTGTCAGTGGTCGCCATCGCGTCCTCGGCAGCCGCACGGTCTTCCGGCGTCTGGAACCACCCGCTTGCGTAGGGTGTCCGTCCCATCAACACCACTTCTTCCGCTGTGAACGGAAATTCTAAGCGGACGCTTTGCGGCAGGAAAGCAACGCTTCGCGCAAAGTCGCGCCTGGGCCACTGGCGCACTTCGCGGCCGTCATACGTGCACGAACCCAGATAGGGCGAGCGCAGGCCAGCGAGAATTCCCAGCAGTGTCGATTTGCCCGCGCCGTTGGGACCCGCGATCGTGATCAGCCCGTTCTGCGGCAGCTGAAAGCTTGCGTCATGCAGACCATACGCAAATCCCAGCTGGTTCGCAACGAAACTCATCTGGCTTCCGGATGCAGCATTGCCAAGAACGCTTTGGCCGCTTCCACCACCCTGGGACCCGGCACCACATACACATCCGAAGCCACCGCAAATACGCGATACTGCTTCACGGCCGCGACGTTCGTCAGCCGCTCCCAAAGGCTTGTCACCTCGCGCTTATGCTGATCCGTCACGCCGACAGTATCCGCCATATCGCCCATGTCCACGATCACGTCCGGATTCCGCGCCAGAACCTCTTCGAGCGATACCGCTGGATACGATGCCACGGCATCGCGGAATACGTTTTCGCCGCCCGCCAGCGCGATGATCTCGTTCAGGTACGAGGCCTGCCCCACCACGATCAACCCGTCCAGACGATTCGGCGTGCGTCCTACCACAAACATCATGCGCGTGCGTTTGAGTGGCGCCGCCCGCGTGCGAATTGCATCCAGCTGCCCTCGCACGGACGACGTAAGCTTAGCCGCCTGCTCCACCGTGCCGGTGGCCTGCCCTACGATCCGAAAAGAATCGTACAGTTTCGCGATGCCTTCCTGATCGATCTCCAACACCTTCAGCCGCAGGGTCCCCAGCCGCTCCGCGAGTTTCACCGGATTGGTTGGAATCATCACCAGATCCGGCCGCAGTGACGCGATCACCTCCAGATTGGGATTCGCATAGTCGCCGATCTTCTGCTTACGAAGCACCTCAGGCGGATACCGGCTGAAGCGATCGACCCCGACGATCCGATCGCCCAGCCCCAGTGCGTACAGCAGTTCCGTGATACTCGGCGCGGTCGATACAATCCTCTGGGGATTTTGTCCGCACGCAAGCGCGGCCGCAACAAGCCAGAGACTTGTGAATCGGAGAGCGCGTCGACGCGTCACCATGGGAGTCTTACACCGCCAATCGCCGTCCGCGAGAGCGATGAATACCCCAGCACTTCCTGATACCGCTCGTTGAGAGCGTTGTCCACGCGCACATGCAGTTCCACATGCCGCGTGACTTGGAAGGATCCGTTTATAAACACGTTCTCGTAGCCTTGGTTTCGGTTGATCGCGAAAAAGACGAAATCGTCTTCCTGCCGTTCTCCGACGAAGCGCG
>Ga0105238_10003548_pt1 | contig 15555 bp, 13 predicted proteins | sample KBSC34metaG_FD_81526 | JGI IMG/M metagenome (GOLD analysis project Ga0105238, IMG submission 81526) | Corn rhizosphere microbial communities from Kellogg Biological Station, Michigan, USA - KBS C3-4 metaG | ecosystem: Host-associated > Plants > Roots > Rhizosphere > Soil | place: Michigan, USA... | reverse complement strand
CGACCTGGCGGTGCTGGCGCCGGTGCGGGACTGGGGCATGACCCGCGAGCAGGAGATCGCCTATGCCGAGCAGCACGGCATCGAGGTGCCGGTCAAGTCGGGCGAGGCCTTTTCGATCGACCACAACCTGTGGGGCCGCTCGATCGAGGCCGGCCCGCTCGAGGATCCCTGGGTGGAGGCGCCGGAGCAGGCGTTCGCGCTGACGATCTCGCCGGAGCGGGCGCTGCCCGCGCCGCAGGTGGTCGAGATCGAGTTCGACCAGGGCCTGCCGGTGGCGATCGACGGCGAGCGGCTCGACCTGGTCTCGCTGATCGGCCGCGCGGGAGCGCTGGCCGGCGCCCACGGGGTCGGCCGCATCGACATGATCGAGAACCGGCTGGTCGGGATCAAGAGCCGCGAGATCTACGAGGCGCCCGCGGCCGCGCTGCTGATGGCCGCCTACGGCGGCGTGGAGGAGCTGGTCTGTGAGCGCGACCTGGCTCACACCAAGCAGGGGCTGGCGCTGCAGTACGCGACCCTGATCTACAACGGGCTCTGGTACTCGCCGCTGCGGGCGGCGCTGCAGGCGTTCATGCAGCACGTCACCGCTTCGGTCACGGGCACCGCCAAGGTCAAGCTCTACCGTGGCAGCTGCGCGGTGGTGGGGCGGACGGCCCAGGGGTCGCTGTACGACCACGGCCTGGCCACCTACGAGGAAGGCGACAGCTTCCACCACGGGGCGGCCGCCGGCTTTATCCACGTCTGGTCGCTGCCGACCAAGACCTGGGCCGCGGCCACGCAGCCGGATACAGTCGAGGTGTGACGGGGAACCCTGAACCGCTCTGGGCCGGCCGCCTGTCAGGCGGCCTCGATCCTGCCATCCTCGACTTCACCGCCTCGCTGGCGGTCGATCGGCGGCTGCTGCCATACGACCTGCGCGCCAGCGCAGCGCACGTGCGGATGCTGGCCCGCCAGGCCCTGATCGAGCCGGCTGAGGCGGACGCGATCGTGGCGGCGCTGGCCTCGCTGGAGCTGGAGCCGGACGCGCGCGACGAGGACGTGCACTCGGCGATCGAGCGGCTGCTGGGCGAGCTGGGGCCGCGCATCCACGCCGGCCGCAGCCGCAACGACCAGGTGCAGACCGCGATGCGGCTGTGGGCCAAGCAGGCCTGCGGGGATCTGATCGAGGCGGTGCGCGGGCTGGCCACCGCGTTGCTCGACCGCGCCGACGCCGAGGGCGACGCCGTGGTTCCGGGCTACACCCACGGCCAGCGGGCACAGCCGGTGTGGCTGGGCCAGCACCTGGCCGCGCACGTCTGGGCGCTGACCCGCGACGGCCGGCGGCTGTCCCAGGTGCGCGAGGCGGCCGACGTGTGCCCGCTGGGCGCGGGCGCGCTGGCCGGCTCGAGCCTGCCGCTCGACCCGGCGTGGGTGGCCGCGGAGCTGGGCTTCGCCCGCTCGTTTGCGAACTCGCTGGATGCGGTGTCAGACCGCGACTACCTGACCGGGCTCTGCTACGCGGCCGCTCTTGCGATGGTGCACCTGTCGCGGATCGGCGAGGAGCTGGTGTTGTGGACGTCGGCCGAGTACGGCTTCGCCGCGCTGGACGACAGCGCCGCCAACGGCAGCTCGATGATGCCGCAGAAGAAGAACCCGGATGCGGCCGAGCTGGTGCGGGGCAAGGCCGGCACTGCGATCGGGCGCTTGACCGGGCTGCTGTCCACCCTCAAGGGGCTGCCGCTGGCGTACAACCGCGACCTGCAGGAGGACAAGCGGGCCAGCTTCGACCAGGTCGACGACCTGGCCGGGGCGCTGGCGGCGCTGACGGTGTGCGTGCGCGGGCTGCGCTTCGACCGAGAGCAGATGGCGGCGGCGGCCGGGGACGGGCGCACGGTCGCGACCGATCTGGCCGAACAACTGGTGCGCGAGGGCGTGCCCTTCCGCGAGGCGCACGCGCGGGTGGCGGGGCGGGTGGCCGCGGGCGAGCGATTCACCGAGCCGACCGCAGAGCAGGCTGCGGCCGGCCGGCTGGCGCCCGACGACCTGCGCGCGCAGCTGGCGGAGGCACGCGCGGCGGTCGCAGCGCTGTGAGCGAGCTGCTGCTCGGCGGCGTCGCCGCATCCGCGCTGGCGGCCCAGTTCGGGACGCCGCTCTACGTCTACGACGAGCTCGAGCTGCGGGCCCGGTCGCGGGCCTATCTGGAGGGGCTGGAGAGCTACCCAGGAGCGTCGCGGGCGGTGTACGCCTGCAAGGCCAACGCCACGGTGGCGGTGATCGCGGCGGTGGTCGGAGAGGGGCTCGGCGCCGACGTGGCCTCGGCCGGCGAGCTGGCGGCAGCGCTGCGTGCCGGCGCACCGCCGGAGTCGGTGATCGTCCACGGCAACAACAAGTCCGACGCCGACCTGTCGGCGGCGATCGAGGCCGGATGCGGGCTGGTGGTGGTCGATCACATGGGCGAGCTCGACCAGGTGGAGCGGCTGGCGGCGGCGGCCGGCCGCGTGCAGCCGGTGCTGGTGCGCGTCACGCCCGGCATCGACGCCGACACCCATCAGAAGATCAGAACCGGCCACCACGGCTCCAAGTTCGGGTTCGCGGCTCCCGACGCGCTGGACGCGCTCGACCGCGCGGGGTCGCTGCTGCATGTTCAGCCGGCCGGCCTGCACGTGCATTTGGGATCGCAGATCAACCAGCTGGGGACGTACGCGGCCACTGTCGACTGGCTGGTCGCGTTCATCGAGGAGCACGGGCTGGGCGAGCTGCCGGTGCTCGACCTGGGGGGCGGGCTGGGCATCGCGCATGCGCCGGACGAGATCGAGCTCGAGATCCAGCCATCGCTGGAGGCGATCTGCGCGCATCTGACCGACGCGCTGATCGCACACGGGCTGCCGATGCCGGAGCTGGTGGTGGAACCGGGCCGCTCGATCGCGGGGCCGGCCGGGACGACGTTGTACCGGGTCGGGTCGATCAAGCGCGCGGCTGACGGCACCGTGTACGCGGCGGTGGACGGCGGCATGTCCGACAATCCGCGGCCGGCGCTGTACGGCGCCCGCTACACGGCGGTCGTGTGCGACCGGCCGGACGAGCAGGGGCGAACGGTGTACGCGATTGCGGGGAAGCACTGCGAGTCGGGCGACGTCCTGATCGAGCGGATCGAGCTGCCCGAACTGCACCCGGGCGACCTGCTGGCCGTGCCCGCGACCGGCGCCTACAACGCCAGCATGGCATCGACCTACAACCAGCTGCCGCGGCCGGCGGCGGTGATGGTGTCCGACGGCCAGGCACGGCTGGTGCAGCGGCGCGAGACGATCGAGGATCTGCTGGCACGCGAGGTGTGACCTTCGGCCTGGGTGGAACGGAGGTGCCGGGCACCGTCGTTACACGCGTTACCGAGGCGTGACACTCCCGTGACGCCGGTGGCTGGTTTCCTGTCACGGACGTGCAACACGGGCCGTCACCGTGCCCGGCACCTGCGTTCCAGGTCCTAGGCAGGAATCTGGCCGTGTTGCCAGAATCCGGTTTTCCCCTATCGTGTAGGTGAGATGGCTTCAGCGAGACCACGAGCTGTATGGAGCGGGAGCATCAGCTTCGGCCTGGTGAACGCGCCCGTGCGCATGTACGCGGCGATCAGCGAGCAGAACCTGAAGTTCAATCTGATCCACGAGAAGGACGGCGGCCGCATCGGCTACCAGAAGATCTGCAAGCTCGAGGACGAGCCGGTTCCCAACGAGGAGATCGTCAAGGCCTACCAGGTCGAGGAGGATGAGTTCGTCTTCCTGAACGACGAGGACTTCGAGGCGGCCGCGCCGGAGACGTACAAGACGATCACGATCCACGACTTCGTGCCGGCCGCGGAGATCGATCCGATCTACTTCGAGCGCACCTACTACCTCGGCCCCACCGAGGACTCGGCGGAGCCGGTCTACGCGCTGCTGGTGAAGGCGATGGAGCAGGCCGACCTGGTGGCGGTCGCGACCTACGTCTTCCACGAGCGCGAGAACCTCGGCTGCCTGCGCGTCCGCGAGGGCGTGCTCACCCTCGAGAAGATGTTCTTCGCCGACGAGGTGCGCCCGATCGACGGCATCGCCCCGGACCGCGCCAAGGTCGACAAGCGCCAGCTGGAGATGGCCATGCAGCTGATCGGCCAGTACCAGGGGACGTTCGACCCCGACAAGTACCACGACGAGTACCGCGAGCGGCTGATGGGCGTGATCGAGGCCAAGCGCAGCGGCGAGGGCGTCAAGCGCGCCGTCGAGAGCGAGGCACCGGCCGCGCCCGACCTGCTGGCCGCACTGCAGGCGTCGCTGGACGAGGTCAAGAAGCCCGCCAAGAAGAAGAGCCCGGCCAAGCCGGCCGCTAAGGCAGGCGCTGGCGGCGGCCGAGCAACGGCGACGCGAGGTCGCCGAGCCGGCTGACCCGCTCGATCACGGCCTCCATCGTGAACGCCGTGGGATCGAGGTCCGGCGTCAGCTCGTCCCAGGCCAGCGGAGTGGCCACCGTGGCCCCGGGCCGCGGCCGCACCGAGTAGGCGGCAGCCGTCGTCCGCCCCAGCCCGTTCTGGTTGGCGTCGACCAGCACCCCGTGTCGCTCCGACTTCTTCCACTTGGTCGTGATCAGGTCCGGGTGGGTGCGCGCCAGCGCCCGCGCCACCGCCGCCACGAACGCGCGGGCGCCGGACTGGTCGGTGCGCCGCTCGATCGGCACCAGGATGTGCATGCCCTTGCCGCCGCTGGTGCGGGGAACGCCCTCCAGCTTCAGCGCCGACAGCGCTTGGCGCACCAGCAGCGCCACCTCGACCACGGTCGAGTACGGCACGCCCTCGGCCGGGTCGAGGTCGAACATCACCAGATCCGGCCGGTCGGGCCGGTCGCGGCGGGCCAGCCATGGGTGCAGGTCGATGCAACCCATGTTCACCACCCAGGCCAGCGTGTCTGCGTCGTTGACCAGGATGTAGCGGATCCCGTCGTGGGTGTAGGTGCGCACCCACGCCGGCAGGTGGCTGGGGGCGTCTTTCTGGAAGAAGCTCTTGCCCTTGATGCCGTCCGGGTAGCGCAGCATCGTGAACGGCCGGTCGTGCAGGTGCGGCACCACCACCTCCGAGACGGCCTCGTAGTAGGCGAACAGATCGCCCTTGGTGATGCCCTCGTCGGGGAAGAACACCTTGTCGGGGTTCGAGAGCGTCACCCGCGAGCGTCGCCGCGGCGCGCGCTCCTCGGCCATCCCCAGGAACACCGGCGCGCGCAGCCGGCCGTCGCGCGTGCGCTCAGTGAACTGCACCTTCACGGCCAGCCGTGGCTCGATCCACGTCACCAGCCGGGCCGGCGTCTTGGGCATCCTCGGCACCGGATCGAGCGGCGGTTTTGCCACACGCAGCGGCTCCATCCGGCGCAGCAGCTCGCCGATGCTGCGCTCGTCCAGGCCGCTGCCGACGTTGCCGACCCAGGCCAGAGTATCGCCGTCGCCCTCGCCCAGCACCAGCGCGCCCAGCGCCTCTCGCGACCCCTGGCCGGCCGTCCAGCCAAGCACCAGAAACTCACCATCCTGTCGCGTCTTCACCTTCACCCAGTCCGCTGTCCGTCGTCCCGGCCGATACGGCGAGCCTAGCCGCTTGGCCACCACGCCCTCCAGGTTCTGCGCGACGACCGCCTGGAGCAGCGCCGCCCCGTCCTCGAATCCGGCCGACAGCCGCACCAGCGGGTTTCCCTCCACCAGCAGCTCGGCCAGCTGCTCGCGACGCTCTTCCAGGGGCTGGTCGATCAGCGGCCGCCGCTCCAGCTCGAGCAGGTCGAACAGGTAGTACGCGGGCGATCCCTCTCCGCGCTGCATCAGCGAGAAGCTGGGCCGGCCGTCCTCGTCCAGCATGCACAGCTCGCCGTCGACAACGCAGTCGGATGTGCGCAGCGCGTGGGGCAGCGCCCGCGCCACGGCGGCGAACCGTACGCCCATGTCGACGCCACGGCGGCTGGTGAGCGAGGCGACGCCGCCCTCGATCCGCGCCACCACCCGGTAGCCGTCCCATTTCACCTCGTGCAGCCAGCGCCCGCGACCGGGCAGCCGGTCGGCGGGGGTCGCCAGCATCGGCGCGTAGCCGGCCGGCGCCGCCCGGGCCACCTGCTCCGGCGAGTCGCGCTTCTTGATCACGAGCCAGTTCTTCTCGTCGCCGCCCATGTGGGCGGGCACCAGCGTCCACAGCCCCTGCAGCCGCTCCCCGACCAGCCGTACCGTGAGGCCGCCGTCGCGCTTGCGCTCGACCAGCTCGTAGCTGCCGTGGTCCCAGATCTCCATCGTGCCGGCGCCGTACTGGCCCTTGGGGATCACGCCGGAGAAGGTGGCGTACTGCATCGGGTGATCCTCGGTGTGCACGGCCAGATAGCGCTCACCGACCTCGAGCGGCAGGCCCTTGGGCAGCGCCCAGCTGGCCAGCACGCCGTTCATCTCCAGCCGCAGGTCGTAGTGCAGGCGCCGCGCGTCGTGTCGCTGCACGACGAACACCGGCAGCCCGCCCTCCGCTGGCTGCGCCTCGCCACCCGCCGGCTCGGGCGTTCGCCCCGGCCGTCGCTTGCGGCGGTACTCGTCAAGCGACATCAGCGGTAGCGGGCGATGCCGACGTGACGGGCGCCGGCCGGCGTGTCGCCGAACCGGTAGACGAGCAGCCCGCCCGGCTGCCTGCCGGGCAGCGGGAAGGCCAGCGTGCCGATGGCCCGCTCGCCCGCCTGCAGCTGCCGGCCAATCAGCGGGCGGGGCGTGTTGGCACCGGCGGCGGCCAGGTAGGTGTGGTTGAGCGTGGTGCGCAGCCACACCTGCGTCGGCTGCACGGTCGCGACCTGGTTGCTGTTGTTGGTGATGGCAACAGTGAACACGGCGAAGATGCGGGTGCCGGGCGGCGTTACCGTGACGGGCACGTGCTTCTCCCAGCGCAAGCCCATGATGCGCAGCGCCAGGTTGTCGAGCCGAAGCGTGGCGCCGGGCGCGGCCACCGTGTAGGTGATGCCGTCCGAGAGCTTGACCGTGCCCGAGGCGGGCAGCACGGTGGCGGTGGGCGCCGAGGCTCCGCTGCCGGCAGAGGTGGCGCCGGAGGAGCCGCCGCTACAGGCGGCGGTCGCGACCAGGATCGCAAGCAGGGCGGTCAGCCGCATCAGCACGCGGAAACCTTAGTTGCAGACGCTCACGCGCGGCGCTGCCGCAGCACTTCGAGCGGCGCCAGCGGGTCGATCCCGTCCCGCGCCAGCAGCAGCATCGAGTGGAACCAGAGGTCGGCCACCTCCGCCACCAGCTCGGGGCTGCCGGCCTCTGCCAGCAGCACCTCGACCGCCTCCTCGCCGACCTTGCGCTGGGCCGCCTCCCGCGCGGAGCCGAGCATGCCGGCCACGTAGCTGTCCCCGGCCTGACCGCGGCGCGACTCGATCACGGCGGCCAGCTCGGCCAGCACCGCCGGCCGGTGGTCGAACCGTCGTGGCCCGAAACAGGTCTGCTCGCCGGTGTGGCAGGCCGGCCCGGCCGGGTGCACGCGCATGAGCAGCGTGTCACCGTCGCAGTCGGGCGTGATCGACTCCAACGCCATCGTGTTGCCGGACGACTCGCCCTTCTTCCAGAGCCGGTTGCGGGATCGCGAGTGGAAGTGCGCGAGGCCGGTCTCGCGGGTCGCGTCCAGCGCCTCCTGGTCGGCCCACGCCACCATCAGCACGTCGCCGCTGCCGGCGTCCTGCACGACGCAGGCGACCAGCTGCCCCGGCTCGAGGTTCAGATCCTGATCGGCAGGCCGCACGCCGCCACCTCCCGTTTCACCTCGTGGATCGGATACGTGCCGTCGTGGAAGATCGATGCCGCCAGCGCCGCCGAGGCGCCGGTCTCGAGCGCCGCCGTGATGTCGGCCGGCTGACCGGCGCCGCCGGAGGCGATCACCGGCACGCGCACCGCCCCGCAGATCGCCCGCAGCAGCTCCAGGTCGTACCCCCGGTGGGTGCCGTCGCTGTCGATGCTCGTCACCAGCAGCTCGCCCGCGCCCAGCTCGGCCGCCTGCCGTGCCCAGGCGACGGCGTCGCGGCCGGTGGGCCGGCGGCCGCCGCGGGCGTGGACCTGCCAGCCGCCGTTGCGGCGGGCGGCGTCGATCGCCACCACCACGCACTGGCTGCCGAAGCGGTCGGCCAGCTCGGCGATCAGCGCGGGGCGGTCGAGGGGCGCGGTGTTGACGCTGATCTTGTCCGCGCCGGCCAGCAGCAGCTCGCGGCCCTGGGCTGTCCCGGACACGCCGCCACCCACGCACAGGGGCACGTCCACCGTCTCGGCCGCGCGCTCGACCGCCCGCAGCAGCGCCGTCCAGCTCTCCACGCCTGCTGCGATGTTCAGCCACACGATCTCGTCGGCGCCGTCCGCGGCGTAGCGCGTCGCCGCGTCCACCGGATCGCCGCAGTCGCGCAGCGACTCGAAGTTGATGCCCTTCACCAGGCGGCCGCCGCGGACGTCGAGGCAGGGGATCACGCGCTTACGCAGCAAGCCACCGCTCCAACATCCGCCGGCCGTCGGATGCGCTCTTCTCCGGGTGGAACTGGACGCCGCTGAGCCGGCCCGAACGCACGACCGCCGGCACCCGGCGGCCGTCGATCGAGGTGCGGGCGGCCACCAGCAGATGGTCGCAGTCGACGGCGAACGAATGCGCGAAGTAGCAGACCGCCGGCGGCCCGTCTCCGACCACGTCGTTCCACCCCATGTGCGGCACCCGCTCGGCCCAGTCGATCGCGATCACGTTCCCGGCCAGCAGGCCCAGGCAGTCGACGTTGTCCTCGTCGCTATGTCCGAACAGCAGCTGCATGCCCAGGCAGACGCCCATCAGCGGCGCCGTCGACGCGCCCAGCGCGCGGTCGAGCCCGCGGCTCCGCAGCGCCGCCATCGCCGGCCCCGCCGCGCCGACGCCGGGCAGCACCAGGCGCTCGGCGCCGGCCACCACGGCGGGATCGCCGCTCACCTGCACCGTCGCCCCCAGCCGCTCGAATGCGGCCCGCAGGGAGCGCAGGTTGCCGGCGCCGTAGTCGATCAGCGTGACCGTGGTCAGATCGCTCCCTTCGTGCTCGGCAGCGACCCGGCCCGGCCGGAGTCGACCGCGACCGACTGGCGCAGCGCCAGCGCCAGGGCTTTGAAGGCCGCCTCGACCAGATGGTGGTCGTCGTTCCCGTGGCCCTGGAGGTGGATCGCCAGGCGACCGGATCGGGACAGCGAGTCGACAAAGTGCGGCACCAGGCTGGCCGGCAGGCCGCCCACGCGCAGGTCGCGCAGCGGCAGGTCGACGGCGGCGTGGCCGCGCCCGCCCAGGTCGACGGTCGCGTGGCAGATCGCCTCGTCCAGCGGGGCCCGCGCGTCGCCGTAGCGGACGATCCCGGCGCGATCGCCGAGCGCGCGGTCGAGCGCGGTGCCCAGGGCGATCGCGACGTCCTCGACGGTGTGGTGCTCGTCCACCCACAGGTCGCCGAGGCAGCTGAGCCGCAGATCGGTGAGCGAGTGAAAGGCGAGCGCCGTCAGCATGTGGTCGAGGAACCCGATGCCGGTCGCGATCTGGCTGCGGCCGCTGCCGTCCAGCGACCACTCGACCTCGATGCGGGTCTCACGGGTCGACCGCTCCACCCGCCCGGTGCGCTCGCCGGTCGCCGCCGGTGCCGGCGCCGTCAGGCCCAGCGCCTCAAGCACCTGGTCGTTCTGGCGCGGGGAGCCGATCGTGATCCGCAGGCAGGTGGGTAGCGCGTCGAACGTGCGAACGACGATCCCCGCGCTCAGCAGGCGCGAGACCCACGGCTCGATGGGCTCCCCCAGGTCGGCGAACAGGAAGTTTGCCGACGACGGTGAGATCTGCCAGCCCAGGCCCGACAGCGCCAGCCGCATCCGCTCCCGCTCAGCCACCGTCTCGGCCACGTCGGCCTCCATCAGGCCGCGATCCTCGGTCAGGGCGCGCACGGCCAGGGCATCCGAGAAGCTGGAGATGCTCCCGGGAGGCCGGATCGCCTCGAGCTTGCGCGCGATCGCAGGCGGCGCCAGCAGGTAGCCGACGCGGGCGCCGGCCAGCGCGAACGCCTTGGACAGCGTGCGCACGACCACCACGTCGTCGCGCTCCCGCACCAGCCCCGACAGGTCGGTTCCGCCGAACTCGATGTAGGCCTGGTCGATTACGACCAGACCGCCGCCTCGGTCGGGCACGTCGCCCGGCGAGTCCTCGCCGGTGGGGTTGTGAGGCGAGCAGACCCAGGTCAGACGCACGCCCTCGGGCCGATCGGCGAGCACGCCGCCGGCCAGGGCGGTGGCACCCTCGTAGAGGCCGTAGCAGGGCTGCCGCGCGTAGGCCGTGTCGCCGCGCGACAGCGCCAGGAGCGCGCACAGCACGAGTCCCTCGTCAGCGCCGGCCGTGGCGACGATCTGGTCGGCCGGGAAGTCCGTGTACCCGGAGATCGCGTCTCGCAGCCGAAGGTAGCTGGAGTCGGGATAGCGGTTGACCGCGACGCCCGCCAGCCAGGCCGCCGAGCCCGCGTACCACGCCGGCGGCCGCGGCTGGGTGTTCTGGTCGAGCCGGATCACCGGGGTGCCGGGCGGGATCCGCTGCTCCCAGCCCTCCTGCCAGCGGTACGGCTCGACGTCTGCCAGATCCTCCCTGATGATCACGGGACGAGGTTCTCGATCGGCAGGACGAGGATGCTGGAGGCGCCGGCGCCGCGCAGCGGCCCCAGCAGCTCCACCACCTGCTGGCGGTCGACGACGGCGTGCACCGCATGCATGCCCGTGCGCGCCAGCGGCAGCACCGTCGGCGACTCCAGGCCCGGCAGCAGGTCGATCACGACCTGCAGCGCGCTGTCCGGCGCGTTCAACATCAGGTAGCGCTTGCCGCGGGCGGCGAGGACGCTCTCCATCACCGTCGCCAGCGACCGCGCGATCGCCTGCTGGCGCTCGTCGAGGCCCGGCCGTGCCAGCAGCACCGCCTCCGACTCGAGCACCGTATCGACCGCGCGTAGCCCGTTCTGGCGCAGCGTCTCGCCGCTGGACACCAGGTCGCAGACGGCCTCCGCCGCGTCCAGGCGTGGCGCCAGTTCGACCGAGCCGTGGATCGCGACCACCTGCACGTCGATGCCCGCATCGGCGAAGAAGCGGCGGGTCGTCGAGGGGTAGGCGGTGGCCACTCGGCAGCCGTCCAGGTCGGCCGCCCGCTGGACCGGCGAGGCGTTGGCGACCGCGAGCTCGAGCCGGCATCGGCCAAAACCCAGCGGCAGCAGCTCCAGAGCATCCGTGCCCGACTCGATCAGCTGGTTGCGCCCGGCCACGGCCGTCTCCACGGCGCCGTCCGCCGCCCACGCTGGGATGTCGTCGGAGCGCGCGAACAGCACCTCGATGTCCCACTGCGAGCAGTGCTGGTAGAGGGCACGGCCGTTCACCTCGACCTCGACGCCGGCGGCGCGCGCCAACTCGACGGCCGGGGCGTGCATGCGGCCCTTCGAGGGCAGCGCCAGGCGGAACGGCCGGCTCATCGCTTCGCTCCCAGGCGCTCCAGCACCAGCCGGTAGCCGCCCTCGCCGTGGTTCAGCCAGTGCGCGACCCGGGTGACGGTCGCGGTGGACGCGTGCAGCTGCGATGCCACGCGGGCGTAGGGCGTCCCGGCGTGCACCAGGCGCGCCGCCTGCCAGCGGTGCGACAGCGACTCGAGCTCGTGCAGGGAGCAGATGTCGCGCAGGAACGCCGCCGCCTCATCGCGTGTGCGCAGCACCAGCAGCGCGTCGCAGAGGTCGTCGATGTTCGAGTCCCGCCAGTCTTCTGCCATCGTGCTAGCATTTTAGCATGCTAAACCGCGATAACGGCACCGCGATCCGCGTGGTGCCCGCGATCGACTTGCTGGACGGTCACGTGGTGCGGCTGCGGCAGGGGCGCTACGACCAGGTGACGGAGTACCCCGTCGATCCGGGCGAGGTGGCGGCCACCTACGCGCAGCAGGGCGCGACCCTGCTGCACGTGATCGACCTCTCGGCCGCCCGCGACGGCGTGCGGCCCGCCGCCCATGCCGAGGCGATCCGGCGGCTGGTGGGCGATTCCGGCATGGCCGTCCAGGTGGGGGGCGGCATCCGCGACGAGCGTGCGCTCCTGGATGCGCTCGAGCTGGGGGTGGCGCGGGTGCTGGTGGGCACGCTGGCGGCGGCACAGCCGCAGCTGGTGGGGCGGCTGGCCCGTGACACCGCGCGTGTGGCGGTGGCCGCCGACGTGCGCGAGGGAACGGTGCGGGCGGCGGGGTGGCTGGAGGACACCGGGGTCGCGGCCGAGACCTTCGTGCGGTCGCTGGCCGAGGCCGGCGTGCGCGACTTCCTGGTCACCGCGATCGAGCGGGACGGAACCGGTGACGGGCCCGACACGGCGCTGCTGGCGCGCTTGCGGCCGCGCGTGCCGGGTCTGCTGATGGCCGCCGGCGGGATCGGGTCGGCGGTCGACGTCGAGGCGGTGGCCGCAGCCGGTGCCGACTGCGCCGTGATCGGCCGCGCCCTCTACGACGGCTCTCTGACCCTGTTGGAGGCCTCGGCCTCGGCTCGCAGTTCGCCCACCGAGAGGCCCTCGTAGCTGAGGAAGAAGAAGCCGATGCCGACGCCCACCACCGCTTCGATCAGCTGCAGCCCGATCGAGAACGTGATGGCGAGGTTGGTGGGCACGTTGTAGACCTGCAGAGCGGTGTACGTGGCGCCCTGGAACACGACCAGGTTGCCGGGCACGATCGGGAACAGGCCGACCAGGTTGGACGCCAGGAACACCAGCGCCGCCGCGCCGATGCCCTTCTCGATGCCGTAGGCCTCGAGCGCCCACAGGATGCCGACCATCTGCGCCAGCCAGGACATGGTCGACGTGAACAGCGCCCACAGCAGCAGGCGCGGCCGCCGGAACAGCGCCTGGCCCTGGCGCAGCGCCATCGGCAGGGCGCCCAGGCTGATGCCGAGCAGGTGCCACCAGCGCTCGACGATGTCCGACTCCGTCGGCACGTTGCCGCGGCGGTAGCGCGCCCACACCTCGATCGCACACGCGGCCACGGCGATCACCAGCACCACGCCGATCAGCACCAGCAGCAGGTTCACCGCCCAGCCGGGCACCGAGACGAAGACCGTCACGCCCACCAGCACGGCGATCAGCGTCACCCCCGACAGCAGCTGCTCGGTGACCAGGGTGCCGACCATGGTCGGCAGCGGCACCTCGACGCCGCGCGCGCTCAGCTTGCGCCGCAGCACCGAGATCCGCGCCACCTCGCCCAGGCGCGCGAACAGCACCGTGTTCAGCAGGAAGCCGATGAAGATGGCCGGCACCACCTCTGCGAAGTGCACGTTCAGGCGCCCGCCGGGGTCTCCATCGGCGCTGGGGATGCCCTCGACCGCGTCCAGCGACGCCTTCCAGGTGAGCCCCTTGGCGGCCACGGACACCAGGTTTGCGGCCAGCGCCGCGAACACCAGCGTGGGGCTGGCGTCGGTGATCACGCCGCCCAGCGCCTTCAGGTCGAGCTTGGTCGACAGGATCAGCACGCCGCAGACCACGGCCGCGGCCACCAGCATCGCCCGCAGCGCCATGCGCCTGCGCGGGCGCAGCTCTCCGGCCAGCTCGGAGATGGTCACGAACTGGATGCCCTGCTCCTTGCCGGCCTCGAGGATCAGCGGCAGCGCTTCCACCGTCTGCGACCGGTCGTCGCCGTTGCCGGAGCCGTCGGCGTCGTGCAGGAGCAGGATCGCCCCCGGATAGAGCCGCGACACGCTGCGGTCGACGATCCGCTCGATGCCGGGCTTGGCCGTGTCCCAGACGCCCGCGGTCCACCCAACCACGCGGTAGCCGAGGCGGCGCGCGACCGGTACCAGGAAGGGGCTGCGAAAGCCGTGAGGGGCGCGGAACAGCGGCGCCGGCGCGGCGCCGGTGGCGCCCACGACGGCCTCGTCCAGGGCGCGCAGCTGGTGGGCGATTCCGGTCGGGCCCTCGAAGGTGAGCAGCCGGTGGTCGTCGCCGTGGCTGGCCAGCTCGTGGCCCTCGGCCACGATCCGGCGGGCGATCTCGGGGTGGGCGCGCACCTGGCGCCCCAGCGCGAAGAAGGTGGCGCGCACGCCGGCCTCGGCCAGCGCGTCCAGGATCGGCGGCGTGAACTCGGCGCTGGGCCCGTCGTCGAAGGTGATCGCCGCCTTCGGGGCGAGCACCCGGCCCCCGCCGATGACGCGGCCGAACAGCGGGTTGTTGGGCGTGAACGCCGCCCAGGCCAGCACCAGCGCCGTCAGCACCGCTGCGGCAAACACGAGGTCGCCGAACAGCCCGCCGAGGGCCACCGCCAGCACCGCCGCGCCCGTCAGCCAGACGGCGGCGAGCGCTACGAAGAGGCTGATGACCTGGCGCTTGCCCATGCCGGTCGTCGTCCTGCCGTCAGATCGGCATAGTAGTTCTCGAGCTGCGCGCCGACCTGTGGCCAGGCGTAGCGCTCGAGCGCCGTCCTGCGCCCTTCGGCGGCCATCCGCTCCCGCCCGGCGTCGTCGTCCAGCAGCCGTGCCAGAGCAGCGGCGAACCGCTCCGCCGACTTCGCCGGGTGCACCAGGTAGCCCTGGCGCCCATCCTCCATCAGCAGCTGGAAGCCGCTGATGCGGCTGGCCGCCACCGCCCGGCCGCAGCTCATCGCCTCCAGCAGCACCATCCCGAACGAGGCGCGGTCGCACGGCGTGCAGAACACGTCACCGGTGACCAGGTAGTTGGGACGGCTGCGGTTGAGACGGCCTGCGAAGTGCACGAAGGGCCGCGCGGCGTCGCTGACCATGCGCTCGTAGTACGGACGCAGCGGGCCGTCGCCGACCACGATCAGGCGCACCGCCGGCCCCCGCTCGGCGAACAGCAGCTGGTGGGCCTGGATCATCGTGTCCACCCCGTTGCGGGGATCGAACCGGCCCACGAACACGATCGAGCGGTGGTCGCCCGTCAGCTCGGCCACCGGCTCTGCGTCCGGCGAGAAGTGGTCGGTGTCGATGCCGTTGGGGATCACGTCGTAGGCGTAGGGGAAGTACGGGGTGAGCGAGCCGATGCAGGCCTCGCTGACGCACACACGGCCGTCCAGCCGCTCGATCGCGGGCCGGATCAGCTCGGCCTGGATATCCATACCCAGAGTCTGCGGAAATACGCTGTGGAAGGTGGCGATCGAGAGCGCGTCGTCGGGCGTGTTGTCGATCGCCCAGGCCGGCATCTGCGGGTTGTAGGGGGCGTGCACGTGCACCACGTCGAAGCCGCGCCCGCGGAAGAATGCGCCCAGCCGGCGGCCCAGCCGCGGCCCGATGGTGTGGGTGGTCTCGGCGCCGTTGCCCCAGCCCGGCACGTACAGGCGGATCGACGTGCCGATGGTGGCGACCTCGAAGGTCGGCTCCGGGACCGCCATCGCGTCGTCCTGCACGGGCGGGGCGCCCAGCTTGCGACCGGTGACGACGGTCACCTCGTGGCCGAGATCGGTCAGCGCACGGGCCTGACCGTCCACGTGCTCGCTGATCCCACCCAGGGTCGGGTAGTAGAAGTCGGTGACGATCGCGATCCTCATCGGATGCGCCATGCTACCGGGTGCGACGGCGTTGG
>Ga0105238_10003544_pt1 | contig 15558 bp, 9 predicted proteins | sample KBSC34metaG_FD_81526 | JGI IMG/M metagenome (GOLD analysis project Ga0105238, IMG submission 81526) | Corn rhizosphere microbial communities from Kellogg Biological Station, Michigan, USA - KBS C3-4 metaG | ecosystem: Host-associated > Plants > Roots > Rhizosphere > Soil | place: Michigan, USA... | reverse complement strand
GGGCCGGCGGCCGTCTTCTCGCGGTCCACCCGCTCCTTCTCCTCTTTCGCCTTGCGCTCGGTGTCCCGGGCCAGGGCGGCTTGCTTCTCCTTCTCCAGCTTCTCCTTGGCCTCGCGCTCCTTGGTCTCCCGGGCCAGGCCGTCGGCGATGGTCTTGTCGCGATCGACCTTGTCCTTCTCCAGCTGCTGGATGCGTGCCTTGGCGTCGGTCCAGCCCTTCGTGGCATCGGCGAGCTGCTTGTCCCGCTCCTGGAGCTGCTTCTCCAGCTTCTCCTTGGCGTCGCGCTCCTTGTCGGCCAGCGCCTGGATCCTCTTCTGCTCGGTGTCCGCCTGCAAGAGCACCTTCTTCTGTTCCGCCTCGGACTGCGCCACGACCTTCTTGTGCTCGGCGTCGGATTGCGCCGCGACCTTCTTGTGCTCGGCGTCGGCAGCCGCCAGCTGGCTCTTGGCATCGGCCACGGCCTTCTTCAGCTCACCCTGCAGGCGCTGGTTCTCGGCGCGCTGTTTGGTGTCGCTGTCCTTGAGCTCGGCGAGCTCCTTCTTCATGCGCTCGTTGTCGGCGCGTAGCTGGGTCACCTGCCGCTCGAGCTCTTGCGTCTCGGCGGCCGCGCGCCGCTTCTCGGCCTCGAGCGCCTTGGCGGCGCTCTTCTCGGCCGCCGCCGCCGCCCGCGCCTCTTTCGCGGTCGGCTTGTGGGCGGCGACGGCCTCGTCGCCTGCGCCCGTTCCGGCTTCGGCGACGGCTTCCGCTGCGGTGGGCGGGTGGTGAGCCTCCTCGAAGGCGGCGGTGACGGTCTTGGTGGTCATCCCCGCCGTCACGTCGATGTTCGGGTTGATCTTCAGCGCTTCTCGGAAGTACTTGAGCGCGGTGGGGCGATCCTCGAGGCCGTCGACGTAGAGCACGCCGAGGTGCAAGTACGTCCGCGCCAACATCGCCTCGCCGGCCAGCGCGTCCTTCCCGGCGGCCAGGGCCTCCGTCAACTTGCTCTTCATCTTCTTGAAGTCACCGTCACCGTAGGCGGCGACGGCCGCGCGATTGAGGGCCGTCACCTGCTCGATGACGGCCTGCTTGTCCGCCTTGTCGACAGCGAAGGCTGGCCCACCGCGCGCCGCGATCGCCAGGAGAAGGACGAAGCCACCAAGACGAAGCCGAGTCCCACGCGGTTCCACGGGCCGGAGCTTAGGCCGAGGCCGCGGCCAATTCCAAGGAGCGGCGCGGCAGGGGATGGCTCAATGACCTCGCGCGGCGAGGGCGTCGCGGATCAGATGGGCCGACACGGTGGGGCGCGGGATCCGGACCGCCCTGCCCCGCCGGCGCCCCGCCGGCACGTCGAACCATCGTCGCACGTCTTCCTCCAACCCCAGGCCGTGCATGTAGTTGTAGAGAGCCTTGCGCAACCCCGCGCCCAGGCCGTCGTGATCGGTCCCGGTGGGATCGTCGAAGGCGACCTCGTTGCGCGCGAAGACCGCCGCGGCGGGCGGCGGCTCGCTCCGCAGCCGGATCCCGAACAGGTCGGGCTTCTGCCCCACGGGGCTGTGGCGGGTGGCGGCGAAGCGATGCCAGAACGCCGACTGCACGCAGTCGGCCTCGAACAGCTGGCGCACGAGCTCGAGGGAGTCGATCGTCTCCTGGGTCGTCTCGGTGGGGAAGCCGTACATCAGGTAGGCGTGCACCATCACGCCAGAGGCCGTGAACGCCCGCGTGACCCGCGCGACCTGCTCGACGGTGACGCCCTTCTTGATGAGGCCGAGCAGCCGGTTGGAGGCCACCTCGAGCCCGCCCGACACGGCGACGCACCCCGACCGCGCGAGCAGCTCCGTGAGCTCGGGCGTGAACGTCTTCTCGAAGCGGATGTTCGTCCACCAGGTGATGACCACGCCGCGCGCGAGCAGACGCTGGGCCAGCGCGCGCAGCCCGGCCGGGGGAGCCGCCTCGTCGACGAAGTGAAAGCTGGTCTGTCCCGTCTCGGCCACCAGGGTCTCGATGCGATCGACCAGCACGTCGGCCGCCGCCAGATCGTAGCGATCGATGTAGTCGAGGGTGATGTCGCAGAACGTGCACTTCCGCCAGTAGCAGCCGTGCGCGATGGTCAGCTTGTTCCAGCGGCCGTCGGACCACAGGCGGTGCATCGGGTTCAGCATCTCGAGCAGGGACAGATAGCGGTCGAGGTCGAGCCCGTCGTAGGTGGGCGTGCCGCTGTCGGCGAGCCGGACGTCGTGCAGGGCGCCGTCGGTGCGCAGGACCACGCGGCCGTCGGACGCCCGCACGAAGGTGCGCAGCAGCGGCGCCGCCGGATCGCGCAGGTGCTCGACGAGGGCCAGGAGCGGACGCTCGCCGTCGTCCAGCGTCACGAAGTCCACGTAGTCGAACACGCGCGGATCGGACAGCTCACGCAGCTCGGTGTTGACGTAGCCCCCGCCCAGCACCACGCGAGTCCCCGGCGCGGCCGCCCGCACGGCGCGCGCGATGCGAAACGCGCCGTACACGTTCCCGGGAAAGGGCGCCGTCAACCCGACCAGGTCGGGGCGATGGACGCGGACCAGCTCCCGCGTGATCTCGTCCAGGGCCTCGTCGACCTGGGTGGGCGGCCCCTCCAGCGCGTCGCGCAGCGGATCGAAGGTCGGCGCCGCCACGGCCAGGCGCTCGCCGTAGCGGGACAGCTCGAAGCCCGGGTCGATTCCGTCGCGGATGACATCGGCGAGATCGTCGATGAAGAGCGTGGCCAGGTGCTTGGCCCGATCCGCGGTGCCGAGCGCGCCGAACGCCCACACGAGCGGCTCGTCGGCGCCATCCACCCCCGCGTTCTCGTCGAGGGGCGCGAAGCGAGGTCCCTCGGGCAAGAAGGCCCGCCCGGCGATGCGCAGCGCCAGCCCCGGATCGCGCCCCTGCAGGAATCGGACGGCGGCGTCGACAGTGGCCGCGTAAGCCTCTCCCTGAGCGAGAAAGTTGGCGACCGACGGCGCCAAGGACCCCGGCGGCACCTCGGCCGGAGCCGCCGCCCGCCGCCGTCCCCGGGCGCGCCCCACCCCCACGGCGGCCCGCCCGCCCAACGTCGCGAGCATCCGTTGCACGCCCGCGCGCGAGAAAAGGCGGTGAAAGAGCTCGATCGCAGGATCGGCCTGGCGCACCTCCAGGTCCAGCTTCGTGGCGTGTTTCTTGAGAAAGCCCGTCAGATACGCCGTCGCGGGGTACGGCGTGTTGAGCTGGATCATCGGGGGCGTGAGCAGCAGGATGCGCAAGGCCAAGCGGCCCCGAGCATACCGCCCCGCCCCCGTCCCGCTACGGAAGGAGGACGACTTCGCCGCGGAGGGCGACGCCGCCGATGAAGGTACCGGCGCCGCACTCGTACTGCGTCTCGCTCGAGAATTCGACGTTCTTGTACACGCTGCGGATGTTGACGACGGCGTTGCCGCCCAGCTGGCGCGCCCGCTCCTGCAGCGAGATGGCCGCCGACAAGAACGCCCACTCGCAGCCGTCCTTGTCGGACTTGTTCGCGAAGTTCGTCTTCTTGTTCGCGGTGTACTCGCCCATGCTCCGCGTGGGCGCCGCGTGCTTCTGCGGGCCAAAGTAGAAGCGGACGCCACCGTTGAGCTTGGCCTTGGCGTCGGGCGTGCTCATGGCGTCGAGGATGGGGAACCGCAGCCTGTCGTCGCGGGCATCGGCGGGCACTGCGGCGAAGAGCGAGATCAAACCGAGCGCCAGGATCGCTCCGGCGCCGACCTTCCTGTTCCGAACGGCTGTGCGCTTCATGGGTGGCGAAACTAACATCGAAGATGGCCTCCTTCCAGGTTGTCCGTCTCCGTCCAGATCGGTCCGCCGGCCGTCGCCTCTCCGAGGGGTGCCTTGACCGGCCGTCACGCGCCGCCATAGTTGGGCCGTGAGCAAGACCCGGCTGGAAGCCTTCAGCGACGGAGTGATCGCCATCCTGATCACGATCCTGGTCCTCGAGCTGAAGATCCCGCACGCGGACACCCTCGAGGCCGTACGTCCGATGCTGCCCGTGTTCGCGAGCTACCTGATGAGCTTCGTGTACCTCGGCATCTACTGGACCAACCACCACCACCTGCTGCACACCGTCGACCACGTCAACGGGCGGATCTTGTGGACCAACCTGCACCTGCTCTTCTGGCTTTCGCTCGTTCCCTTCGCGACCGGCTGGATGGGCGAGAATCACTTCACCCCGGTGCCGACGGCCGTCTACGGCGGCGTCCTGCTGATGGCGGCCATCGCGTTCACCGTGCTGGTGCGGACCATCGTCGCCAGCCAGGGCGCCCGCTCGTCGCTGCGGGCGGCCGTGGGGCGGGACCGCAAGGGCAAGATCTCGCTCGCCCTGTACGGCGTGGCGATCGCGGCGACCTTCTTCGACCGGTGGATCTCGGTCGGGATCTACGTGCTGGTCGCGATGATCTGGTTCGTGCCCCGACAGCCGGATCGAGTCCCGCTTCAAGGAGTGATCGCGATGGGGACCGCCCGCGGTGGACAGCCGTCGCGCTGGCCCGGATACTCGTCAGGTCCGACCAGCGCCCGACCAACGAAGGGCGCCGCTATGGCAGAGTAGCAGGGCGGCGCGCCCGGGCTCGGAGCCTGACGGGCCGGGATCGACGCGCCGTCGACCTCCTTTGTCCTCTCTGCCTCTGCCCATTTGGCCCATTTTGGCGAGAAAGCGAACAACGTCCGGCCCGACCAGCCCCAACGGGCCTCGCGACAGCGTGGTGCGTGGCGCGCTGGATGCCATGCTGCGCCTTCCCGAAGCGCGGGCGCGGCGACGCGCCCGCAGCCGCAGCGGCGCCGCCTGCGTCAGCGACCCGCAGGCCGTCCAGCCGGTCCGCCAGGCCGGCACGCAGGCCTTGTCCCGCGCCAGCGGCGCGCCGCTCGTGCCCGGCAACCAGGTCCGCGTGCTGGAAGACGCCGATGGCAACTACCCGGTGTGGCTGGCCGCCATCCGCAACGCACGGCGGTTCATCCTGTTCGAGAACTACATCTTCGAGGAGGACGAGGTCGGCACCGCCTTCGCGGAGGCGCTGGCCGAGCGCGCGCGGGCCGGCGTCCGCGTCAGGTTCGTGCGCGACTGGCTGGGCAGCAAGGGAGGGGCCTCCCGCGGGTTCTGGAAGCGCCTCGCGGCGGCCGGCGTGGAGATGCGGTGCTTCAACCCGCCTCGCCTCGACAGCCCGTTCGGATGGATCAGCCGCGACCACCGGAAGATGGTCACCGTCGACGGGGAGGTCGCGTTCGTCAGCGGCCTGTGCATCAGCCAGCGCTGGTGCGGCGCGCCCGACCGCGGGGTGCCCCCTTGGCGCGACACCGGCCTCGAGATCCAAGGACCGGCCGTGGCCGACGTCGAGCAGGCCTTCGCCGGTATCTGGGAGGCCATGGGCGATCCCATCCCCGCGGGCGAGCTCTCGAACGCGGCGGACCTCGCGCCGGCCGGCACCGTCGCGCTGCGCGTAGTGGCCGGCGTCCCGAGCACGGCGGGTCTGCTCCGGATGGATCAGCTCGTCGCCGCCGTCGCGCGGCGAACCCTGTGGCTCACCGACGCCTACTTCGTGGGGCTGTCCTCGTACGTCCAGGCGTTGCGCGCCGCGGCCCGCGACGGCGTGGACGTGCGCCTGCTGGTCCCGAGCTCGACCGACCTTCCGATCGTGGGCGCGCTGTCGCGGTCGGGTTACCGGTCGCTCCTCGAGGCGGGCGTGCGGATCTTCGAGTGGAACGGCTCGATGCTGCACGCCAAGACCGCCGTGGCGGACGGGCGGTGGACCCGCGTGGGTTCCACCAACTTGAACCTGGCCAGCTTCCTCGGGAACTACGAGCTGGACGTGGCCATCGAGGACACCGGGATCGCCGGCCAGATGGAGGAGATGTACGAACGCGACCTGACCAACGCCACCGAGATCTACCTCGAGCAGAACCGGGTCGTGCGCCTCGGGACCCGGGCGCTCGCGCCGTCGCGGGCGCGGCGGCGCCGCGGTGTGAGCGGCGGGGCCCGCCAAGGGCGGAGCGGCCGCGCGGCCGCGAGCGCCGTGCGCGTCGCGAACGCGGTCGGGGCGGCGGTCACGAATCACCGCGAGATCGGCCGAGCCGAGGGCCGCGTGCTGTGGGGCAGCGGCCTCGGCCTGGTCCTCATCGCGTCCGTGAGCGCCCTGTGGCCACGGATCCTCGCCACGCCCCTCACCCTGATCGGTATTTGGGTCGGTCTCACGTTGATCTGGCGCGCCCGCAAGCTGGCCCACAGTCAGGCGCCCAGCAAGACGGACGCGAAGACCGAGGCGAAGGACCCGAAATCGGAGGTGAAAGACGGCGAGACCGCCGCCCCTCCCCCGCTCCCCGGGCCCTAGCAGCTCGGGCGCATCAGCCGGCGCGCAGCTCCGGGTACTCGCCCGGATTCTTGATGATGGCGGCCGCCGTGCCGCCGTCCCGGAACAGCAGCGTGTCGTCATACTTGCCGAAGTTGGTGACGGTCTTGGTACCGCCTTTGGCCGGCCAGCCATCGTCGCCCGCCTTCACACCCAGGCCGTTCAACAGATTGCAGTAGTACTTGTTGATGGGCTTCGAGGCGACGTCAGGAGGGGTCCCCACGCTGTCCAGCATGTTGAACGGGGACTGGCCGTTCTTGCAATCCTCGCTGCTGTGCCCCGGGCTCATGTCGGCCTTGCCGCCGTCGACGTTGATGGCCCAGCCGGTCTTGAAGTAACCGCCCATGCTCCCGGCCTGCAGGATCGGCATGTTGTTGAGGTTGTGGCTGTTGCCGTCCGACATCTCCTGGAACCAGATGGCGGCGCTGTTGTCGAGCATCGTCTTTCCGTCGCCGTCCGGGAACATGTCGATGCGCCCCACCAGATAGGCGAAGGACTTCGCGTAGTACTTGTCGATGGTCCAGATCATGTCCAGCGCGTTCGCCACGCAGGCGCCCCCCTGACCGGCGTTTCCGATGCGGTGGGAGATGCTGTGCGACTCCATGGTGAGGCTCAGGTTCTTGAAGGTGTAGTTCCCCGGATGCTTCATGAAGATGATCCGGTTGTTGTCACAAAGGGCCGTCAAGACCGCCAGATCCATCATCACGTTCGTGGTCTTTTCGATGTCGCCTCCGGTGCCCGTGGCGCTGGCCGCTTTGACCGTGTCGGCGGTCAAGTTGAGCTTCGAGGCGCTGTCCATGCTGCACATAGCGGCGACGGCGCCGCCCGACGAGTTGTAGTGAAGCAGGTCCACCCAGTCCTGCAGCAGCTTCTTGTCGGAGCCGCTCATGTTGATCCCCTGGAGCCGCTTGAGATCCGACCGGACGCAATCGATGACGCTCTTTCCGCGCACCACCTTGTAGGTGTCCATGTTCATCGGCTGGCCCGTCTGGAAAAGTCCGGTCAGCTGGCTGAAGACGGGCATCGGTGAGCCCTGCCCCGGGAAGATCCGCATCGGCTGGTCCCACGAGATGACCGACATCGTGTTGCTGTCGGAGCCCTGCACGCCCCCGATCTGCAGCAGGAGCGGAGCCTGGCCCTTCGGGTTGACCTGCTCGGCCGCGATGTGGTCGAGCGATCGGCCGGTCGGCTTGCAATCGAATTTGCCAGGGTTGGACGCGCCGCTGGCCCCCGGGTTGTTCGGAGTGACTGGGTGGCAAGTGAAGTACGTCCCGACCACCTGCGTATGCGGATCGTTCTTCTGCCCGTAGTTCCCTTCGAAGCCCCACTCGTTCATGGCGCGAATGCCGCGCACCATCAGCAGCTTCTCGGCGAACGGCGCCATCGGGGCCAGCGTCGGCATGGCCATGTAGTCCGCCTTGCTCAGCGCCCCGTGTGACAGCTTAGGGAACCATTTGTCGGTCAGGCAGCCGTAGTGCGTGAAATAGACGAACAGCCGCTTGGGCGACGACGCCGTCATTCCCTGGGCCTTCGCCTCTCGCTCTGCGACGGAAGGCAAGAAAGGAGCTGCGACGACGGCCCCGCCCAGGCCACGGAGAAGCACTCTGCGATTGAATGTCTTTTTCATGGTCTGATTTGTCCCTTCAGTTCCCAGCGGTTCGCAGGCGGAACGAATCGGCCTGGGTGTAATCGGCCATCATCTTCGTGATGGCGTAGTTGCCATCCCCCAGGTTCTTGGCGAGCTGGTCCACGATGCAGGCGTCGTTGTCGTTCTGCCCGCGCCCCGAGGCGTACTGGACCCAGTTCCGAGCGTAGATCTGCTGGGCGTTCGGCGTCTTCGCGATCTCCGCCATCAGATCGGCGGCCGTCGAGACGGTCTTCTTGTTGGTGTCGCTGAACATCACCTCGGCCGTCGAGTTGATGTCGCCGCCCAGCGGATCCTTGTCCTGCCAGCCGCCGACGGCGTCGTAGTGCTCGAGCACGTAGCCGGGCGGGTTCAGCTTGGTCGTGTGGCACGTGTTGCACGGAGACGGGTTGGTCAGGGCGTCCATCGCCTCGCGGTTGGTCTTGTAGTTGCCCTGCGGGGGCGTCATGGTGAGGAACTTCGGATCGGGGTCGCCCACCGGGATGCCGAGGACGCGCCCGCTGATGAAGGCGCCGCGCAGGATCGGGCTGGTCTGCGTGTCGTGAGAGAACGTGCTGAGGAACGCCACGCGCGTGAAGATGCCGGGCCGCTTGGTGGCGTCGAGGGGAACCTTCTTGAGGCTCGTGTCGTAGCCCGCCGGATCGAGACCATAGATCTTGGCCGTGTTCTTCGTGACGAAGGCGTTCGGGCTGGTGAAGATGTCCTTGAAGGTGCCGCCGCTCGTCACCAGATCGCCGAAGAACGCGTCGAGCTCGGCCATGGCGTCCGCGTAGGAGGAGGCGTTGAACGCCGGGTACTTCGTCATGTCGTGCGACGTGTTGTTCACCCAGTGCGTGCCGTTCTCGATGGTCGCGTAGAACCGATGGAACGACGTGGCCACCGCCGTGGCCTTCGGGCTCATGAGGAGGCGCTGGGCCTGCGCCAGGATCTGATCCTTCGACTGCAGCTCGTTCTTGTCGGCCGCCGTGTTCAGTGCCTCGTCCGGCACCGAGCCCCAGAACAGGAAGGACAGCCGGGTCGCAACCTCGTAGCTGTTCAGCTTGACCGCGCCGTTCTCCTTGTCCTGGTCGACCAGCTCGGGGAGCATGATGAAGGACGGAGACGCCAGGAACGCGTAGAGGATGGCCTCGGCGACCTCGGCGGGCTGCCCCTTGGGCGTCAGGCTATTGAAGGCCATGAATGTCGAGATCTCGTCGTCGACCAGCGGCCGCCGGAAGGCCTTGCGACCGAAGGCCTTGATGGTATCCGTCAGGCACGACGCCTGAGCCGCGTCGCAGCCAATGAACTTGGCCTTCAGGGTCGCGTTCGCCATGACCTCCCCCGCGATCTTTTCGGCGGCGCTCAGATAGCCGTTCCAGGCGATGTCCGTCAGGCTCCCCTTGGAATCCGGCGCGAGCAACTCGGACGGCGCGACGTTGCCGGCGGTCGACAGCTTGTCGAGACCGAGGAGATCCTTGATGACGTTGTTGTATTGCAGCCGCGTCATGCGCGGGATCTGCGAGGTGGCCGGAACGCCCGGCTGGCAGGTCACCACGCCGCCGTTGCTGCCGCCGCTCGACGACCCGCTGCTGCCCCCGCTCGATGACCCGCTGCCATTGCCGCCCGAGCCGGAGCCGTTGCCACCCCCGCTCGACGACCCGCTCTTGCCACCCGAGCCCGAGGTGTGGGTACCTCCGACGGAGCCGGTACACCCTCCGGTCGCGCCCATCAGGCCGATGACCAGAAATCCGGTCAGCCCTCGCCTCAGCCCCCCGCGAACAGCGTGCCTCATTAGCGTTTGCATGGTTGCCCTTCTGCCCGACGGCTTCGAAAGACGGTCGAGGGTCGTGGCGGCCGCACCGACCGCACGGGTTGCAAGGCAGGTCGCCTGTTGACCGACAGGACCCGCGCCGATGCCCCAGGGTGAGACATTCGATAGATCGATTAATGGAAGGGCCCCTGCAAAACCTTCAAAGGAGCACCGGGACGCCGCACGTTTCCTGACACTCCCCGTCACGTCGGAGCTCCTCGCAACGTCCCCCGCGCGCCGCGCGTCACCGCAAGCAGACAGGTCCTGCCCACGGAGGGGCTTCAGCTCGAGCCGAGGGACGGATCGGATGGGAGGGAGCGCGCGAACTGGGGCAGCGCTGCCAGCCGCTCGAGCGCGTCCAGCGGCGCGTCGGCTGGCCACGGCACGTCGGGGCGGGACAGGCGGGCCAGCCAGCCGGGGTCGAGCGGTCGCACCAGATCGCCGGCCGAGACAGCCGCGGCGGTGGTCGCGGCCTTGCGGCCGGTCGCCTCGCCGACACCGACCGCCCATCCCCCGAGCAGCAACGCCACCCTCACAGCCGTCGAGGCGCTGTAGGTGAGCAACGTGCAGCCGGGTCGCGCGCGCTCCCGCGCCACGGCGAAGGCGGCGATCGTCCACAGAGCCGGATTGGCGCGGGCCGAGAACGGATCCCAGAAGATCACGTCCGCCGGGACAAGGTCACGCGCCAGGGCCGAGAGCGCGTCTCCCCGCTCGAGGCGCCAGGTGGTGCGTGCCGTCGCGTGGGCCCCCTCGGCGAGCAGCGCGCGCGCCGCCGCGGCGCGGGCTCCCGTCCACCCGAAGTCCTCGGGATGGCGGAGGGCGAGCTCGAGCGCGCCGACGTCCTGCTCGAAGCTGATCAGCTCCAATCGAGCAGCCGACGCCGGCGCTGCTTCCGATGCCGACCACGCCCCGAGCGCGTTCGAGCCGGCGCCCAGCCCGACGTCGTACACGACGACGGTGGTCCCTGCTGCAGCCGAGCTCAGCCGCTCGGCGAGCCGTGACTGCCGGACATAAAGGTGCTCCGCCTCGACGAGGGGACCCACCCCGGGGTGCATGACCTCGCCCTCGACGAGGCTCTTCATGGCCACCGCGCCCGAGCTCGTGCACACCAGCTCGTGCCGGGGCCCGCGCGCGCTCGGGGCGGCCAGCCGGGACCGGCGCGCCTGCTTCTCTCCCAGGGTGCCGGTCGCGTCCTCGTCGTGCTCGTGGCGGTCGAGCTCGAGCAGGCGTGCCCGCGCGAACGCGGCGTAGTCGCCCGCGGTGATGGCCTCGCGAGCCCGGCGCATCAGCTCCAGGTAGTGGTGCAGGTTGTGCACGGACAGGAGGCGCGGGCCCAGGGGCTCGCTCGCCTTCATGAGGTGGTGCAGGTACGCGCGGCTGAAGCGAAGGCAGGTCGCGCACGCGCATGCCGCGTCCAGCGCGTCGTCGGAGTCGCGATGGGCCCCTCGCGTCAGCCGCACACGGCCGGTGGACGTGAAGGCGATCCCCTGCCAGGCGAGGCGAGTCGGCAGCACGCAGTCGAACAGGTCGATCCCGCACCCCATCGCGAACAGGAGATCGGGCGGCGTGCCCACGCCCATCAGATAGCGAGGCCGCTCCTCGGGGAGGAGCTCGGCCGTGAAGGCGGTGATCTCCTCTCGGCGCTCCCGGGCTTCGCCCACCGCCAGGCCGCCGATCGCGAAGCCGTCGAAGGGATGGGCGGTCAGGAACGCCGCTGACTCGCGCCGCAGCTCTCGGACCAAGCTGCCTTGAACGATCGCGAACAGCCCCTGGGCCGGATCGCGGCGCGCCGCGAGAGATCGGAGCGCCCACCGATGGGTCCGCTCCATGGCCGCCCGCGCGACCGGCTCGTCGGAGGTGGCCTGGATGCAGTCGTCCAGCACCATCATCACGTCGGATCGGAGCGCCCCCTGCATGTCGATCGACGCCTCGGGGGACAGGAGCCAGGCCCGCCCATCCACGTAGCTGGTGAAACGCGCGCCCTCCTCGGAGATGGCGCGGTCACCAGGCAGCGAGAAGATCTGGAAGCCGCCCGAGTCCGTCAGTACGGGGCCCGACCAGCCCATGAACGCGTGAAGGCCGCCGACGCGACGGAACAGCTCGGGCCCGGGGCGCAACATCAGGTGATAAGTGTTGGCCAGCACCATCTCGGCCCCGAGGGACTTCACCTCGTCGGGGAGCAGCCCGGTGACGCTGGCCTTCGTGCCGACCGGCATGAAGGCCGGCGTCTCGACGGAGCCGTGGGCGGTCCCGAGGACGCCCCGGCGCGCGCGCGAGCCGCGATCGCGCGCGACGACCGAGAACCCCAGCGGCGGCATTCCTAACGCGCCTTCGGCGCTCGCGGGAGGGGCAGGCCCCTCCCGCGAACCCACCCCAGCGTAGGCCGACGAGGCCGGCGCGGCAAAGCCGCGCCTCCCGGATGCTTGGACCCGCTCGCTGCGCTCGCTCTGACGTCCGGATCGCCTTCGGAACCTGTTCTTCTAGTCGACATTTCGATCCAGCAAGTATGCGGGGGGTCAGAGGTCGGTGATCGCCTCGACGGCTTTGGGGCGACCGGGTGAGCGGGGCTTCGTTGAGCTGGTGGTCGGAGCGGGAGCGGCGGGAGCGACGCTCTTCGCGGGGGGAGGCGCCTTCCGGGCGCCGGTCTCGGCGCCGGAGCCCGGGATGTACCAGTCGATGACGCGATCCTTGGTGCCGTCCACCTCGACGGCCTGCTCGAGACCGTCCGGCGTGCGCAGGGTCAGGCGGTGAGTTCCGGCGCCCCGCGGAACGACCACGGGCAGAGGAGCCGGCCGGCCGTCGAGCGTCACCTTCGTCCCCATCGGGATCCCCCGAAATTCGATGCGCACGACGTCCGCGCCGTCGAGGGGAGCCGGCCGTGCCGGCCAGGCGGCCGCGGGCCCTCCAGCCGCGGAAGGAGCTGTCGGCGCGGTCGGGCCGGTCGCGGCGGTCGGCGAACGCGCGGGCGTCTCGTTGGCTCGCGGGATCGCGAGGCCCCCCCGAACGTGCGGCTCGCTTCCCGCCGCGCGCCCGGTTGGCGCGGGGCTGGTGGCCGCGGTGCCGGTGCCTGGCGCTGGGGACGAGCCGCGTCCGAAGGGAAGGGTCGCCGCGAGCGCCACGCAAAGAACGACGCCTGCTGCGGTGAGGCCGATGACCAGCCACGGACGCTGGCGCCAGAAATCGGCGGCGGCCCGGGCGACCGCCCCCAGGCGCTCGGTCTGCGCCGCGGGGGATACCGGGCGGGCCACCCCACGGCGCTCGTCGGGACCAGCGGCGAACGCGCTCCGATCGTCCGGCTCGGCCCGCCGCTTCGGGCCCCGCTCGGGCGGCAGCAGCTGCGTGCCGCCCGCCAGACCCGCCGGCGTGCTCGGTAGAGGGGCGTGCGAGGAGACCGGGGGCCCGCTGGGAGGGGCGCTCCTCGGGCTGGGTATGGCGATGGTCTCTCCCGCCAGCGCGTTGAGACGGTCGATCGGATCGAGGCCCGAAGAGCGCGGCGGCGCCGTCGCGCTCGGCGCGGCCGCGGATGCCGGCGGCTCATCTTCCAGGATCTTCGTGCGCGGGAGCTGGGAGGGGCTCCGCTGCGGAAAGGGCAGCTCGCCCGGTGCGGAGCGCGCCGCCGCCGCCATGAGCTCCGCGAGAGGAACGACCTGCCCGGGCGCCACCTCGGGAGCCCGCGCCGCGACGGCCGGTGGGGAAAGGACCACGGGGGGACCAGTCGCAGGCGACGGCGACGGCCACTCCCGCGCCGGCGCCGCCGGTGGCCCGCCCGCGGGGCTGGGCGGAGCTGCCGCCGCCTGGAGGTAGTCGGGCCTCTCCACGGGAACGACCGGATCCAGCGCGCCCTCGAAGTCGATCCCCATCGCGCGGGCGCAAGCGCGGAGGCTCTCCACCACCTCGCCCATGGCGCGCGGACGCTCGTCGGGCGACTTGGCCAGCATCTTCATGATCAACGCGCTCAGCTTCGGCGGAAGGTCCGCCACCAGCTTGGTCGGCGGCTTGGGCGCCTCGGTGACCTGCGCCGTGATCAGCTCAGCCGCCGACCGCGAGACGAACGGCGTCCTTCCACACAGCGCTTCATAAAAGACGCAGCCCAAGGAATAGATGTCCGAACGCTCGTCGGTACGGCCCGCCCCTCGGCACTGCTCCGGCGAGAAGTAGGCGGGCGCGCCCAGCAGGACGCCGCGCGTGGTGCGCGAGGGCCCGCCGTCGTCGCGCGAGAGCTGCGCGACCCCGAAGTCGAGCACCTTGATCGTCACCGCCGTGCCCGACGGCTGGCCGAGGTGGAGGTAGATGTTCTCCGGCTTCAACCCGCGATGCAGGATGCCCGCGTCGTGGGCCGCCCCCACGGCTCCGGCCACGTGCGCGATCACGCCCAGCAGAAACGCCAGGTCGCCCTGCAGGTTGCCGTTGCGTTTCAGGTACGTCCCCAGGCTCTCGCCCTGGAGGAACTCCATCACGACGTACGCCTGGCCGTCTTGGACGTCGCAGTCGAGCACCTCGACGATCCCCGGGTGCGTGACCAGCGAGGTGTTGCGCGCCTGCTTGAAGAAGCGCTCGATGACCGCGTCCTTGGCCGACAGCTCGGGGATGAGGGCCTTGATGGCCGCCCGCCGCGCGATCCGGCGGTGCTGAGCCAGGAAAACCTCGCCCATCTGGCCGCCACCAATCCGGCGCTGGACGGTGTACCCGCCGAGCTGCTGCCCTGCTGCAATCATCGGTGTCGCCCCGGCCGAGTATCTCGACAAGCGATCGCGCCCGTCAAGAAGAGGCTGGGCGGCACCCAGCAATCAGCGGCGCCGGCCCGAGGTCCGGCGCCGCTGGAAGAAGGCTTGCGGCTCAGCCGCGCGGCGGCCCGAGGGCCGACAGCCCCCGCTGCAGCTCCTGGGCGTTCATGACCGGAGTCAGCTCGATCGCTGCCTTCAAATGGACGAAGAGCGGCTCCCCGACGGCCGGGATCTGCGTGCTCTCCGTCAGCTCGAAGAACATGAACGCCGTGCGCGCCCCGTTCTCCACCGTGAAGTAGGCGGACTCGGGCTTGATTCGCTCCATCGTTTCCTGGATGACCCGCGGCAGAGATCCGTCTTCGATGGCCTTGTTGCCCGCTTCGACCGGCACGGAAACCTTCATCATCATTCGCATGTCTGCTCCTCTCGAGGTGACCGGACCATCGCCGGCCGTTTCCGTTACCTACGGACGAGGGCCGATCTCGGATCTGGCCGAGATCGTGGTCGACGACCTGCCCGATTTTGGTTCGTCCAAACCAGGCCCGTCATTCGTTTCAGCCGTGGGATGATGCGCCCTCGAGGGATGCCGATGGGCTCCGAGACCGAATCTCTGGAACCAGGCTCGCCGGACACGGACGAGCCCTGGCTTCGTCGATTCCACGCCGGCGATCCCGAGGTCCTGGAGGCGTGCTATCGCGAATTCTTCGGAACGGTCTCGCGCGCGGTGGGTTCGATCCTGTCCGGTGCCGACCGCGAGACCGTCATTCACGAGGTGTTCGCTCGAATCATCTCGAACGCCGATCTCCGCCGGTCCTTCCGGGGCGGCTCCCTGGCAGCGTGGCTCGGCACCGTCACCCGCCATCACGCCATCGACCTGCGCCGCCGCCTGGTTCGCGAGACCGCGATCAGCAACCGCGAGCAGGAGTCGGAATCCCACGAGTGGGAGGCGGCGGCCGAGGCCCGGATGCTGGTCGAACGGTTTCGACGCGAGTGGCTCCCTGGCGAATGGCTCGGCGTGTTCGAGCTCAGGTTCCTGGAACAGCTCTCGCAGGC
>Ga0105238_10003543_pt1 | contig 15560 bp, 16 predicted proteins | sample KBSC34metaG_FD_81526 | JGI IMG/M metagenome (GOLD analysis project Ga0105238, IMG submission 81526) | Corn rhizosphere microbial communities from Kellogg Biological Station, Michigan, USA - KBS C3-4 metaG | ecosystem: Host-associated > Plants > Roots > Rhizosphere > Soil | place: Michigan, USA... | reverse complement strand
GTCACGACACCATCACCCCTGGTGGGGGACGTTTTGCGGAAAAGCCTCACAAGCGTCCTCCGATCGTGCCATCGTCAGTGCCTCCGAGGAGGTTTCCGGCCGGGAGGCAGGATGGGACCGATGGGACCGATGGGCTCCACGACAGAGCTCGGGTTCGGATGGGTGGCGCCTGCCCTGTCCTATGCCATGGCGTGTGTCGGCGGAGCTTTGGGGCTGCGCTGCATGGTGCGGGCGCTGGCCGTGAGCGGGCGGGCACGGCGTGGGTGGCTGGTGCAGTCGTCGGTGGCGATGGGCATCGGCATCTGGACGATGCACTTCATCGCGATGATCGGGTTCGCCGTCTCGGGCAGCGCGGTGCGCTACGACGCGCCGCTGACCTTCGCCAGCCTCGTGGTGTCCGTCGTCGTCGTGGGGTTCGGCGTGTTCGTGGTCGGACACCTGCGGTCGCGCGCGGTGGCGCTGGCGCTCGGCGGGCCGATCATGGGGGTCGGCGTCGCCGCCATGCACTACCTGGGCATGAGCGCGATGCACGTGGCGGGGACCGTCCGCTACGACAACGGGACGGTGCTGCTCTCGGTCGCGATCGCGGTGGTGGCCGCGACCGTGGCGCTGTGGTTCACCCTGACGATGCACACGCCGCCGGCGGCGCTCGGCGCCTCGCTGGTCATGGGGGTGGCCGTGACCGCCATGCACTACACCGGAATGGCCGCGGCCCACGTGCGCGTCGATCCCGGCGCGCCGACGCCGGCCGGCGCCTCGGGCATGGACTTCGTCGTGCCGATGACCGTGCTGCTCGGGTCCTACCTGTTCCTGGCATGGGCGTTCGTCGCGCTGTCGCCGACCTCGGGCGTCCGCACCGCCCCCGCGCGATTACCCGGAGCGGCCGCCGCCCAGGCGGTCCGCGCGACCCCGACCTCGCAGAAGCGCTAGCCCGTGATGTATCAGTCCACCAACGGACGCCACCGCCGCTCCGCCACCGCTACCGCTACCGCCCCCTCGCCTGACCTTCGCCAGTTCCCACCTCGACCGACGAAGCCCGGCACGTCCTGGGGACTGCGGCCGCGCACCATCCGCGCGAAGATCGTCGCTCTTCTGGCCGTCCCCGTCATCGCTCTGATGGCGCTCTGGGGACTGGCCGCGGTGACCGCGATCCGGAGCACATACGCCGAACAGCAAGTCACCGCCTCGGAAAAACCGGTCCGCGCCACCATGGCCGACGCTCAGGCCGCTCTCTCGCAGGAGCGCGCGGCTGCTGTCAGGCTTCTGACACAGCAGAGCCCACAGGCCGGTTCCTTCACCGCCGCGGCATCGGCGACCGACACCGCGGTCACCGCCGCGCGCGCCGGAACGACCTCAGCGGCGGTGTCGATCGACGCGCTCGGTCCCGAACTCAGGGCCCGGATACGCACGGCCCTGGCCGCCTTCGACCGGCTTCCGGCGCTGCGTGAGCAGGTGACGAGGCACGGTATCGCCACCGCCGACGTCTACGACGCCTACACCGCCGCGATCGACGACGCCCGAGGTGTCGGCGACGCGCTGGCCCAGGCGCGGGTCGCCGCCCAGCCGTCGAGCGGGACCGAGGCGGCGGCGGTGCTGGGACTGCTGGCCGTGCTCGTGAGCCTGCCGGTGTCGGTACGGGTCGGACGCGGCCTGGTGGTGGAGCTGGTCGGTCTCCGGGACGACGCGCTGGACCTGGCCGGCCGCCGGCTGCCCGCCGCGATCTCCCGGCTGCGGGCCGGCGGCACCGTCGACCTCGAACAGGCCGCGCCGCTGCCAGCCGGAGCGCGCGACGCCACCGGAACGGACCGGAGCGGCCAGGCCGACCGGACGGGCCAGACCCACCAGGCCGACCTGACCGACCGGACCGACCAGGTCGGCCAGGCCCGCCAGATCCTCGGCAGCCGCTTCAACGACGAGGTCGGACAGGTGGCCGAGGCGCTCGCCGTGGTGCAGCGCGCAGCCCTGGAGGCCGCCGTCGAGCGGGCCGAGATGGTCAGCGGCGTCGCGCGCGTCTTCCTGAACCTGGCCCGGCGCAGCCAGATCCTGGTCCACCGGCAGCTGGCGCTGCTGGACGCGATGGAGCGCCGGGTGGCCGATCCGGCCGAGGTCGAGGACCTGTTCCGGCTGGACCACCTGGCCACCCGGATGCGGCGGCACGCCGAGAGCCTGATCATCCTGTCCGGCCAGGCCCCCGGCCGCGCTTGGCGGCGGCCGGTGCCGCTGCTGGACGTGCTGCGCTCGGCGATCGCCGAGGTCGAGGACTTCGCCCGGGTGGACGTGCACCGGGTCCCCGCCGACCAGGTCAGCGGGGGCGCGGTGGCCGACCTGACACATCTGGTGGCCGAACTCGTGGAGAACGCGACCCTGTTCTCGCCGCCCGACGCGCGGGTCGCGGTCCGCGCGGTACGGGCGGATCACGAGTGCGTCGTCGAGGTCGAGGACACCGGGCTCGGGATGGGCCCGGAGGCGCTGGCCGAGGCGAACACGCGGCTCGCCGACGCCCGGCAGACCGACATGTTCGACAGCGACCGGCTCGGGCTGTTCGTCGTCAGCAGGCTGGCGCGGCGGCACGGCGTCAACGTTCTGTTACGCATGTCCGAGCGCGGCGGCACCGTCGCCCAGGTCCGGGTGCCGGTCTCCGTCCTGGAAGAGCCCGACGCCCTGGAAGAACCCGACACCAGGGAAGAGCAACCCGGCCTCCGGGAACCGGCCCGGCCGGTCGACGAAGCGCCGCGCACCCCCGTCCGGCGGACGCCGGTTTCCGTGGGCGAGAACGGGCTGCCGCGCCGGATCCGGCAGACCAGCCTGGCTCCGCAGCTGCGCGGGCACCAGGTGCCGACGACGGCGAACGGGCACGACGGCTCCGAAGACCGCCCGGGCCGGCCGCCGCGCTCACCCGACGACGTGCGCGCCACGATGACCGCCTTCCAGAACGGATGGACGCTCGGCCGGGCCGGCACGGCTGAGCACGACGAGAACGACACGGATGACGAGAACGACCGGGACGACCGAAGGGGATCCGGATGACCCAGGCACGCACCCGACCGCCCGGCGACCTCGACTGGCTGCTCGACGACCTGGTCGGCCAGGTCCGGGCGGTGCAGTGCGCCATGGTGCTGTCCGCGGACGGACTGCCGCTGGCGGCGTCGGCGGCCCTCAGCCGCGAGAACGGCGAGCACCTGGCCGCGGTCGCATCCGGCCTGCACAGCCTGGCCAAGGGCACCTCGCGGCACTTCGACACCGGGGCGGTACGGCAGACGATGATCGAGTTCGACCGCGGGTTCCTGTTCGTGATGGCGGCCGGGACCGGCGCGGGCCTGGCGGTGTTCAGCGAGGCCGACGCCGACGTCGGGCTGATCGCCTACGAGATGGCGCGCCTGGTGCGGCGGGTCGGCGAGCACCTGACCGCCGCGCCGCGGCCGCACACCGGCGCGGCCGGCCGGCCATGACCGCGGGCCCGCCGGAGCCCAGCCACCACCGGCGGCCGAGGCGAGATCCGTTCCCCCCGGCGGATCTCCGCCCGGAGCCGTCGAGCCCGCAGGCCCTCTGGTTCGACGAGGAGGCGGGCCCGATCGTGCGCCTCTACGCGCTCACCCGCGGCCGGGCACGGCCGGTGCGCGAGGTCTTCGACCTGCTCGCGCTGATCGCGACCCGCGGCCGGCCGGGCCCGGAGGCCGGATTCGGGCCGGAGCACACCGCCGTTCTGGACCTGTGCGAGCCCGCGCCGTGCTCGGTGGCGGACCTGGCCTCGGACTGCGGCCTGCCGCTGGGCGTGGTCCGGGTCATCCTGTCGGACCTGCTGGAGGCCGGCCTCGTCCGGGTGTCCGCCCCGCTGCTGCCGACCGACCTGCCCGACGAACGGATCCTCAGGGAAGTGATCAATGGACTCCGAGCGCTCTAGCGACATCGCTTTGAAGATCCTCATCGCCGGGGGCTTCGGCGTGGGGAAGACCACCCTGGTCGGCGCGGTCAGCGAGATCCGGCCGCTGCACACCGAGGAGCCGCTGACCGAGGCCGGCCGCGACATCGACGACCTCGGCGCGGTGGACCGCAAGAGCACGACGACCGTCGCGATGGACTTCGGCCGGATCACCATCCGCGAGGGCCTGACGCTGTACCTGTTCGGCACGCCAGGGCAGGACCGCTTCTGGTTCCTGTGGGACGAGCTGGCATACGGCGCGCTCGGCGCGGTGGTGCTGGCCGACACCCGCCGGCTGGAGGCCTCGTTCCCGGCGATCGACTTCTTCGAGCACCGGCAGATCCCGTTCGTGGTCGCGGTGAACCAGTTCCCCGGTGTGCGGGCCTATCTCGTGGAGGAGGTCGCCGCGGCGCTCGACCTCGACGAGGGGATCCCGGTGGTGTTGTGCGACGCCCGCGTGCGCGCCTCGGGCAAGGAAGTACTGATCACCTTGTTCGAGCACGCCGGCCGGCGGCATCGGGAACAGCGGATGCAGCCTTGCTGAGCCCCGGCGGGTGCCCGCTGAGACCGCGAGAAGGCGGACTGGCGGCCTCAGCGGGCCGAAGGACTCAGTTGTTCGCGCACACCGTCCCGTTGATCGAGAAGGCCGCGGGGGCCGGGGCCTGGCCGGTGTCGGTGCCGTTGAATCCGAGGCTCACCGTGCCTCCGTTCGCCGCGATGGTGGCGTTCCAGCTCGCGTTGACGACCGTGACCGCCTGCCCGCTCTGCGTCCACGTGCCGTTCCACCCGGAGGAGACGGCCTCGCCCGCAGCGGGCCAGGAGAACGTCAACGTCCAGCCGTTGATCGCGGTCGCCGCGCGGTTCGTCATGGTGATCGTCCCGCCGAAACCGCCCGGCCAGGAGTTGCTGACCGCGTAGTGCACCGCACACGTGGCGTTGGCCGGAGGTGGAACCGTGAACGTGACGGGTGCCGAGGGCAGAGACGGATTGCCGTGCGTGTCCACCGCGACCACGTCGTAGGAATAGCTCGTCCCGATCGTCAGGCCACTGAGATTGAGCGTCGGCGACGTGGGGCTGCTCACCAGGGTGCTGCTTCCGCCGCTGCCGAGCTGGTAGACCTGGTACTTCGCGACGGGATACGTGCCCGGAGCCGAGGCGGACCAGCTCAAGGTCGCCACACCCGAGGTGTTGCCGGAGGTGCTGGAGCTGAGGTTGGAGACCGTCGGCTGCCCGGGCGGGCTCGGTGCGGTGGCGACGCCTCCGCCGCTGCCCGGAACGGACACCACGGTGAGCGTGTACGGCGCCACGGTCACGGACGAAGCAGAGCTCTGCGTCGCCGAGGTGATGCTCGTGCCGTTGTTGGCCAGGGTGTAGACCGTCGGGCTGCCCGCCGGCGTGAACCCGTTGTAGGAGAGGTTCGCGGTGTAGGAATTCGTCGGATCCTCGTTGTCGATCAGGACGCTGAGGCTCCCGTCGGCCCGGCGCACCGCGTGCACCCGCACCAGCGAGTTCCCCGAGCTCGAACCGACCATCTGGTCCCCCGGCGCGGCCAGCTTGGTCAGCATCTGCAGGCCGTAGTACGGCGCGAACGGCGTGTCCACCGGCGGTTCGGTGACGCCGCTGCCGTTGGCGCCGGAGGAGAACATCCCGTAGTCGCCGTAGTCCTGCGCGCCGTCGATGATGCTCGGCGTGCCCGGCCCGTTGTGCTGGTCCCACCAGTCGACGTTGGTGACGCCGTTCTCCATCCACGACATGTACATGTCGGCGGCGAACAGCGCACCGGGCTGGGTGTCGTTGGCGATGCTGTCGTTGGTCTCGGTGACCACGATCGGCACGTTCGCCGGGTTCACGCCGGCGTACTGCGTGATCTCCGACTTCAGGGTGGACACGACGCCGGAGATGTCCGTGGTGGTGGCCAGCGCCTGCGCCGTGGTCATCCCGGAGTACGCCGGGTAGTAGTGCACGATGACGCAGTCCGTCTTCGAACCCAGCGCCGTGAGCACGGTCTGGTTCCAGGACAGCGGGCTGGTCGTGGCGTTGGTGACGTTGTCCGGCCAGAACCCGGGCGTGGTCAGGACCGCGCACACGTGGATCGACGGGCTCACGGCCTTCATCGCGGAGATGTAGGAGAGCAGGCCGCTCGCGTACACGCTCGGGCCGCAGTTGTAGGTCTGCGACGGGGAGGTGCCGGACGGGATCGGCTTGCCGGAGGAGTCGGTGCAGTGGCTGTCCGCCTCCCAGTTGGCGCCATAGGTCCCGTTGCCGTAGACCTCGTTGCCGACCTCCCAGTACTGGATGCCGTAGTTGTTGGTCACGTCGGCGTTCTGAACCCACGCCGCGGCGAGCGCCGGGGTACCGGTGCCGTAGTTCGTCGTGATGATCGGGTGCGCGCCGGCCGCCTTCGCGGTGCCCATGAAGTCGGCGAAGCTGGTGTTCGGCGCGTCGTAGCCGCCTTGGGCGACGTTGGTCTGCCAGTTGTAGATGTCCGAGTAGGAGCCGCCCGGGTAGCGCAGGGCGTCGATCCCGGCGGCCTTGATCAGGCCCGGAGCGGCCGTGTCGTTCATGTTGCCGTCGTAGACGGCGGTGTTCAGGCCGACGCCGTTCGCGGGGACCGCACCGAGGCCGGTCGTCGCGTTAACGGTAACACCGACTCCCGTGGCCGCCGCCGCGGGCGACGCCATGACGCCGGGTATGGCCCCCGCGCCGACGAGCGCCAAGCCCGCCAGCAGGGCCGTCCATCGAGACCGGACCATGCCGGGTCTTCTGATCAACACGCGGATTCTCCCAACTCGAGGATGACTGCCGCTTCGCGCCGTGGGACGCAAGGCAACTGTCTTTCGATCAGCCAGAGAGGTTTCGCATCAGGGCACAGATACTTTCCCGGAACGTAGATATGCGAAGGAGCCCAGGTCAAGCCGCCATCGCACGCCATCAAGGCTCGCCGGAGCGCGGCAAGGAAGAATTCAGCAGTTCAGAGACGGCCCAGCAGGAACGGCGCGCGAACCGGCGAACCCCGCGAATCCCCGAAAGTTTCGACGACTACCGTCGGCCTTGAGGGCTGGCCGTGCTCTCCCGCACGGTCAGCGTCGTCGCGATCTCCACCCCGGTCTGCGGCGGCTCCTCACCCCGCCCCAGCGCCAGAGCCAGCTCGGTGGCCGCGACCGCCATCTCGACCAGCGGCTGGTGCACCGTGGTCAGCGGAGGATCCGCCCACGCGGCCACCGGCACGTCGTCGAAGCCGACCACGCTCAGGTCCTCGGGGATGCGCAGCCCTGATTCACGCGCTGCCTGGTACACGCCGAACGCCTGCATGTCGTTCGCGGCGAAGACCGCCGTCGGCCGGTCGGCCGGGGCCAGCAGACGGCGGGCCGCGGCGCGGCCGTCCTCGCGGTTCAGCGGCGCCTCGATCGTCAGGGCCGGGTCGACGGGCAGTCCCGCCATGGCCATCGCCGAGATGTAGCCGGCCATCCGGGCGTCGCAGCACAGCTGCCCCACCGGCCCGCGGATCACGGCGATGCGCCGGTGGCCGAGCTCGATCAGGTGCTTCGTCGCGGCCTGCCCGCCGCGCCAGTTGGTCGCGCCGACGTAGGGGACGTCGTCGGGCAGCTCGGTGATGGGGTCGAAGACCACGAACGGGATGCCTCGCGCGGCCAGCTGCTCGCGCTCGGCGTCCGACAACTGCGCCACGGACAGCACGGCCTTCGGGCGGCGCTCCACCATGTCGTCCATGGGGGTCGGCGCGACGTCGTGCAGCCCGAACTCGGAGACCATGAGACCGATCCGGTTGCGCCGGGCCACCTGCTCCACGCCCCGGATGATCTCCACGGCCCACATGCTCGCCAGTTCGCGGAAGACCAGCTCCACGGTGTTGCTGCGGTTGGGCGGCTTGCGGTAGCCGTAGCGGGCGATCAGGGCCTCGATCCGTGCCCGGGTGTCGTCGGAGACCCCTGATCTGCCGTTGAGCACCTTCGAGACGGTGGGGACGGATACTCCGGCGGTCTCGGCGATATAGGCGATGGTGACTGGTCCGCCTCGCGGTTCGCCACCGTCTGCCGCCGTGGGATCATCCGTCACGCCGACATTGTCGCACTACGCGATATCCGCCTGCTCGAACGGCTGCTTCAGCCGGAGCTTGCGGAGCTGTGCGGTCCAGGCCCGCTTTTCGCCGGCGGTCATGGCCGCCGGATCGACGACGCGCGCCTGCGACTCCTCGGCGATGTCGTGCGACACGCCGTCCTCCCCGAGGCGCAGCCACGCTTCGCGCCGCGCGCTCCAGACCGGCAGAAAGCGTTGCCAGTGCTCGCCGTGGTCGATCGAGGACTCCCAGACCAGCGATCGGCACAGCCGTCCGGTGACGGGATTGCCGAGGTAGAACTCCAGCCAGTCCTCGTATGTCAGAGTCCGCTGATCCTGCATCAGCTGCTTGAGACGATAGCGCTCGGCGTAGACGACCGTGCGGAGGTTCGCCGCGATCTCGGACACCTCGCGAAGGCTGTCGGCGCGTACTCCGGGCGGGTTGCCGGACCCTGAGATCCGCTGGCCGGTCGGGCGGTTGTAGAAGAGGGAGACGGTCCCGTCGGCGTCCAGCTGGATCGTGGCCGTGTAGCCGTGATCGAGCGGGATGACGCGCAGGCCGTCCCGATCGAGCTCGAAGCTCTCGGCCTGCCACTCGGGAACGTCGGCCCGCGAGAGGTGCGCCTCGCCCAGGGTCTGGTCGAGCTCGCGGGACGCGGCCCGCCGGACGTCGCCGAGCTTCGCCGCCGCCTTGATCTGCCGCAGCGCCGGCAACGCGCGCTCGCCGCCGATCCAGCCGAGCGCCTCGACCGCGGTGACCGCGACGGAGCGGTATTCGCGCCCGCGCCCCGGCTCGCCGTACAGATCGGTGATGCGGATGAGCAGCGGGACCGCGTCACCGGGATCGGTCAGGCCGATCGCCCACACGACGCTGCGCACGAAAGGGACGCGGTGGTCTGTGCCCACCGCGTCGAACGGCGTCTCGCGCAGCGCGATGCTCCGCAGGGCGTTGCCGCCGGCCTCGTTGTCGGCGAGAAGCTCGGTCATCTGCTCGCGCCAAGGGGCCGGCGGCGTCGGGCCACGCAAGCTGTCGCAGAGGTCGAGCACTTGCTGGACGGCCGGTGCGTCGGCAGCGCGGCCGAGGATGTGGCGCAGGGCCTCGTCCTGGTTCCAGCTCGTAAGGGCGACCGGCTCCGGGACGGCGTCCTGGACCCGCGGTTCCGGCGCGCGGGTGGACCCCGGCTGGGGATCTGCCGCCGCGCCGCCCTTGTGCCGGAACAACTTGCCGAAAAGACCGTCCTGCCCCATCCCCGCCCCCTGAGCCCGCTCAGCCTGTCCGCGAGATCGTACTCGGCTGCGCACGGATCAGAGGGCCGGCCGCGGCACCCCGATCAGGCGTCGGTCTCGCCCTGCTGGTCGGCGCCGTGCTGGTCGGCGCCGGATCGGGGATTACCCCATAGCCCCGCCCGGAGTGGACTTCGCAGCGTTCTGGCGGCCCGACGCGGCGCCGTTGTCCGAAGAGCCGTGATCCGAAGATTTGTGCAGCTTCTTGGAGACCTCCGAGGCGACGTCGGTGACCTTGCCGGCGACGGCCTTGGTCGCGGTGCCGACCTGCTCCTGCAAGTTCTCCCGCATCTCGGTGACCGCCGGCTGCTGGCTGACCTCGTGCATCTTGAGCTTCATCTGCTCGTACTTCTCCCGCCCGGCTTTCGTGCCGGCGACGTAGCCGACGGTGAGGCCGGTGGCGAAGGTCAGTGCGCGTTTCATGGTTCCTCCTAGATCTTGTTTCTTCTGGACTTGTCCGCCTCGACGGCATGGCGGATCCCCTCCGCCTGCAGGCGCGTGGCCGAGGCCTTCGCCACGGCGAACACGGCCGCCTCCAAGCCGGCTCCGGCCAGCAGTTCCAGCCAGCCGTTGTCGGTGTCGTCGGCGTCCGGCATCTCGTCCTCGTCGCTGATCCAGAGCCATATCCGGCGCGTCACGAGACTGGCCAGGGCGCCGGCGGCCAGGCTGAGCCCGAGGCCCACCGGCTTGTAGAAGACCTTCGCGGTGAGCGGTGTCATCAGCGGCGCCCGCCTTCACCGTGCAAGCCCTTGAATCCGATGAGTGCGGCGACGGCGCTGAGCGCGCCGGCGAACACGGCCAGCGCCGACACCCGGCTCCGGGCCGGCAGGCTGCGCAGGCGCTGCCACCAGCCCGCGGCCCCGGACCGGACGTCCGACACGCCGGCCGAAACCCGGTCCTTCACGTCGACGAGGGTCTCCTGGGCGGCCTGCTTGGCGCGCGTCTTGACCTGGGTCTTGGCCGCGATCGCCTCCAAGGTGCGCCCGAGTTCCGCCCTGGTCGCCGTGATGTCGGCGTTCAGTGCCTGCCGCTCGGACGTCGCGGGTATCTCGGAACTCATGACTGGCGCCCTTCCTGAATGGCCTCCTGCACACTGCGCAGGTCGGTGCGGACGGATTGCGACGTCTCGGTCGGCGCAGGCGGGGTGGCCGTCTTCAGACCGCGCTTGCCCAGCAGTGCCAGGACACCCGCCACGAGGAACGCCCCGGCCATCGGCACGAGGACCGACAGCCACAGCGGCCAGACGTTCGCCAGGGCGACGACCAGCAGGACCCAGGCCAGCACGAGGCCGATCCTGGCCATCACCAGGGCGGTGGCCAGCATCCCCCCGGCCATGCCGACCCCTTTGGCCTTCGCCTGCATCTCCAGCTTGGCCAGCGCGATCTCGTCGCGAACCAGCCTGGTGACCTGCGCTGCCGCATCGCTCATCAAGTTCGACGTCGAGGTGTTCGCCGCCACCGGCGGCGCTGAGGTGATTCTCTCGGTGACCACGGCTCCTCCTTTTCAGAGGGTCCTGGTGACCACCTGCGACCGCGGCAAACCCTTGAACTCGGCATCTGTCCGGACAGCACCGTGTCACCAGGGGTGAAACGGTCATAAGAAGGCGATGGGAGTCAACCGAGACGAGCACGTCAACAGCGGGAACAGCCACGTCAGCGGGCCGGGCGGCGACCACACGACGGTCCGGGACCCCTCGGTGGCCGAGGACCGGGGGCCTGACGAGCCCACCGAGATGCCGACCCGCACATGGGTGACAGTCCTCAAGCGCACAGCGAAGGAGTTCAAGGCCGACGCGCTCGCCGACCGGGCCGCCGCCCTGACGTACTACGGCATCCTGGCGGTGTTCCCGGCGCTGTTGGTCGGCGTGGCCATGCTCGGCGTCCTCGGCTCCTCCACCACCCACACGGTGTTGGACAACGTGCAGAAGCTCGCGCCGGGGTCATTGCGGGACCTGCTGCACACCGCGGTGACGCAGGCGGGATCCAGCCGCGGCGCGGGCGGGATTCTGGCGCTGGTCGGTCTGGCCGGCGCCCTGTGGTCGGCGTCCGGCTACATCGCCGCCTTCATCCGGGCCTCGAACGTCGTGTACGACATCCCGGAGGGGCGCCCGGTGTGGAAGACGACGCCACTGCGCGTGGGCCTGACGCTGCTGATGATGGTGCTGCTCCTGGCCAGCGCCGCGATCGTGGTGTTCACGGGCCCGCTGGCGCAGCGAGCCGGCGACCTGCTGGGGCTGGGCCACACCGCGGTCCTGGTCTGGTCGATCGCGAAATGGCCGGTCCTGGTCGTTCTGGTGACCCTCATGATCGCGGTGCTGTACTGGGCCGCGCCGAACGTGCGCGGCCGCGGGTTCCGCTGGGTGTCCCCCGGCAGCGTGCTGGCCGTGGTGCTGTGGCTGGTCCTGTCCGGCGGCTTCGCCGCGTACGTGGCGAATTTCAGCTCGTACAACAGGACCTACGGCACGGTCGCCGGGGTGATCGTGTTCCTGGTGTGGCTGTGGCTGTCGAACCTGGCCATCCTGTTGGGCCTGGAGTTCGACGCCGAACTGGCCCGCGAGCGGGCGATCGAGGGCGGCATGGCCCCCGGGCACGAGCCCTACGTCCCGCCGCGGGACACCGCAACGTGGCCGGCCGACGCGCGCGAGGACCTGACCGAGGGCAAAGATCTGGACGAGGACAAGGACCTGGACGAGAGCAAGGACCCGGCCGAGGGTGGGCACCTGGAGGAGAGCAAGAACCTGGCCGAGGGCGAGCAGCGACCGGCCCCGTGACCGGCCATCACCCGCGCTGCGGCTTCTCCCCCTCACGCTTGAGGATCCGGTCGCCCGGCTCAAGCTCCTTCCACAGGCCCCGATCCACCTTGACCCGCATCAGCGATCCATCGCCGAGCTGGACCGTGAGGCGCCGGTAGAGGTTGGAGCCGTCGAGCAGTGCGCGCGACTTCTTCGCGACGGTTCCGCTCCAAGCGTCAGTGTTCGCCGCCATGTGCCGCCTCCTTAAGACGTGTACGTGTACACGTCCGACGCTACGGACTTGCAACGCACCGGCACCTCAGGCGCGCGACGGATCTTGCGTCTGCGACTTCAGGAGGAGGGCCGGGCGCGGACCAGTCCGAGGTCGTAGGCGAGCACGACCGCCTGCACGCGGTCGCGCACCTCGAGTTTGCGCAGGATGGCCGACACGTGGGTCTTGACGGTGGCCTCGGTGACCGTCAGCCGGTCGGCGATCTCGGCGTTGGAGGCGCCCCGGGCCAGCAGCGCCAGGACCTCGCGTTCGCGCCCGGTGAGCCGCTCCAGGCTTCCGGCGGAGGCGGCCGGGGTGACGTCGGTGACCAGGAACCGGTCCAGCAGCCGCCGGGTCGCGGTCGGGGCCAGCAGGGCGTCGCCGCCGGCCACCACCCGGATCGCCTCGGCCAGGTCGACCGGCCGCACGTCCTTGAGCAGGAAGCCGCTCGCCCCGGCCCGCAGCGCGGCGTACAGCGGTTCCTCCAGGTCGTAGGTGGTCAGGATGACGACCTTGGGCGGGTTCGGCGCCGCGGTCAGCCGGGCCGTGGCCGAGACCCCGTCCAGACCGGGCATCCGCACATCCATCAGCACCACGTCGGGCCGGGTCCGCTCGGCCTCCCGGATCGCCTCCTCGCCGTCGGCCGCCTCGCCGACCACCTCGAGGTCACTGCGGGACTCCAGGATCAGCCGGAAGCCGGAGCGGACCAGCGCCTGGTCGTCGGCGATCAGCACCTTGATGGTCACGCGTCCCCCCGCATCGGAAGCCGGGCTTCCACCTCGAAGCCGGCGCCGTCCGAGCGGGGCCCGGCGTGGAACGTGCCGCCGAGCAGCGTGGCCCGCTCGCGCATGCCGACCAGCCCCTGGCCGCCGTGGCCGGAGCCGAGGCCCGAGCCGCGGCCACGGGCCTGGGAACCGCCCCGGCCGTCATCCCTGATCCGCACGTGCACCAGGGTCTCATCGATCCGCACCAGCACCTCCGCCGACGACGCCCGGGCGTGCCGCAGCGTGTTGGTCAGCGCCTCCTGCACGATCCGGTACGCGCCCACCTGCACCCCCAGCGGCACCTCTGCCTCACCCTCCTTCAGCAGGGTCACCGCGAGCCCGGTCTCGCCGACGCGCTCGGCCAGCAGCGGCACGTCCGCCAACGTCGGTTGCGGTCCGGCCTCGTCCGCGCCGGAATCCGCGCGGACCGTGCGCAGGAAGCCGCGCAGCTCGGCGAGCGCCAACCGGCCCGCCTCCTCCGTACGCCGCAAGGCCTCCCGTGCCTTCGCCGGGTTCGACTCGAACACGTCGTCGGCCGCGGCCGCCTGGATCACCATCACAGACACCGTATGGGACAACACGTCATGCAGGTCCCGAGCGATCCGCGCGCGCTCCTCGAGCACCGCCTGCCGCCGCTCGGCCACCCGGCGCTCGCCGCGGGCCCGCATCAGCGCGCCCCAGCTCCAGGCCAGCAGCACGGCGCCGAGCCACAGCCCGGCCAGGTCCCAGCGTTCGCGCGCCACCGCCGGGCCGCACACGGCGGGTACCGCCAAGGCGAGCATCCACAGCGTCTCGGCAGCCGGGCGCAACCACGCGTAGGTGCACAGCACCACGAAAGCGATCCCCGGCCCATACGACGGGAACATCACCTGCAGCACGGCGCTGATCGCCAGCACGGCCGCGGTTCCCTGCCACGGACGATCGACCAGCCACCACAAGGCCGCGCCCTGAACCGCCATCAGGATCACGGCGGCGATATGCGCCGAAGCGCTGCCGCTCATCCAGAGCACCGGCGCGGTCGCCCCGATCGACGCGAGGGTCAAGGCCACGCGCCAGCGCCGAGGCACCCGGGCCGAGGCCGAACCGCCGACCACCTGCGGCACCTCTCGATCGCTGCCAGAGGGACGGGGACACGTCCCCCGAATATCAAGTGTCGAGCATACAGAGTGCCGCCTCTCCTCCTTAAGTCGGAGACCAGCGCCACGATCCCCCTTTGTTCTGAGCAGACAATTCCGTCCCCCGGCCGATTCGCGGTCCCGGTGGCCGGCCATAGCGTCGAGGCGTGATGACGACCACCCGACGTGCCCTGACCACAGCCACGGTGAGCTGCGTCTTGACCGCCACGATCGTGCCCGCCGCCGACGCCTCGGCCTCCGCGACGGCGACGGTGCGGATCCGCGACGGTCTCCTGCACGGCACCGTGCATCAGGGCTACCGCACGTTCGAAGGCATCCCCTACGCGGCACCGCCGACCCACGCGCTGCGCTGGATGCCGCCGCAACCCGTGAAGCCCTGGTCGGGGACGAGGGACGCGACCCGGCCCGCGAGCGCCTGTCCGCAGGCGGCCGGCGAGGTGCCCGGCGGCAGCACCGATGAGGACTGCCTGTATCTGAACGTCACGACGCCCGATGGCGCGACGCCCTCCCACCCCCGGCCGGTGATCGTCTGGCTGCACGGCGGCGGCTTCACCACCGGGGCGGGCAGTTCCTATGACGCCCATCGCCTGGCGACGCAGGGCGATGTCGTGGTCGTGACCGTCAACTACCGGCTCGGCGCCCTCGGCTTCCTCGCGCTCGGTGGACTCCCCGGATCCGGCACCTTCGGGCTCGCCGACCAGCAGGCGGCGTTGCGCTGGGTCCGCGGCGAGATCGGCGCGTTCGGCGGCCAGGCGCGCGACGTCACGCTGGCCGGTGAGTCGGCGGGCGGGTACAGCGTCTGCGCTCAGCTCACCTCGCCGGCCGCCGCGGGGCTCTTCGATCGAGCGATCATCGAGAGCGGCCCGTGTACGGGACGCCCGGAGCGGCCGTTCGCGCCGTCGTCGGTCCCGTTGGCCACGGCGAGCGCCGCCGGGGCGGACTTCGCAGCCAAGGCCGGCTGCGGCTCGGCCGCCGATGTCGTGGCGTGCCTGCGGGGCGTCGATGATGTCTCGCGTCTCCTCGACGCTCAGGGCGTGGACCAGCAGCCTGCTTTCGACACCGCGTTGCTGCCCGGCAATCCCGGGGCGGCCATCGCCGCCGGCCGTTTCCCTCACGTCCCGGTCCTCATCGGCACCAACCACGACGAGGGCGACGGCTGGGCCGCCGGGATCATCGAGGCGGGCAATCCGGTCACTCCGGATACCTGGCCGGATGTCGTGTCCGCGTTCTTCCCCGCGCCGGGGCAGGCGGATGCGATTGTGCGGGAGTACCCGGTGAACGGCACCGACGGCGGTCCGGTGTTCGGCTCGGTCATCGGAGATGCGGACTTCGCCTGCCCGACACTCGCCACCGAGGATCTGCTCGCCGCGCGGGAGCCGGT